>Ga0105106_10000537_pt1 | contig 26774 bp, 23 predicted proteins | sample PPLLaktember2015_5_FD_79109 | JGI IMG/M metagenome (GOLD analysis project Ga0105106, IMG submission 79109) | Freshwater sediment microbial communities from Prairie Pothole Lake near Jamestown, North Dakota, USA - PPLs Lake P8 Core (1) Depth... | ecosystem: Environmental > Aquatic > Freshwater >...
ATTGGAAGCGGAGATGATAGGTAGACCCGACTCGGCGAGGATCTTCTTGCCGAGGTCGACGTTCGTGCCTTCGAGCCTCACCACCAGCGGCACTTTGAGGCTCACTTGGCGCGCCGCCGTCACGACGCCTTCCGCGATGACATCGCACTTCATGATGCCGCCGAAGATGTTGACGAGGATCGCTTTCAGGTTCTGGTTCTTCAGCATGATCTTGAACGCTTCGGTCACCTTCTCGGCCGAAGCGCCGCCGCCGACATCCAGGAAGTTCGCCGGACTGCCGCCGTAGAGCTTGATGATGTCCATCGTCGCCATCGCGAGCCCCGCGCCGTTCACCAGGCAGCCGATGTCGCCGTCGAGCTCGATATACGCGAGGTCGAACTTCGACGCTTCTATCTCGGCGGGGTTCTCCTCGTCGAGGTCGCGCAGCGCCACCAGCTCGGGATGCCGGAAGAGCGCGTTGTCGTCGAAGTTGATCTTGGCGTCGAGCGCGACGACTTTCTCATCGCCGGTGACGATGAGCGGGTTCACTTCGAGCAGCGAGCTGTCGGTCTCGTCGAACGCGCGGTAGAGCGATTTGAAAAGGTCGCGCGCCTGTGCGAGCGCCGCCTGCGGGATGCCGATCTTGCGCGCGATGCCCTCAGCGTCCGCGTCGGTCAAGCCGGTCTTGGGGTCGATCGCGATCTTGTGGATTTTCTCGGGCGTGTGCGCGGCGACTTCCTCGATGTCCATGCCGCCTTCGCTGGAGGCCATCAGCACCACGCGCTGCGAGCCGCGGTCGACGACCATGCCGAGGTAGAGCTCTTTCCGGATGTCGGCGCCTTCCTCGATCAGGAGCCGGCGCACTTTCTGCCCTTCGGGGCCGGTCTGGTGGGTCTTCAGCTGCATGCCGAGGATCGCGGCTGCGTGGCTTCGCACCTCGTCGCGCGACTTGGCCACTTTGACGCCGCCGCCCTTGCCGCGGCCGCCGGCGTGAATCTGGGCTTTCACGACCCACACGCTGCCACCCAGCTTCTCCGCCGCCTGGACGGCTTCGTCCACGGTGAAGCAGGCAATCCCGCGCGGCGTGGGCACCCCGAATTTCCTGAGGATCTCTTTCGCCTGGTACTCGTGAATCTTCATTGTGCAGCCTTCCTGGCGCGAGTCGCTCGCATTGGCGACGATCTCAGCTGGAGAATCTCACACCGGCGCGAAACCGGGCCTTGACCGCAGTCAAGTTCGCGCCTGCGAGCGCGGCCAACATCGGTTTTCTTTCAAGCTTTTGCGGATGGCGACGCGACCGGGAGCGACGCCGCGCGGGAGCTGGGAGGGACAACGGATCGGCTCGGCGAGTATATCAAACGCGCCGCGCTGCCCCAGCCAAAGGAAGCGCTCACTAACTTTGGGCAAGGATGAGCATGCTTGTCCTTCCTGTGGCGCTACGAGCGATTTCTCCCGCAGCGCAATAGACTCTTCGGGCAGATCCGCTCGAAGGATCAAGCGCGTCCTCGGGGACGAGATTCGGCGAAGGCAAAAAAAAAGCGCAACCCGTAGGGGCTGCGCTGAAGTTCCACCAAAGGAGGAGGATTTTGGAGGAGTGTGCCTAGACTCGGGGAGAGCTTCGACACGAGCTCATTATGCCGCAGCGCTGACTCCAGGGCAACGCTTTTGTGTTGCTATGCAGTATATATTTTGTGCGACCTCGACTCAAAAAAACTAAGCCGAAGCAGCCGCTGTCAGCGGACGATGAGCACGGGGACTTTGGTGTGCGTGAGCACCTTGCGCGTCTCGCTCCCCAGCAGGACTGCCGCGAGGCCTTTGCGGCCGTGGGAAGTCATCAGGATCAGATCGCACGCCGTGGCGTCGCATGTGCGCAGGATGGCGTCGTACGGGTGGTCGCTGGTCTCGCACACGGTCGAGCACGGCACGCCCGCCGCGGTGGCGGCCTCGCGTATGTACCCGAGATAGGTGTCGGCCCTCGATTTCGCTTCCTCCTCGATGCGCTCCTCGGTCACCGGGTCGAAAGCGCCTTCGTAGGCGATCAGCAGATGGTAATCGGGAATGACGTGTACACCGGTCACGCGCGCACCGTGAAGCTTCGCGAGGTCGATGCCCTTGCGGACGGCTTGCTGAGAATGCTCGGACCCGTCGGTCGGGATCAGGATGTTTGTGAACATCTCTCCTCCTCATGCGGCGACACGCATTTTGCGTTCCGCCATTTGGACTGCCTAAACAAGCTTGTCGCTCCACGCGAGGACTGTCAAGCCCTGCCGGCGGCCCGCCGCTGCGGGCCGCGCGCCGTGGTGTAATAACCGCGCTCCCCCCACACTCGCTCACCACGGAGGCTCCTCTGAGTACCGCGATCATGCTTGCAGGTGATGTCAATCTGATGAACGTCACCGACCCGCGCGCGCCGTTCACGCGCGTCACCGGCGTGCTGGCGGGCGCCGACGTCCGCTTCGCCAATCTCGAGTGTTGCTTCTACGAGCCTTCGGGCACGCGCTCGCTCAGCGACGAAGGCTTCTACGCCTCGCGCGCGATGGCCCAGGGCCTGCGGCTCGCCGGCTTCGACGTCGCCGGGACCGCGAACAACGTCAACTACGGCGCGGAGGCGATCACGTCGTCCCTGAAAGCGCTCGACGAAGCCGGCGTCGCCCATACCGGGAGCGGTGCGAACAGCGCGGCGGCGCACGAGCCGGCTTACGCCACAGCCAAAGGCGTGAAAGTGGCTTTCCTCCAGCGCACGTCGGTCTACTGGCCGACCAACCACGAAGCGGGCGAGCACAGCCCGGGGGTGGCGGCGTTGCGGGGAAACACCGCTTATCGCGTTCCGGCGCACAAGTACCGGCCCGACGTCCCGCCGATGAATCGCCCCGGCCTCCCCCCTGAAGTAATCACGTGGGCCGAGCCCTCTTACCTGCAACGCCTGCGCGACGACATCGCGCGAGTACGAAAGGAGGCCGACCTGGTGGTCGCGTCGCACCACTGGGGGCTCCACAAAGACGTGCTCCAGTACATGACCGAGATCGCGCACGCCGCGATCGACGCCGGCGCCGACGTCGTCGTCGGACACGGACCGCACTACTCGCTGCCGGTCGAAGTCTACAAAGGCAAGCCGATCTTCTATGGCGTTGGAAGCTTCTCCTTCCACACCGGACACGGCGGGCTCAAGCACGGCGACTGGGTCGGCATGCTCGCACGCGTGGTCGTGGACAAAGGCAGGACGACGGAAGCGGCTTTCAGGCTCGTGCGCCACAACGAGAACAACGAGACTTACTTCTGCGACCCGGCGAAGGAAAGCGCGGCGCTGGAAGAGATCACGAAGCGAAGCAAGGTGTATGGCACGAAGTTCACGATCGCCGGCGAGGAGGTCGTGATCGGTCTGTAGAGTGACGTCATTCCGGACGAGGCCGGTGGGCCGCGATCCGGAATCCATTGTGAACGAACCACCCCCATCCTACCTTCCCCCTGAGGGGGAAGGGGATACTGGCTTCGCGCCAGAATGACGTCTTAAGGGGCGTCGCGTGCGCCGACGTTCAAGAGCTCGCAGGGTGCGTCGATGACGCACGCGCTTACGCCTCGCGAGCGCCGACGTTCAGCAGCTCGCCGATACGCTCGGATGCCTTGAGCCCCGAGCCCGTCAGCACGAGCACGGTTTTCTCGCCGCGCTGCACCGCCCCGGATTCGATGAGCTTCGTCAGGCCCGCCGCCGCCGCTGCGGACGTCGGCTCGACGTACAGGCCTTTGTGCGCGAGCACGCGCAGGGCATCGACGATTTCCGCTTCGCTCACCGCGGCGATCGCGCCGCCGGAATCGCGCACACCGCGCAGGACTTCCTTCACGCGCGTGGGCTTGGACGAAGCGATGCCTTCGGCGATCGTGGTTTTGATTTCCGTCGGCACGAGGCTCTCGGCGCCGGCCTGCCACGCCGCGAAGTACGGCGCGCAGTTCTCGGCCTGGATCCCGAAGACCCGCGGCATGCGATCGATTTCGCCGTTGCGCAGAAGCTCGTCGAAACCGCGCAGGCATCCCAGCACGTTGCTGCCGTAGCCGAGCGGCGTGACGACGTTGTCGGGCGCTTCGAAACCGAGCTGCTCCCACAGCTCGTAGGCGAGCGTCTTGGTGCCTTCGGTGAAGAACGGGACCCAGTTGTGGCTCGCGTAGAAAATCTCCTCGCTCATGCGCACCGCAGCCTCCGCGACTTCCTGCCTGCTGCCGCGTATCGTCACTACGTCGGCGCCGCACGCGGCGATCTGCGCGATCTTCGGGTACGAGGCCGTCTCCGGAACCAGGATGCGGCACGTCATTCCTGCGGCCGCCGCGTACGCCGAAAGCGAAGCGCCCGCGTTGCCCGACGAATCCTCGAGCACGCGCTCGATGCCGCGGCTCCTGAGGTAGCTCACCATCACCGTCGTGCCGCGGTCTTTGAAAGACCCGGTCGGCATCATGAAGTCGAGCTTGAAAAGCGTCTTCGCGCCGTTCCACTCGCCGGCCGTGAGCGGCGTCCAGCCTTCGCCCAGCGTGACGGCGTGCGTTTCGTCGACGCCGATGGCGGCAGCGTAGCGCCAGACGCCGTAGCGATCGCGTGCGATGTCTGCGCGCCGCAGGCCCGCACCCGGGGTGAGATTCAGGTGGCCGCCGTTGTCGGCGCGCCAGCGCGGCGCGTCGGTGGAATACGTCGTTCCGGATACCGGCTCGATGAACTGCATCAGTTCTTGCGCAGAAATTCCCGCGCGAGCCCGAGCACGCGCTCGACGTCGTCCCTGTTGTTGTACACGTGCAGCGAGAAGCGCAGCATGCCGCGGCGTATGGAAAGCTTCACGCGGTTCGCGACGAGGTGCTGGTAGAGACGGTTGTAGCGCTCCTCGCCCGTGCCGTAGTGGTCCGCGCTCATCGCGCCGACGGTCACGATTTTGGTGATGTGCGGTCCGGGCTCGCCGCCGGCAACCGGCAATCCGAGATCGAGAAAACCGCGCGCGAGCGCATGCGTGAGCCCCTGTACGTAAGGCTCGATCCTGCGCGTGTCCCACGCGAGGAGCTGCTGCATCGACGCATCGACCGCGGCGGTCGCGAGAAAGTTGTAGTTGCCGAGGTCGAAGCGCCGCGCGCCGGGCGCGAGCTTGAAGTCGTAGCCGCCGATGCTCGCTTCGTGCGCGTCGCCGAGATCGACCCCGAAGCGCGCGAGATAGGCGGGCTGCAGGCGCTCGGCCCATTCCCGGCGCACGTACAGATAACCCATGCCGTAGAGCGCGAGGAGCCCCTTCTGCGTCGAGACCGCGAGCGCGTCGATGTTGGAAGCGCGCACGTCGGTGTGCTGCACGCCCACCGACTGCGCGGCGTCCACGAGGAGCAGCACGTCGCGCTCGCGGCAGGCTTTGCCGAGCGCCTCGACGTCGGTCCTGAAACCCGGGGCGAAAGACACGGTGGAGACCGTAGCCACGCGCGTGCGCGCGTCCATGCGCTCGATCAGCGCGTCGATGGGGATGTGACCGTCACGCGACGGGACGGTACGCACCTCCACCCCGTAGCGCCTGAGGTTGAGCCAGGCATAGACGTTGTTGGGATGCTCGAGATCGGGACACAGCACGACATTGTCGCCGCTGTGCCAGTGCAGCCCGGCCGCGACGATGTTGAGCCCTTCCGAGATGTTCTTCGTGTAGGCGATCTCGTCGGCGTCGGCCCCGATCAGCCGCGCGAAGCGATCGCGTGCGCGCTCCACGAGCGCAAAAAAAAGGTCCTTGTCGGTCGCGCCGTTCAGCATGCGGTCGTCGAGGTGCGCGTCGAGCGCCGCGCGGGTTTCGCGCGAGAGCACCCCGCGCGCCGACACGTCCATGTACGTCCAGCGCTCGAGCGCAGGGAAGTGGCTGCGGGCTTCGATCAGTGCGACGGGCTCGATGGGTTGGTTCATGATCTCTCCGTTTTGTAAGTGCTGCGCGCGGCCTCGGCGCTGACCCTGTGCTCGCGCACGTCGCGTTCCACCGCATCGCTACCGCGCTCGCGCGTCTCGCCATAACCGCCCCCGGCCGGCGTGCAGATCCGCAGCACCGACCCCCGCGGCAGTTTCACGTCCGCCGCGGCGGACGGAAGCTTCTTCTCGTCCGGCGTCCCCGGATTCAGCAGAAACGCGCCGAGCGCTCCGGGCTCTCCCCCTTTCATGCCGAGCGCGGCGACGTGCTGGCGCTCGGAAGAAAGGCTTACCACGATGTCGTCGGCGAGCACGCGATAGTCGCGCACGACGCCCATGCCGCCGCGATAGCGGCCGGCACCTGCCGAATCGTCCCACAGCGCGTAGCGCTCGACGCGGAACGGATACGCGTGCTCGAGCGCTTCCACCGGCAGGTTGGACGAACCCGAAGCATGTACGCGAACGCCGTCGACACCGTCGCGATTTGCGCGCGCGCCCATGCCGCCGGCGAGCGTCTCGTAATCGACGAAGTAGGATCCGGTGCGCGGATCGGTTCCCGAGAGCACGTAAAGATGATGGGGACCACTGCCCGCGAGCGCTTTTTCGGGCAGCGCCTTCGAAAGCGCAGCCGCGATCACGTCCCCGAGGACGCTTGCAGAGATGGACCGGCAGCCGATCGCAGCGGGCGGAACGGGGCCGACGACGCTGCCGGGCGGCGCGCTGATGTCGAGCGTCCGGTAGTAGCCCGCATTCGCCGGCACTTCGGGATCGAGCAGCGCCTTGGCCACGGTATAAACGGTGGCGAGCAGCGCGCGATACGGGATGTTGCGCGCGCACAGGAGCTGCGGGTCCGACCCCGCGAAGTCGAATTTGAGACGCCCTTTGCCGACGGTGAGCGCGAGCTTGATCTTCGCGACGCTCGACTCATCGTTGCCGTCGAGGAAATCCTCGGCCTCGAAGCGCCCTCGAGGCAGCCTACCGATCGCCGCGCGGAAACGCTTCTCGGTGAAATCGAGGTAAGCCGCGATCGTCGCTTCGGTCTCGCGCGCGCCGTAACGGTCGAAAAGCCGCGCGACGCTGCGCATGCCCACGGTGTTCGCCGCGAACTGCGCCTGGAGGTCACCTACGCGCTCGTCGGGCGTGCGCGAATTCAACAGGATGATGTCGAAAACGTCGCGGTTGACCTTGCCCGCCTGCATGATGCGCACCGGCGGTATGCGTATGCCTTCCTGGTAGATCGACTGGCACACCGCGGCTTCGGACCCCGGAACCATGCCGCCCACGTCGGCGTGGTGCGCGATGTTCGCCACGTAGGCAGCGATGCGCTTGCCGATGAAAACCGGCGCGATCACGTTGATATCGGGAAGGTGCGTGCCGCCACCGTTGTAGGGATCGTTCGCAAGAAACATGTCCCCGGGGTGTATCTCCGATTCGGGATAGCGCTTCAGGATCTCGTCGACGGCGCCGACCATCGAGCCGAGATGGATGGGAACGCGCTGCGCCAGCGCGATCACCTGCCCCGCGCGGTCGAAAATCGCGGTCGAGCAGTCGGCGCGCTCTTTGATGTTGGGGGAGAACGCGGTGCGCATGAGCGTCGCGCCCATTTCCTCCGCAGTCGCGAGCAGGAAGCGGGCGACGACTTCGGCCTGGATCGGATCTATCGATCCGATCTGCGGATCCGGTGAACGCCTCAGAGGGAAACCCGTGGTTTCCCTCCGAGACCTCCTTTCCTTCGACGGCGTACGCTTGGCGGTTACGCGGCGGCCCATGCGGCGCTCCTTTTGTTTTCGATCGCTTCGAGCTCGATGTGCAGGTAACCGTGGCGGTCGAGCTTCACTTTGGCTTTGGGCGGCACCACCGTCGTCGTATCCATCTGCTCGACGATCGCCGGTCCGGTGACGCGCGCGGCCGCGGGCAGGCGATCGCGGTCGTACACCGGCGTCGTCACGAAACCGGTTTCCGGAAACCACACTTTGCGCTTTTCGAGCAGCGCGTCCTTCAACTGTCCGCGAGCGGGCTGCGCACGCTCGGCCACGAGGGCGCGCGGCTTTCCCGTGACGACGAGGCGCAGGTTTACGATCTCGACCGGCTGCCCTCGCATGTCGTAACCGTAGTAATCCTTGTGCCGGCGGTGGAAAGCTTCGACCAGCCGCGAGAGATCGGCCTCGGCGATGCGATCGCTTTTCAATTCGAGTATCAGCTCGAAGTTCTGCCCGAAATAGCGCAGGTCCGCGAGCCACTGGAAAGCGCCTTTGTCCTCGCCTTCGCCTTCCAGCCACTGCCGGCCGCGCAGCGCGAGCGACTTGAAACCTGCATTGAGCGAGGGCAGGCCCGCGGCTTCGGCGCGCACCAGGCGCGTCAGGCTGAAGTCCCCGCGTACGTCGGCGTGCAGGAGCCCGATCGCGGAAAGCAGCCCCGGCCGCGGCGGCACCAGGACTTTCCGTATCCCCATGTTGCGGGCGATGTCGGCCGCGTGCAGCGGACCTGCGCCGCCGAAAGCGACCAGCGTGAAATCGCGCGGGTCTTCGCCCTGCTCGATCGAAATCACGCGCACCGCGCCCATCATGTTGACGTTGATGATCTCGAGCACGCCTGCAGCGGCTTTGGTGCGCTCGACGCCCAGCTTCTCCGCGAGGTCCTCGATCACGGCCAGCGCTTTGTCCGCATGCATCGTCATGCGGCCGCCGAGCAGCGTCCGAGGATTCAACCGTCCGAGCACCACGTTGGCGTCGGTCACCGTCGCCTCGGTCCCGCCCCGCCCGTACGCCGCGGGGCCCGGATTGGCGCCGGCGCTCTGCGGGCCGACTTTGAGCAGGCCGCCGGCGTCCACCCACGCGATCGACCCGCCGCCGGCCCCTATCGTATGGATGTCGAGCGTGCGCGTGCGCACCGGGAAACCGCCCATGGCCCGCTCGCTCTTCTTCGCAGGCTCGCCGTCGCGTATGAGACAGACGTCGGTGCTCGTGCCGCCCATGTCGAACGTGATGAGGTTGGGCAGCCCGAGCTGATCACCCAGGCCCACGCTGCCGATGACGCCTCCCGCCGGTCCGGAGAAAAAAGTGTTGACCGGAACCTTGCGCACCGCGCCGGGAGACACCGCCCCGCCGTTCGACTGCATGACGCGAGGCGTGTGCTCGATGCCGAGCTCGGCGACACCGTGCTCGAAGCGCTCGAGATAGCGGTCCATCACCGGCATCAGGCTCGCATTCACCGTCGCCGTCGCGAAACGCTCGAACTCGCGGAACTCGGCGAGCACGTCACCGGAAGTGCAAAGGTAGACCTCGGGCCAGCGCTCCTTCACGATCGCGCGGGCACGCTCTTCGTGCGCCGGATTCGCATAGGCGTGCAGAAAGCAGATCGCGACCGCTTCGACGCGCTTGTCCTTCAGCACGTCGACCGCGCGCCGCACGCCGTCTTCGTCGAGCGCCGTCACTTCCTCGCCGTCGTTCGCGATGCGGCCCGCGACTTCGAGCCGGCAGTCGCGCGGCGCAGGCGGCATCGGCTTGGGGATGTCGAGATAGAAATAATGCGGACGGCGCTGGCGCGCGAGCTCGAGCACGTCGCGAAAGCCCGTTGTCGTCAGCACGCCGGTGCGCGCCCATTTCCCTTGCAACACCGCGTTGGTCGCGAGCGTGGTACCCAGCACGAGAAACTTCACATCGGGGCGCTCGAGACCGTTCTGGTCGAGCAGCTCGGCGATGCCGGCGAGTATTCCGCTCGCGGGGTCGGCGGTCACCGTCGGCACCTTGTGATAGTGATAGCGGCCGTGCTCGAGCTCGACTGCGACGAGGTCGGTGAACGTTCCGCCCGTATCTATGCCGACGAGCACCGCTCGTCGGGCGGGCCGGTTACGCCTCAGAGGGACACCAAGGTTTCCCTCCGAGACCTCCTTTCCTTGTATCCGCTGCGCGCGGGTGGTTTTTTTGTTCGCCATGCAAGCGATTCTACAGGCGGCTGGCCGGTAGCTATCCTTGCCTATAATCGATGCCATGAATACCGAAAACCTGAGCCGCGAGCTGTGTGAGAACGTCTCCGCGTGGCGCTACGAGCAGTTGCCCGACGCGGTCGTGGGGACCGTCAAGGCGCTGATACTCGACACGCTGGGCGTGATCGGCGGCGCTAAGCGGGCGCCGGGAATTCCCGAGCTGAACGCGAGGCTCGCGCGCTGGGAGCCGTCAGGCTCGGCGACGGCGCTCACGACGATGCGCAAGCACTCGCCGCCGACCGCGGCGCTCGCCAACGGCGCCGCCGCGCACGCGCTCGATTTCGACGACCAGCACGATCCGGCGCGCGTGCACACGAGCTGCGTCGTGCTGCCGGCGCTGCTGGCGACCGCCGAGGACGTGGGCGGCGTGAGCGGCCGCGATTTTCTGCTCGCGATGGCGATCGGCGCGGAGCTGCACGCGAGGCTGGGCCTGGCCTGCTACAACAGCCTCGGCAAAGGCTGGCACCCGACGATGGTGCACGGCACGCTCGCCGCGGGCATCGCGGCGGGCCGCCTGCTCGAGCTCGACCCCGAAGGTCTCGCGAACGCGCTGGGCATGGCGTACCACCAGGCGAGCGGCTCCGCGCAAAGCATGCGCGACGGGGTGCTCTCGAAGCGCCTGGGCGCAGGCTTTGCCGCGCGCAATGCCGTGGTCGGTGCTTTTCTGGCCGCAGACGGTCTCACCGGGACACGGCGCACGCTCGAAGGCAACGCCGGTCTCTTCGCGCTTTACGAGCGCGGCGAAGTCGATACCGATATCCTCACGGACGGCCTCGGAACCACGTGGCGCACGCCGGAGTACAGCTTCAAGCCCTATCCGTGCTGCCGCTGCAATCACACGCCGATCGGGCTGGGAATCGGCCTGCACGGGCAGGGCGTGCGCGCAGAAGACGTCGAATCGATAGAGATCCGCATGGGCGACGTGAACTGGCTCACCGTGGGCGAGCCTTACGATGTCGCGCGCGATTCGGTGGTGCATGCGCAGTTCAACGCGGCTTACAGCTTTGCGCGCGCGCTCGCCGACGGCCGGGTCGACCTGAATACCTACCAGAAGCCCGGGATCAGCGATCCGCGCATCGTCGCGCTCGCGCGCGCGACCCGGGTCGTGTCCGACCCGGCGATAACCGCGACCGCGATCGAGCCCGCGCGCGTCACGGTGACGCTCAGGAACGGACGCGTGCTCGAAGCGGCGAGCGATACGATCAAAGGCAGTCCCGCGGAGCCTCTCAACGAAGCGGAGCTGAGAGCGAAGCTGCGCGCGTGTCTCGCGTTCGGTGTCGGCGCGGATGAGGGTGAAGCCGATCGGCTCGCCGACGCGATCGCGAACCTCGAAAGCGCGGATGACGCGGGGCGGACGATCGTCGAAGCGTTTCCTACCCGCTAAGTTCGTAACGAAGCGCCGTTGGCCGCGGCCTTCTCGCCCCTGTTCGGCGCCGCCACTCGCAAGCTCGCGGCGGTTGCACCCTGCGTGTGCTCGCCGGGGCCGGCGGGCCGCGGAACTCACGCACCGCTCCTTTTCTCGCATGCGCCATCTACGCGGACCGGCTCTGCCACTGGTGACGGTGGGGCGGTTCAGACGAATGTGGGACGACGCAGCGGGCGTCGCCCGCAGCCGCGCTTCGGTGTACGAACAGAGGGGAACCCATGGTTCCCCTCCGTTACCTCCCTTCCTTAGGATCCCGAAGGATCGCTAGGGAATTACTTACTTGGCGGGAGTCGTCGCGGCGTCGTCTTTCTTGGCTTTCGACTTCTTGGTGCTTTTCTTGGTGCTCTTGGCTTTCTTGGCTTTCTTGGTGCCTTTACCGTCGGTGGCTTTGGCGTCGGTGCTGTCCGACTTCGCTGCGACCGAAGGCGTCGCCGGCGTCGCTTTGGCGGCATCGCCTTTGGCGGACGTCGCGGGCGCGGCTTTCATCGCGTCGCCTTTGCTGGGCGCCGGGGTTTGTGCGCCGGCGATTGCTGCGGTGGCCGCGAACACTACGGCAACCGCCGTGGTCAGAAATGTCTTCATGCTTGCTCCTGGATTTTGTCGATGCCGGATGGCAAGCGGATAACGCGGCACCTGCAAGTGCGGTTGACTTGATGCGTGTCGCCTATCAACGACGTCGGCGCTTCGCAAGGGCTCAGAACGGAAATGCTAGGATAGTCGGCATGACATTCGGCTGAAAGCGAATCATGGAACTGGGGCTCAACGGGCGCACCGCGCTCGTGACCGGAGGCTCGCGCGGGCTGGGTTTCGGGACGGCGCGGCTCCTCGCGGCCGAAGGCTGTCACCTGCATCTCGCCTCGCGCAGCGCCGCCGATCTCGAAGCCGCGAAGCGCAGGATCACCGAAGTGCACCCCGTGGACGTGACGTGTCACGCGATGGACCTCGCACAGAGCGAGAACGTGCGCACCCTGGCACGGCGCTGCGGCGACGTCGACATCCTGGTCAATAACGCCGGCGCGATCCCGCACGGCAGCGTGAGCGCGCTCGACGAAGCATCGTGGCGCGCGGCGTGGGACCTGAAAGTCTTCGGTTTCGTGAACCTGACGCGCGAGATCTATCGCAACATGTGCGAGCGCCGCAGCGGAGTCATCGTGAACGTGATCGGAATCGCAGGCGCGAGGCCGAGCGCCGACTACCTCGCGGGCGGCATGGCGAACGCGAGCCTGATGGCGATGAGCTGCGCGCTGGGGGCCGAAAGCCCCGCTTACGGCGTGCGCGTGGTGGGCGTGAACCCCGGCGGAACCGCAACTGACCGCCAGCTCGTGCGCTGGCGCGCCCGCGCGCAGAAGGAGCTCGGCAGCGCCGAGCGCTGGCACGAGCTCACCACCGGTTTTCCTTTCGGGCGCCTGGCGACGGTCGACGAAGTCGTGAATACGATCGTCTTCCTGTGCTCCGACCTCTCGTCCTATACCACCGGCACCATCGTCACCGTGGACGGCGGCGCCAGCTGGCGTCACTGACGCCCGCTGGCGCCGCTTCGTTCGTAACGCCTGAGCACGATGCGCAGCGGATCGCGGTAGTGGTTGCGCATGCGCCTGGTCCAGTCGGTAACCGCAGCTTCCTGCCATGCTGGCGACGAGCACACGTCCGGCGATGCGAGGTGATAGAGCGCGAGGTAGCGCTGCCTGCCTTCGCTCAGCGCGCTCGTGATCCTGAAGCGTCTCGCCGACAGACAGCCGGGGACCGCTGACAGCCGCGGGATGTGCTCTTCGTCGTACCAGGCGTTGAATTCGCTCTCGGCTTCGGGCGCGGCGTTGAGCGCGTAGAGCATGAGCCCCCCTGCGCCCTGCGGCGCCGCGCGATCGCCCGGCGGTAGCTGCTCGCCTTCGAAGCGGCAGATGCGCAGCGCTCTGCCCGTGATGCGCTTCGACCACGGCGAAAGATTCGCGCCGGCGATCCTGCGATAAGCGTCGGTCTTCAGCACGTCGGGCGTATCGAGATCGTAAGTCGCGATCGAGACTCTCGGATTCTCCACGCCGACCCAGCGCTCGCAGTTCACGAAGCCGGGAACGCGCCTGCGCTCGGGAATGTGCTCGGTGTCGTACCAGTCGTCGAATTCGTCCTCGGATACGGGCGAAGCATCGAAGCCCGCCACCAGCAGTCCCATCGCCATGCCGCCTCCCCGATCAATCGACCCGCACGTTCGCCCGCTTCACCACCGGGCCCCACTTCGCGATCTCGGCGCGTATGTGGGCGCCGAACTTCTCGGGCGGGCCGCCGACCGGCTCGTAGCCGTTCGCGATCATGCGCTTGCGCATTTCGGGGTCGGAGATGATCTTGTTGTACTCGGCGTTCAGCCGCCCGACGATGTTCGCGGGCGTACCCGCGGGCGCGAGCATGCCGTTCCACGAGGTCACCTGATAACCAGCCACGCCGGACTCCGCGACCGTCGGAAGCTCCGGGAACGACAACGCCCGCTGCGGCGTGGTGACCGCGATGGGGCGCACCCGGCCCGCCTTGATGAACCCGACGAGCGACGCGGGCTCGCCGAGAATGAGGCCGATCTCGCCGCTCAGGAGCGCGACCGCGGCCGGGCCGCCGCCCTTGTAAGGCACGTGCACGAGCCGGGTTCCGGTCATGTGATTGAAAAGCTCGCCTGCGAGATGGTTGATCGCGCCGTTGCCGCTCGAGCCGTACGAAAGCTGGCCCGGCTTCGCCTTGTCGAGCGCGATCAGGTCCTTGACCGTCTTCACCGGCAGCGAAGGATGGACGACGACGACCTGCGGCACCGACGAGAGCCAGATGAGCGGGGCGAAATCGCTCTCCCTGAAAGGCATCTTCGCGTAGATGTGCGGATTGATCGAGTGCGTTCCCGAGTACGCGAAGACTATGGTGTAGCCGTCGGGAGGCGCCTTGGCCGCCATGTCGGCGCCGATGTTGCCGGCGGCGCCGCCGCGGTTGTCGATGATGACCTGCTGCCCGAGCTGCTCGGAGAGCTTGGGCGTCAGCAGGCGCGTGAGGACGTCGGCGCCGCCGCCGGGCGGCCACGGCACGATGAGACGCACCGGCTTCGAGGGATAGGCCGCCTGCGACCATGCGCTTCCTGCGACGCTCACGCACAGCATTGCGCCCGCGCCGGCAGCGAGCCATCGCGTCGATCGACGTTTCATGAGTCCTCCTCCGTTATGGAATGATTTTGTCGCTGCGAAAACGGTCGAACAAATCGATGAACGTGCGCGCGCTGTCGACCGATTCCGCGTAGCCGTCGCGCCGCGCTTTCGACATGGCGGAGATTATGTCCCATTCGGGCTTGAACAGATAATCGGCATACGGCCACAGCACGCTTGACGCCAGTGTCGTGCGCCGGAGCCGATGCCGGTCCACGAGCGCCTGCCACACCGCCTCATGCTCGTGGACCTCGTCGGCGAGGCGCACCGGTTCGGCGCCGCCGCATTCGACGCCGAAATACTCGGCGAACCGCGGCCAGAGATCGGCCCAGCGCGGCGCATCGCCGTTGACGATGTTGTACGACTGGTTGGCGCACCGCGGCGTCTGCGCCATCCAGACCGCGGCGCGGGCGAGCATCGGCACCCACGTGAACTGGGTGCGCGCGAGGAAGCTTTTCGCGGTGCCGGGATAGGCGAGCGGCCGGTCGAGCGCACGCGCCAGCGTCGCGTGGACCGCGATGAGGAGCGCGGCGTTGCGAGGCTCGGCGACGCTCGCGTCGCAGAACGTGTGCGGACGCGAAGTGCTGTACGACCAGGCCTTGCCGTTCTGGCGCGCGCGGATGAAATCTTCCTGCGCGAAGTAGAAGTTCGGCGCGCGCGCGCGCGGGGTCTCTTCGGTCAGCGGCACCGGCAGCGCTCCCAGCATGTGGCCATAATACTTGGTGCCGTGCACGAGGTGCACGTGGCGCAAGCCGCGCGCGACGGGCTCGAGCGCGTCGACCAGGTTCGCGAGCATCGCCGCGTTGGTTTCGATCGATTCGCTCTCGCCTTCGGGATGGTCGTAGCGTGCGGCGTAGAAGACGTGCGTCACGCGGCTCGCGCGCTCGAGCCTGGCGCGGCAATCGGCCGCATCGGTGAGATCCACGGCTATCACGTCGTAAGGCGGAGGCGCGGCCGGCGGCCGGCGGCACACACCCGTCACGTCCCATCCGTCTTCGTGGAGGCGCTCGGCGATGCGCGTTCCCACGAGCCCCGTAACGCCTGCAACCAGGGCGTGACGAGAGTCCACGTTACAGCGGCTTGTGGGAAACCGTGGTGGGCCGATAGACGCCGATCGCATCCGCGGCGGCGAGCGCGTCCGCCCGCGCAGACGCGACGACGGCAAGGCCGCGATAAGGCGTCGAGCGGTCGATCGCCACGCATTCGAGCCACGTCCAGTCGAGGCCGGCAAGCCCGGGCTCGGCTGTCTGCCTGTCGGCGACGAGGAGGATGCGGTCGGCCGCGACCTCGGGCGCACGCTCGGCGCCGGCAAAGAGATTGCGGTGGTAATAGCGGCGGTCGATGAGCGGCAGCCACTCGCCCATGCCGCGCACGCTCTGGTAATAGGGATCCTGGAAGACGCCGGGGGAAGTGACGCTGTACATGGCGAGCGAAGGCGGATACCCCGGGGTCGCGGTCTTGAAGCGCTGCGCGGAGCTGATTCCCGGAACGCTCGCCATGATGGCGAGGTGCTCGCCGTACCAGCGGTCCCAGTCGCTCTCGCGCTTGGGGTCGATGATGCCGCTTTGACTCATGAAGATCACCGCGTCACCTCCAGGGCGGCGTTACGACCGGCTATGCGCCCCGAAATGAAAGCCCATCCGAGGTGATGGCCGTGGCCTTCGAGGAGCAACCCACCTTGTCCCGCGGAGCCTGCGGCATAGAGGCCGGGCACGGCGGAACCGGCGCGCAGCACCTCGAGGCGCTCGCTCACGCTCAAGCCCCCGTCGGTGAAAACCACGTAGCTCTTTACGGGGCCGAGGGCGTAATAAGGCTTGCGCGCAAGCTCGGGCCGCGCTCCGCGCTCGCCGCCGTTGTAGCGCTCGAGCGTCGCGGCGAGGCTCTCCGGCGAAACGCGCATCGATTTGGCGAGGCCCGCCAGCGTGTCCGCCTGGTGATAGATGTCGCGGCGGTTGCGCCGGTAGTCCTTCAGATACGCGTAGGCGACACCCGGCGCCGTCGAAACGAAGTAAGGCCAGGCTTCGAATTTCTCGGCGAGCGCGTCGTCGAAAAGAATGTACGCGATGCGCTCGGGCTGCTTCGCCACCGCATATGCGGGCTGCGCCATCTCGTCGGTGAAGCGCTCGCCGGCGCCATTCACCAAGATGGCCCCTTCCCTGAAAAGGTCGGGCGAAGGACCGAGCGCGGTGGTAAGAAAGCTCATCAGGAAAGGCCTCAGGATCCACTGCGGGAGCACGTTCATCGACCACGCGATCGCCTGCGCCACCGGTTTCGCGGGCGGAAGGCGCTGGATGAAATTCGCGCGCATGGGCGGCACGAAGCGCATGATCGGTCCGCGGACGATGTCGCCGTTCACGACCGTCGCACCGAGCGCGAGCGCCATGCGATGTCCGTCGCCCGTGGCGGACGCGTTCACCGCTTCGACGTCGGCGACCTCCGCGGTGGCGAGCTTCGCTTTCAGGTCCGCAGCGCCGGCGTAGTCGCCGCTCGCGAGCACCACTCCGCCGCGCGCGCGGAACACGTGCGGGGTGCCGTTCGCGTTACGCGCTTCGACGCCTGTCACGCGCCCGCTCTCTTCGATCAGGCGCTCGGTGGTCGTGTTCACGCGTATGTCCACGCCGAGCTCGCGGCAGTGACGCGTCAGGTGATAGGCAAACGATCGGGAATTGGGCACGACGTTGTGCATGCGCGGATAACGGTGCGGCGGCTCGGGCATGGGGCCCACGAACACGACGCCCAGGCGCATCAGCCATTCGAGCATGTCGGTCGTGTTGTCGACGAGGATGCGGCGCAAAGCGAGATTGTCGCGGGGCGCGAGCTCGCCCGCGTGCAGCGCCAAGTCTTCGAAATGCGCCTGCGGCGAGTCCTGGATTCCCGCGCGCCGCTGGAGCGGCGTGTTGGTCGCCGTCACCGAGCCGACCGACCACGACGTCGTGCCGCCGGTCTCCCCATTCTTCTCGAGGAGGATGACGCTGCGGTTCAACCGCGCCGCTTCGGCCGCCGCGGCGAGGCCCGCGCCTCCGCCGCCCACGACGATCACGTCGGCTTCACTGACCGCTGGTTGCGACACGCCTTCCCCTGTTGGTCATCGATTTGAACCGCCAAGACGCCAAGAAAACCGGAACAGCGAACGACATGTTCGTCATTCCGGCGCAGGCCGGAATCCAGCTCGATCTTTTCTTCTTGGCATCTTGGCGGTTAATTCAACGCTCTCAAGCCGAGCGGCGCAGCGCCGGGCTCTTGCGCGCGCCCGGCTCGGAAAGCCGCCGCAGCAGACTTCCGCAATGCGTGATCTGCGGGTCCACGCCCATCGCTTCGAACGCCTGCCACGCCGAGGCCTGCACCGCCGAATACACGGGCTTCCCGAGGTCGCGCTCGAGCATGTCGACCACTTCGAGCGCGCGCAATTGCGTGCACGCGATGAAAACCGCATCGGCCTCGGGCGTCGTGGTCTCCTTCACCTTGCGGTAGATCTCGTCCGGCTGGATTTTCGCGTGGTCGAACATGTCGAGCATGTCGAAAGTCCCGAGCTTCAGCACGTCTATGCCGTGCGCTTTCAGAAACTGCTTGAGCCGCTCGTTGGTGAGCTCGACGTACGGCGTGACGACGTCCACTTTCCTGTGGCCGCCGGCGGTGAGGCACGCCGCCATGCCGCCCGCGGTGGTCACCGTCGGCGCTTTGGTGATTTGGGAAAGCTGCTCGCAGATCTTTTTGTTCCATTCGGGGCCTTCGAAAAAGCTCCCGCTCGTGCAGCCGTAGACGACCACGTCGGGTTCGACCATCCCGACGTCCTCAGCGGCTTTCTTGCTCGCGTTCTCCATGCTGCGGAGCTCCTCGGGCGTGCCGTGGCGCCCGCCTGCGATGCGCGCGCAATGCACCGATACGCCTTCGGGGGCGATGCGCCAGAACTCGGTTTCCATCGTCGTATTGATCGAGGGCACCAGCAGCCCGATCCGTCCACGCCATCCGTACATGAGCTTCCTCCTTGGTATTCAAGAAATGCGTTTATGCGGCTCGCGTCTCTTTCGACGGCGCGAGCTCCCGCAGCAGCCTGCCGTAGCCGGTCACCGGCTCGGTGTGACCCACCGCGCGCAGCGCAGCCCAGATGCTCGCCTGCGTCGTCGTGATCACGGGCTTACCCGTCTCGCGCTCGATGCGCTCGATCGCGTCCATCGTGCGCCAGTTGGTGCACGCGAGCACGATCGCGTCGGCGTCCGCGCGGCTCACCTCGACCGCGAGATCGTACGCAGTGTCCGCCGCGAGCCGCCCGACCACCAGATTGTCGACCAGCGAAAGGCCTTTCATCGCGATCACTTCGACGCCGCTCGCTTCGAGGAACGCTTTCGCGATGCCGTTCACCCGGTCGTCGTAGGCCGAACCGAGCACGACGCGCTTCGCGCCGAAATGCCGTATGGCTTCGACGAGCGCCGTAGTGGTCGTGGTCGCTTTGCGTCCGGTCGCGCTTTCCAGCTTCTGAATGAGCTCGCGATCGTAGCCGAGGCCGTTCAGAAAGCTCGGCGCGGTCGCACCGAGCACGATCACGTCGACGTCGGCCGAGGCGAGGAGCTTCGCCTGCGTTTCCATGTCCTCGATCATCTTCAGGATCGCCTCGGGCGCGATACGCGTGAGATAGAGCCGCGCGGTGTGCAGCGTCACCTCCCGCGGCAGCGCGCGATAGAACTCGGGCTCCACGGTGGTGTTCGAGGACGGCACGAGGAGGCCTATGCGTTTCATTGTGTATCCCGAGCAGTCGTGCATTAAGGCGATTCCAAACCGTTGTCATCGCGAGGAGCGCGCGCCGAAGCCCCGGACCAGCGAAGCGCGATCCGGGGGACGTGGCGATCCCGGGGATCCCCGGGATTGCTTCGTCACATTGTTTCTCGCAATGACAACCGAGTTTACGACGGTTCCATGGTCAGCACGACTTTGCCGAGCACCTCGCGATCGCGCACGGCGCGCAGCGCCTGCTGGTGCTGCTCGAGCGGGTAGGCTTTCATCACGTGCGGCTCGATCGTTCCGGCTTCGTACATGCGGAAAAGGTCCTGCTGCACCGCCCGCACCTTTTCGGGCTCGCGCTCGCGGTAGTCGCTGAACTGGAGCCCGATGAGCGACATGTTCTTCACCAGCACGTAGCCCGCCTTGACTTCGGGAATGCGGCCTTCGGCGAAGCCGACGACGACGAGCCGCCCGCACCACGCGATCACGCGCAGGCTCGCGTCGAAAACGTCGCCGCCGACCGGGTCGACGATGACGTCGACTCCGCGCGCGCCGACGGCGGCGCTCACCTGCTGCCTGAACGACTCGCGTAAATCCGCGACGTCGGTGCGTATGACGTGGTCCGCCCCGCTCCTCTTCGCCAGCGCCGCTTTCGCTTCACTGCCCACGCTCGCGACGACGACAGCGCCGAGCGCTTTCGCCACCTGCACCGTGGCGAGCCCCACGCCGCCCGCGGCGCCGTTCACGAGCACGGTCTCGCCGGGCCTGCAGCGGCCGCGCTCGACAAGCGCGAAATGCGCAGTCAGGTAAGTGAGCCCCATGGCCGCGCCGTGCACGTAGCTCATCCCCGCGGGCATCACGTGACAGTAGCGCTCGAGAACCACGCACTTCTCGGCGTAAGCCCCGTACTCGATCTGCGCCATGACGCGATCGCCCGGCGCGATCGTCGTCACCCCGGGACCGACCGCACAGACGACTCCCGCCAGGTCTTTCCCGGGACTGAAAGGCCGCGGCGGAAGCTTCTGGTACGTGCCTCCGATCACCAGCAGGTCGGGAAAGTTGATGCTCGCGGCGCGCACGTCGACCACGACCTCGCCCGCTTTCGGCGCCGGATCGGGCGCTTCAGCGAGCACGAGATTCCCGATCGGACCGTGCTCGCGCACGAGAAGCGCTTTCACTTGACCGGACCCAGCAGGCCGTTCGCTTCGCCGAGCTCGGGATAGCCCGCCTCGCGCTCAGGCGAGCGGAAGCCGTCGGCGACGGGCACCGGCAGCGCGCTCATCGCGCCGCCCGGGGCGGTGAGCGTACGGGCGAACACGCCGCGCGCGGCGAAATGAGGATCGCGCATCGCGTCTTCCAGGCTCGCGACGATCGCACAGCACACGTCGCGGCCTGCGAAAAGCGCGGTCAGCTCGCCGGCGGCGCGCTCACGTACGCGCTCGGCTATCGCACCGCGCGTCGCGGCCGGGTCTCGCGCGTCGTCGCGCAGCGCCTCCGGCACCTCGAGCAGCGCACAGAAGTTGTCCCAGAATTTCTGCTCCAGCGGCGCGGCCGCGAGAAATCGCCCGTCGCGCGTCGCGTAGATGTTGTAGCGCGGCGACCCGCCGGTGACGAGATCGCCTCCGGGTTGCGGCCAGTCGCCCGCGGCGAGCCCGTTGCCGATGCCCCAGTACATGAGCGCGAAGAGGTTGTCGGCCATCGCGATGTCGAGCTTGCAGCCGACGCCGGTGCGGTCGCGCTCGCGCAGCGCGAGGAGGATGTTGATCACCGCCGGGTAGGTTCCGCCCGCGATGTCGGCGACGAGCGCCGCCGGAAGCACCGGCGAGCCGTCGGCGCCTTTGGTGAGCGCGAGCATCCCGGATTCGGCGACGTAGTTGAGGTCGTGTGCGGCGACGTCCGCGCGCGGGCCGTGCTGCCCGTAGCCGGTGACGGCGCAGTAGACGATGCGCGGATTCATGCGCTGCAGCGCTTCGTAGCCGAGGCCCAGGCGGTCCATGACGCCGGGACGAAACTGCTCGACGACGACATCGGCGCTTTCGATGAGCGGAGCGAGCTTGCGCACCGCGTCGGGAGCTTTGAGGTCGATCGCGATGCTGCGCTTGCCGCGATTCAAGAGCGCGAAGTTCACGCTGTCGGTGCCGAACTTCGGGGTGTACGAGCGCATCTCGTCGCCGCGCCCGGGACGCTCGATCTTGATCACTTCCGCGCCGGCCTCCGCGAGGATCAGCGTCGCGAGCGGGCCGGGAAGGAGCGTGCTGAAGTCGAGTACGCGTATGCCTTTGAGCGGTTGCATCACGCGCTCGACTCGGCATTCACGTCTTCGACCTTTGCTTCGCCACCCGCGCGCGGCGCGCCGGCGCATACGCGGGATCGCCGAGCGCTTCGTACAGCGCGCGCGTCACGTCGTAGTGATGCTCGAGCCCGGTGCGCGTGAGCAGCGATATCGGGCCTTCGGGATAGCCGAGACCGAGCCTCAGCGTGGTGTCGAGGTCTTCGGCGCTCGCGAGGCCTTCGTCGAGTCGCCGCAGCGCCGCGTTGTAATAGGGCCGCACCAGCCGGTCGAGAATGCGGCCGTCGAAATCCCCGCAGATCGCGACCTGCAGCCCCGCCGCTTCGAATATCTCTTTCGCCGCGGCGAGCGCGGCACCGGACGTGTGGGGCTCGCGCACGAGCTCCACGAGCGCGGTGGGCGGAGCCGTTCCTAAGCGAAAGCGCGCGAACCCGAGCACGTTCGAGCTCTCCGCGCCGCGCGCCTCTCCCGTGTGTGCGCCGAGGTTTTCGGTGCCGAGCTCGATCAGGATCGCGGTTCTGCGCTCTGCGCCGTCGAGCGTCTGCAGGGCTTTGCCCACGCTCCCGCCGATGATGACGACCGCCTCGCCTGCCTTCTCCGCTTTCTCGAGGAGCGCGTGCGGGCCCGGGAAAGAACGGCTCTCACCGGTATCGATCACTTCGTAGAACATGCTATCCCCCGAACATCGCGTTCTTGCGGTGCGTATAGAACCCCTGCGCCGTTTTACGGCCAAGCTGTCCCGCCGCGATCATGCGCTTCACGAGCGGAGGCGGCGCGGCGCGCGCCTCGTGCGTCGCCGCATAAAGCGCTTCGGCGACGAGGAGGTGGGTGTCGAGACCGACCAGGTCGAGGAGCTCGAGCGGTCCCATGGGATAGCCGAGGCCGGTCTTCACCGCGCGGTCGATGTCGGCGGGGTCCGCGACACCGGCTTCCACCAGCCGGATCGCGTCGTTGTTGAAAGGCACTAGGAAATAATTGAGGATGAAACCCGGGTTGTCTTTGGTCTTCACCGGGATCTGGCCCATCGCCTTGCAGAAACCCCACGCGCTCTGGAAAGTGTCTTCGCTCGTCCTGAGCCCGGGAGACATCTCCACCAGCTTCATCAGCTGCGCGGGCAGGCAGAAGTGCATGCCGACGAAACGGTCGTCGCGCCCCGAGCCCGCCGCGATCTCGGTGATCGAGAGCGTGGACGTGTTCGAAGCGAAGATCGTGTGCGGCGGGCACACGCGGTCGAGCTCGGCGCACACCGCGTGCTTGACCGCGAGGTCTTCGAAAACCGCTTCGATCACGATGTCGCAGGCGGCGAGCCCCGCGATGTCAGTGGTGGCCGAGAGACCGCCCATGATGGCCGCAACCTCTGCCTGCGTGAGCTTCCCACGCTCGACCGATTTCGCGAAAAAACCTTCGGTCTGGCCGCGCGCGCGCTCGAGCGCGTCGGCGTGGCTGTCGTAGACGATCGTCCTGAAGCCCGCGCGCGCCGCGACGATCGCAATCCCCGCGCCCATCGTCCCGCTGCCCACGACCCCAACTGTCTTGATGCTCATGATTTCCTGACGAAGCTGCGGCCGATGAACTGGCGATGGATCTGGTTGGTGCCTTCCCAGATCTGCGTGATTTTCGCATCGCGCATGAGGCGCTCGACCCGGTAGTCCTTGCAATACCCGTATCCGCCGTGGAGCTGCACCGCGTCGGTGGCGATGCGCATCGCGAGGTCGGAAGCGCGCAGCTTGAGCATCGAAGCTTCCACCCCGAAGTCCGCCGCGCCCGAGTCGACCATGCGAGCCACGTGCCATAGCCACGCTTCGCACATCGCGAGATCGGTCGCCATGTCGGCGAGCATGAACTGTATGCCCTGGAACTCGACGATGCGCTGTCCCGACTGCCTGCGCTCGTTGATGTAGAAGACCGCGTCTTCGAAAGCGGCGCGCGCGATGCCGAGCGCGTGCGCAGCGACGCTCGGACGCGACCGGTTGAGCGAGGCGAGCAGTATTTTGAGCCCCTCCCCGGGCGCGCCCAGCAGATTGGCGCGGGGCACGCGGCAGTTTTCGAACCTGAGCGCGGCGGTGCTGGACGCGCGCAGGCCCATCTTGTCTTCCTCGCGGCCGATTTCCAGCCCCGGCGTGCCTTTCTCGAGCACGAGAACCGAGATCGCCTTGCGGCCGTCCTCGATTTCGCTCCATTTGCCGAAGAGCATGTACAGATCCGCGTGCGCGCCGTTGGTGATGAAAGTCTTGGCGCCCTTCACGACGATGGCGTCGCCGTCGGGCCGGAACTGCGTCGTCATTCCGGTGGCGTCGGAGCCCGCGGTGGGCTCGGTGATCGTGAGCGATGCGATTCCGCCGCGCGCCATCACCGGCAGCAGGCGCCGCTTCTGCTCTTCGGTGCCGAAATCGACGAGCGGCTTCATCGCGTGGAAGTTGGTCGCCCAGATGACGCCGGTGGACGCGCACGCTTTCGAAAGCTCGCGCACGCACTCCAGGTACGCCGCATACGAAAGCGGCGCGCCGCCGTAAGCCTCCGGGATGAACATCGCGTTCAGCCCGAGCGCGTTGATCGCGGCGATGTTCTCATGCGGAAACTCGCCCGAGCGGTCGTGCTCGGCGGCGCGCGGCGCGACCTGGTCGCGCGCGATCGCGCGCACGCTCTCGATCAGCATGCGCTCCTCGTCCGAAAACCTCTGACTGTTGTCCAGTCTTTCGAAAACGATCATGTTTCTAGTTCGCAATCCCCTGCCCGCCGTCGATGTAGATCGTCTCGCCGGTGAGGAAGGGGATGTCTTCGGAGTAGATCGCAGCGACGAGCCGCGCGATGTGCTCGACCGTGCCCGGCTGCCTCCCCGGAATGCGCTTTTCGATGTACTCGCGCAGCGGGCCGCTTTCCAGCGAAGCGCGGTTGAGATCGGTGACGACGTAGCCGGGCGCGACGTCGAGCACGCGTATGCCTTTCGAAGCCCATTCGACCGCGAGGCAGCGCGTGATCGCGCCCACCGCAGCCTTGGACGCGCAGTAGGGGAGATTGCGCTTGACGCCGACCTTGTCGAAAAACGAGCCGATGTTGACGATCGTGGCCGAGCCCGCGGCGACGAGATGCGGATACGCCTCGCGGCACGCGGTGAATACCGCCGTCGCGTTCGTCCGCATCACGCGCTCGTAAGTCCCGGTGTCGAGCTCGTGGCTGGGCCCGTCGAGGTGGATGCCGGCGTTGTTCACGAGACCGTGCAGACCACTCGCCCTGCTCACCGCTTTGAGCGCCGCCCTTACGCTCGCTTCGTCGTTCACGTCGCACGCATGGTTGACGAAGCGCGCCTTCAGTCGAGCCGCGGCTTCGGTTTCGGGGCCCGTGCCGCGCCGCGTGAGGCACGCGACGGTGAAACCGCGCCGCGCAAGCTCGAGCGCGATGGCGGCGCCGATGCCGCGGCTCGCGCCGGTCACCGCGATCACGCGCTCTTTGCCCTTCGCATCACTCGTCACGAGTCACCCGTCACTGGTCACCGAACTTCGGCTTGCGCTTCTCCATGAACGCCGCCATGCCTTCGGCGGCGTCGCGCGTCTGGAAGGCGAGCGTCGCGAGGTCGGCTTCGATGCGCAGCCCTTCGGCGAGCGGCGTGTCGAGCGCGCGCCCGACCGCATCCCTCGCGAGCGCGAGCACCGGCAGGCTGTGCGCCGTGAATTCACGCGCGTACGCGACACCGGCCGCGAGCGCGTCACCTTCCACCACGCGCTGCACGAGGCCGATGCGGAGCGCCTCCTCGGCGTCGACGCTGCGCCCCGTCATGATCATTTCGATCGCGCGCCCTTCACCCACCGCCCGCGGCAGGCGCTGAGTGCCGCCATAACCCGGAATGAGCCCGAGCTTGATCTCGGGCAGGCCCATTTTCGCGTTCCTCGTCGCCACGCGGAGCGTGCACGCGAGCGCGAGCTCGAGCCCGCCGCCGAACGCATAGCCGTTGACGATCGCGATCGAAGGCATGGGCAGGCGCTCGATCCCGGAGAACGTCGCCGCGCCGAGCTCGGCGCCGCGGCGTTGCTCGACGAGCGAGCGGCCGGTGAGCTCCTTGATGTCGGCGCCCGCGCAAAAGGCTTTCTCGCCGGCGCCGATGAAAAGGAGCGCGCGCGCGTCGCTCGCCGCGACCTCGTCCAGCACGCGGCGGAGATCCTCCATCAGCGCGAACGACAGGGCGTTCAGCGCCTGCGGGCGGTCGAGGGTGATGAGCGCCAGCTCTTCGATTCGGGTCAGTCGTATCGCCATAACTCGGTCCTTCAGTTGTTACACCACCCCCATCCACCTTCCCCCTGAGGGGGAAGGAGTAGCATCCCCTCCCCCTCAGGGGGAGGGTTAGGGTGGGGGTGGTTGGTCACCACCGGTCCACCTCACAGGTTCGGGCTTGATGCGCCCGCTCTTCGTCCACTCCACGAGCTCGCGCTTGAGTATCTTGCCGCTCGCGGTGAGCGGGAAGCTTTCCATCGCGATGAAATACTCGGGCATGTCGTATTTCGAAAGCCCCGCGACGGCGAGGTGCTCGAGCAGAACCATCCCCGCGAGGCTCTCCCCGTCGCGCGCGATCACGGCGAGGCACACGCGCTCGCCCAGCCTCGCATCGGCGACTGGGAACGCCGCCGCCTTCAGCACGCCCGGGTGCTTCACCGCGAGACTCTCGATGTGCGCGGGATGAATGTTGTATCCGCCGCGGATGATGAGGTCTTTCTTGCGTCCGACGATCTGGAGATTGCCTTGGGCGTCGAAGCGCCCGAGATCGCCGCTCATGAACCAGCCGCCGGCGTTGAACGAGCTCTCGGTCGCGCTCTGGTTGTCGAAATAGCCGAGCGTGAGGAGCGCGCCACGCGTGCCGATCTCGCCGATCTCGCCGGCTTTCGCTTCGCGGTCGGGGTTCTCCGGGTCCCACAGGCGGGTCTCGTAACCCGCGCACGCTTTGCCGCAGGTCGACGTGATGGTCACGGCTTCGTCGGTGGGCAGCGTGTACTGATGCGATCCGTTCTCGGTCATGCCGTAGACGTTGAGCGGAGCGATCCCCATGTCGAGGAATGCGCGCGCCGTCTCCGGCGGGATGATCGCCCCCGCCATGTAGAAAACCTCGACCGAGCCCAGTCTGGAAAGCCCGCGGCGCTTCATGTCGGCGAGGATGTCGACCGCGTGCGTCGGGACCCCCATCACGTAGGTGGCGCCGGATTCGATGATCCAGTCGAGCGGTTTCATGCCCGCGGGCGGATCGTTCACCACGACTTCGCAGCCCGCGATCAGGCTTTGCTCGAACGCCACTGTCGCGATGTGATGCGACAGCGGGCTGTGGG
>Ga0105106_10000538_pt1 | contig 26765 bp, 19 predicted proteins | sample PPLLaktember2015_5_FD_79109 | JGI IMG/M metagenome (GOLD analysis project Ga0105106, IMG submission 79109) | Freshwater sediment microbial communities from Prairie Pothole Lake near Jamestown, North Dakota, USA - PPLs Lake P8 Core (1) Depth... | ecosystem: Environmental > Aquatic > Freshwater >...
GACGGGCTGCTGGTGGTGGCCTCCACCCGCGGCGACGGGTTCAACGGGGAGGTGATCACGGAAAATGTGCGCACCATTCGGAGCGTTCCGCTGCGCCTGCGTCCCCCGCAAGGCCGGGCGATTCCCACGCTGCTGGAGGTGCGCGGCGAGGTGTACATCGGCCGGGCGGGGTTCCGCAAGCTCAACCAGGACCGCCTGGGGGCCGACCTGGCGCCGTTTGCCAACCCGCGCAATGCGGCCGCCGGTTCCCTCCGGCAGCTGGATTCGCGGGTGACGGCCGCGCGCCCCCTGGAAATCTTCTGCTACGGGGTCGGCGCTGCTGGTGGCCAGCCGCTGACCAGCCACAGTGACACCCTGCGGTTTCTAAGCGCCATGGGTCTCCGGGTCAACCCCCTCGTCCGGGAGAAGATCACCATCGAGGAGGCGCTGGCGTTTTTTCACCGATTGGAATCCGAGCGCCACGAGCTGCCCTACGAGATCGACGGGATGGTGGTCAAGGTCGACCGCCTGGATTTCCAGCAGGCTCTGGGGGCCACCGCGCGCAGCCCGCGCTGGGCGATCGCCTACAAATTTGCGGCGCTGCAGGAAACCACGCGCATTCTCGACATCCAGGTTCAGGTGGGGCGCACCGGCGCCATCACCCCGGTGGCCGTGCTGGAGCCGGTCAGCGTCGGCGGCGTCACCGTCAGCCGGGCGACCCTGCACAACGCCGACGAAATTGCCAAGAAGGATATCCGCATCGGCGACCGGGTGCTGGTGCAACGCGCCGGGGACGTGATTCCCGAGGTGGTCAAATCCCTGCCGTCCCTGCGGGACGGCAGCCAACTTTCCTTTCAGATGCCCGGCAACTGTCCGGTCTGCGGGGCGCCGGTGGTGCGCCTGGAGGGGGAAGTGGCGCTGCGCTGCAACAACGCCAGCTGCCCGGCCCAAATCAAAGAGGGCATCCGGCACTTTGCCGCCAAGGGCGCTTTTGACATCGAAGGCCTGGGCGAAAAGCTGGTGGCGCAGCTGGTGGACAAGGGGGTGATCGCCTCCTACGCCGATATCTTTCAACTGGAGGCCCCACAGCTGGCGCTGCTGGAGCGCATGGGGGCGAAATCCGCCGAAAACCTGGTCCAGGCCATCGCGGCCAGCCGGACCATCCCCCTTGCGCGCTTTCTCTATGCCCTGGGCATCCGGCACGTGGGCGAGCACGTCGCCCGGCTGCTGGCCGAGCACTTCAAAGGGTTGGAGGCCCTGGCGGCCGCCAGCGAAGCGCAGATCGCGGCCGTCGATGGGGTCGGGCCGGTGGTGGCCGGCAGCGTAAGGGCCTTTTTCAGCCAGGCCGAAAACCAGCGGACCGTTGACGCCCTTCTGACGCGCGGCGTAGTGATCGTTGCGCCCCCTGCCGGATCCGCTTCGGAGAACGCCTTTGAGGGGCAGCGCTTCGTTTTGACCGGCACTCTGGAATCCATGCCGCGCAGCCAGGCCAAGGCGCGCATCGAACGCCTGGGGGGAACCGTCTCCGGCAGCGTCAGCGCCAAGACGCGCTTCGTCGTGGCCGGCAGCGCGCCCGGCTCCAAACGCGCGCGGGCCGAGGCCCTGGGGGTCCAGGTGATCGACGAAGACCACTTTCTGGCGCTGCTGGAAGCGGCTGAAGGCCGGCGCGGCTGAACCCCGTCTCGGCTGGCCCGGCAACACGGCCGTCGGCCAGCCCCTGACGGCAGAAAGGATAGGGTATGGAAGAGAACACGGTATGCGCGCACGCACTGATCAGCGGCAAGGTGCAAGGGGTTTTTTTCCGCATGGAGACCCTGCGCGCTGTGGAAGGCATCGGCGGCGTGACCGGCTGGGTCAAAAACCGGCCGGATGGAACGGTGGAGGCTGTTTTCGAGGGCAGCCGGCCGCGGGTGGAGGCCGTCCTGGACTGGTGCCGCGAGGGCCCCCCCCGGGCCCAGGTGGCGGCGCTGAAGGTTTCCTGGGAGGCCCCCACCGGGCGCTATGAGCGCTTTGTCATCACCGGGTGACGCCGCCGGCGGCCGCATCAACCAGGCAAAAGGAGGGAGCATGAACCGTCATGAATATGTCGCTACCCGTGAGGACAGCCTGCTCCTGATCATCGACCTTCAGCAGGCGATGCGAAAGGTCATGGCGTCATGGGAGAAGACCGTGGCCAGCGTGCGTCAGCTCACACAGGCCGCCAACACCCTTGGGGTCCCGGTTTTGGTGACCGAGCAGTACAAGAAGGGCCTCGGCGCAACCGACCCCGAAGTGCTCCGGGAAATCAACTCGCCCGTGGTGGTCCAAAAGGAGCACTTCAGCGCCTGTTTGGAACCCGCCTTTCTCTCCGCGGTCCACTCTTTCCAGCGCAATCAGATTGTGGTGGCCGGGATGGAAACCCATGTGTGCGTTCTGCAGACGTGTCTCGATCTGATCGCGTCGGGCTTTCAGGTGCACCTGGCGGCCGATGCCGTGGCCTCCCGTGTCAGTCAAAACCGCGACATTGCCGTCGATCTCTTGCGTCAGGCCGGCGCGGTCGTCAGCTCGGCCGAGATCGTCATCTTCCAGTGGGCCTGCCGGGCCAATACCGCCGACTTTCGCAGGATCCTGCCGATTGTTAAATAGCCAAGGGGGTGTGCGCGCCTTGGGGGAGGCTTTTTTCGATGGCGCTTTAAAACAGCGCGGCGACGAACTTCTCGGGGTCAAAGTCCTGAAGGTCCTCGATCTTTTCACCGATGCCGATGTATTTCAGGGGAATTTGGAGGCTGTTACAGATGCTGATGACGATGCCGCCCTTGGCCGTGCCGTCCAGCTTGGTCAGGGCGATGCCGGTGATGCCGACGGTCTCCTGGAAGAGTTTGGCCTGGGTCAGGGCGTTCTGGCCGGTGGTGGCGTCCAGTACCAGCAGGACTTCATGGGGCGCACCAGGCAGTTTGCGGTCGATGGTGCGCTGGATCTTTTTGAGTTCGGCCATCAGGTTGACCTTGGTGTGCAGCCGCCCGGCGGTGTCCACTAGCACCACGTCGACGCCGCGTGCCAAGGCGGCTTCGATGGTGTCGAAGGCCACGGCGGCGGGGTCGGCGTTTTCACGGTGCCGGACGATGTCGGCCCCGGAGCGCTGGGCCCAGATTGCGAGCTGCTCGCCGGCGGCGGCCCGGAAGGTGTCCGCGGCGCCGATCAGCACCTTTTCCCCGGCCGCCGTGAAACGCGCGGCCAGCTTGCCGATGGTGGTGGTTTTGCCGACGCCGTTGACGCCCACGACCATGATCACGTGCGGCTTGGCGCCGTCGCGCGGCGGCGGCGGGGCAGCCGTGCCGACAAGCGCCAGGATTTCCTCCTTTAAAGCGTTTTTGAGCTGCTCGGCGTCTGCAATCTCGGCCTTGCGCTCTGAAATCCGGCCCATCAGCGCCGTGGTGGTCTGAACGCCGATATCGGCGGTGATCAGCAGTTCCTCCAACTCGTCCAGCAGCTCGGCGTCGATCCTGCGCTGGCCGCTGAAGAGACCTTCCAGGCCTGCGGCCAGCGAGCGGCGGGTCTTGCCGAGGCGCTCCTTGAGGCGTGCCAGAAAGCCCGTCGGCGCGGCGGGTTGGATTTCGGCGGCGGCTTCCGTTGCCGCGGCTGGATACGCTTCGTCCCCATCGGCGCTCAAGGGCCCGTGTTCGGCGGGTGATTCGGGCGCCGCCGCCTGCGGCTCGACGGGCGGCATGCGGGTCGCAAGGCGTTGGATGATTTTGGTCAGAGCGATGGCCAGGATCAACACCAGGACGCCCCACCAGACCTCTCGGGGCACTGCGGCCAGCAGACGGTTGAAGGTTGCCCAAAACCCTTCCAGGCTTTCTTGCATTGCAATCACTTCCTGTGGTTTTTTGCCGGCCGAAGCTTTCGGGCGCGCGTCAGTTCAGAGCGGCGTGGGCATCCGAGGGGTGCGTCAGGGTGACCGAGACCAGCTTGGACACGCCCTTTTTCTCCATGGTCACCCCGAAGAGCGTGTCGGCAAATTCCATGCTTTTCTTGTTGTGGGTGATCATGATGATCTGGGATTTGTCGCCGATGATTTTCAGCAGGGTGTTGAACCGGTAGACATTGGCCTCGTCCAGGGGGGCATCGATTTCGTCCAGAAGGCAGAAGGATGCCGGCTTGATCAGAAAGATGGCGAAAATGAAGGCGATTGCGGACAGGGCCTTTTCGCCGCCCGAGAGCAGGCTCAGCTGGGTGAGTTTTTTACCGGGAGGGTGTATCATCAACTCCACGCCGGTTTCAAGGGGTTTCTCGGGCTCGGTCAGCACCAGCTGGGCCGTGCCGCCGTCAAAGAGGCGCGGGAAGACCTCGCCCAGCTTCTCGTTGATCAAGTTGAAGGTTGTGATGAAACGCTCCTGGGTGATGCGGTTGATCTTGCGGATCACTTTCTGGAGATCGTCGAGGGCCTGATCGAGGTCTTCCTGCTGGCCGGTCAGAAAGGCATGGCGCTTTTCAAGCGCCTCGAACTCGCTGATCGCCCCCAGATTGACGTCGGCGAAAGACTCGAGCCGTTTGCGGCAATCGGCCAGTTCGGTTTCCATTTCGGCTGCAGGCCGGTCGACCGGTGCTTCTTCAGACGGTTGGGCGGCCAGGGCCCTGCGGAAGTCGCCCAGGGGCCTCTGGTAGGTCTCCAGAATCCGGTTCTCCAGGGCTTCCTGTTTGAGCGCCTGCTGGCTGCGGTCGACCTCCAGCAGCCGCAGTTTCTGAAGCGCCGCCTCACGCTCGGTCTGAATGGCGGCGATCGCCTGATCGTTTTCCTTTAGACTGGCGTCTATACTGCGGTAGCTGATCTCGTTGCTTTCAAGCGACGTCTCCAGCTGCTGGAAGGCGGCGTAGAGCGCGGCCATGCGCTTATCATGCTGGCCGATCTTTTCCTCGGCGGCCGTCCGCTTCTGGGTTTTCTGGGAAACCTCCTGCGCCAGCTGCGCCATTCGCTTCAGCCCGTCATCGCGGAAGGTGCGCAGACGCTTGAGGGTTGCGGTATTGTTTTCGAAGCGCGCCTGCAGAGCGGTCTGCCGCAGTTTCAAGTCCAGCAGACCCTGGCTGAAGGTCTCCATGCGAACGGAAAGTGCCGCGATCTCCTGGGATTTGAGGGCCACCGCCTGCTGGGTGTCCCGGACTTCGGCCTGGATGCGGGCCACCGCCTGGCGATAGCTTTCCACCTGGGCGTCGATGTCGCTGGCCTCGCCCGTCAACTGCTCCTGCTCCAGCCGGGCGATTTCCAGGCGGCGCCGGGCCTGCTTGGCCGCTTCGCCGGCCTTGAAGTGGGCCTTTTCGGCCTCGACCTCCTCCTGGGCGGCACGTTTTTTGGCCAGCAGGTGTTTCTGGAGACCCGTTTCCAGGTCGCGGACCTTATTTTCCAGGGTCTTTTGCCGCTCCCGGGCCTCGTCAAGGCGGTTGTCAAGCGCCGCGATGCGGGCGCCGAGTTCCCTGATTTCGCGCTTCTTGGCGAGAACCCCGGCACTGGCGTCGCGGCTGCCGCCGACGAGAATGCCCCCGGGCATCACCCTTTCCCCCGTGGGGGTCACCAGCGTCCGCCGGCGGCCGTCGGTGTTCCAGAGGACCGCGGCCTCCGGCAGGCTGGATGCGACTTCGACGTCGCCCAGGAGGGCGGCGCAGACGGCTTCAAACCCGGGGCGCACGGCGACGTGGTCCAGCAGCCGGTCGCCCGTCGGCCGGGCCGCCGGGGGTGCCGCCTGGATGCTGGAGAGCGGGATGAAGCCGCTGCGACCGGCGGATTTTTCCCGGAGGTGGGCGGCCAGCGCCAGAGCGTCTTCCTGGCGGGCCACGAGGATGTGCTGCAGCGCGTCGCCCAGGGCGGCTTCCACCGCTGCCTGGTAGGCGGCCTCGGGCTCCAGGATGTCGGCCACCAGACCGAGCACCTGCGGCGCCGGCTGCCCGTCGGTTTGCGGGCCGCCGCCGCGGGTCATGATGGCCCTCACGCCGTCACGGTAGCCCTCGAAATTGTCCTCCATTTTCCTGAGGGCCCCGTAGCGCGACCGCAGCTGGCTTTTTTCGTTTTCAAGGGTCAGGGCCGCCTTGACCTGGGCGCCGAGGGCCTGGCTTTGACCCTTGAGCTGTTCTTCGGTGGCGCCAACCTGCCGGTCGATATGCGCGCTTTGCTCCCGGACGGCCGCCAATTGGCCCCGGATGGACGCCTCGGCTTTTTCCATTTCGGCCAGGCTGCGCACGGCCGCCAGTTCCTCCTCGTCGATGCGCTTCAGACGGCGCTGGAGGTTTTCTCTGTTGTTGGCGGCATTCTGGCAGATGTTTTTGGTGCGGGCCTCTTCGGCCACCCGGGTCATAAGGGCGGCCTTGGCCGTTTCGAGCTCCCGATTGAGGTCCGCAAGCTGTTGTTTCGTCTCCTGGGCGTCCGTCTGCGCCTTGCCGACGGCCGCCTGCACGGTTTCGATCTCAGCCCCGGTCGTCGCGGCCTCGGCCGCTACCTGATCGATCTCGGCGCCGATGGTCTCGTTTTTGCCCGCCAGGTCGCGGCGGGCGCTTTCGAGCTCGCCGGTTTCGCGGCCCAGGCGCGCGACCTCCTGCCGCAGGTGCGCCAGATCGTTTTCAAGGCGGTCGATTTCCCGCTGGGTTTCGAACTTGCGGTTTTTCTGATCGGCGATTTCCTGGTTTTTCTGCCAGCGTTCCAGCTTGATGCCCTCGACGGCGGCATCCAGCTGTTTGATCCGGGCGCAGTGGGCCAGGTCGGCGGTCTTCATTGCGACCAGCAGCGCGTCGGTTTTCGCAATCTGGTCGGCCAGCTGGCGGTGACGGTCAATCGTCAGGCGGATGTCCAGGTCACGGATGCGGGTCTTGAGGGCCTTGTATTGGGCGGCCTTTTTGGCCTGCCGCTGCAGTCCGCTCATCTGCCGTTGCACCTCGCTGATGATGTCGGCGAGCCGCAGCAGGTTCTGGCGGGTGGCCTCGACCTTGGCCAGGGCCTCGTTTTTGCGGTTCTTGTAGCGGGTGACGCCGGCGGCCTCTTCGATGAAAATGCGCCGCTCATCCGGCCCGGCATCGGTGATGGCGCCGATATTGCCCTGCTGGATGACGGCGTAGGACTTGGCGCCCATGCCGCTTCCCAGGAAAAGGTTGTGGATGTCCTTCAGCCGGCAGGGGGCCTTGTTGAGCAGGTAAGCGGTTTCGCCCGAGCGGTAGAGCCGGCGGGTCAACATGATTTCGCTGAAATCCCTGAGCTCTTCGGGCGCGCTGCCGTTGTCGTTGACCAGCGTCAGCGACACCTCCGCCAGGTTCATGCCGGCTTTGCCGCTGGTGCCTGCGAAGATCACGTCTTCCTTGGTTTTGCCCCGCAGCTGCTTGAGGCTCTGCTCCCCCATGACCCAGCGCAGCGCGTCGACAATGTTGCTTTTGCCGCAGCCGTTGGGTCCCACGATGGCCGAAATGCCCGGTGGAAAATGGATGACCGATTTTTCGCTGAAGGATTTGAAACCGGTGATCTCCAGCTTTTTGAGCTTCATGCCGGAAGGTCTCCTTCGATGCGGCCGACGCAGAGGCCGGGGGTGCAACCCCGAAACTGCCGCGCAACCGACCCCACGCCCGATTCTGGGCGATTTTAGCGCAATAATGAATAATCCGAGGCTGAAATTGGGGGTTTCATAGCAGCACCGTGGTGGCTTGTAAAGTTAAAAACACTACAAGAGGTGCCCTGTGATGTTTTTAAACACTAGATGTGGGGTGCTCCGAGGGCCGGGGGGAGCCGTCGACGGCCGGCGGGGGTTGTGTTGCACCCGCCGGCCGTCGACTTACAGGATCTGGCTCAGGAACAGCTTGGTGCGGCTGTGGGTGGGGTTGGTGAAAAAGTGCTCCGGGGTGCCTTCTTCCACCACCGCGCCATGGTCCATGAAAATCACCCGGTCGGCGACTTCCCGCGCAAAGCCCATTTCATGGGTGACCACCACCATGGTCATGCCTTCGCGGGCCAGATTTTTCATGACATCCAGGACCTCTCCGATCATTTCGGGGTCCAGCGCCGAGGTGGGTTCGTCAAAGAGCATCACCTTGGGGTCCATCGCCAGGGCGCGGGCAATCGCCACCCGCTGCTGCTGGCCGCCGGAGAGCTGGTCCGGGTAAACCCCGGCCTTGTCCTGGATACCTACTTTCTCCAGCAGTTCCATGGCTTTTTTGTGTGCATCGTTTTTGGAGCGTTTGCGGACCACCTGTTGGGCCAGGGTGATGTTCGCCAGGACCGATTTGTGGGGAAAGAGGTTGAAGGACTGGAACACCATCCCCACTTCGGCGCGCACCTTGTTGATGTTGGTTTTGGGGTCCAGGATGTCGATCCCGTCAATCAGGATGTGGCCGCTGTCGGCATTTTCCAGACGGTTCAGGCAGCGCAGGAAGGTGCTTTTACCCGAGCCCGAGGGCCCGATCACGACGACCACTTCGCCGGGCTTGATTTCGTTGGTGACGTTTACCAGCGCCTGGACCTTGTGGGGGGCAAAAAATGTTTTGTAGATATTGCTTACGGCAATCACTGGACCAGTGTCCTCCTTTCCACGAACTGCAGCAGCATGGACAGCGAAAATGTCAACACCAGGTAGAGGAGGGCGCACACGAACCAGAGTTCAAACGGCTGCAGGCTCGTGGTGACCACTTCGCGGGTGGCCTTGGTCAATTCGCGGATGGCGATTATGCCGAGCAGCGAGGAGTCTTTGATCAGGCTGATAAACTGACCGGCCAGCGGCGGCAGGATGCGTCGCATGGCCTGGGGTAGAACGACATGGCGCATGGACTGGACATAGGTCATCCCCAGCGACCGGGAGGCCTCGGTCTGCCCCCGGTGGATCGACTGGATCCCGGCGCGCACCATCTCGGCCACGTAGGCCCCGGTGAAGCCGGCCAGGGCCGCCACACCGAACCACAGGGGTGGAATCTGGTTTAGGCCCTGTCTGGCGAGCAGGGTGTTGATCAGGGTGCCGAGCACGAAATACCAGATGAAGATCTGGACCAACAGGGGCGAGCCCCGGATCAGCTCGATGTAGGCGATCGAGGACCACTTGAAGGCCGGGTTGGCCGAGACCCGCGCCAGGCCGGCCACCATGCCGATCAGGACCCCGAACACGATGGCCACCACGCTGACCTTGAGGGTCAGCCAGAGGCCCTGCAGGAGGATGCCGATTTCCCATTGCCGATGTGAACTCAACGTGTCACCGGCGAAGACCATGTCCCCGGCCTCCACCGCGACCCCCTTGGCCGGAACGCGGAAGGTGGTTTCCCCGCCGCCGGCCTCCCGGACCCGGATCAGGGCGTCTTCGCCCTCCGCGGTGATGGCCGAAACGCTGCCGTCGGTGTCGCTCTTGATTTCGACGCTGTTTTCATAGAAAAAGTACTGGGGAATCCGGTACCAGCGCCAGACATAGTCGATTTTAAGGGTGGCGTAATACAGAAAGGCGCAAAGGGCCAGGAGCCCCAGAAAGAAGACCCCCACCCAGAGGTAATAGCCGACCCCTTTTTGCATGCGGCGCAAACTTGAGGAAGAATTCATAGGCTTAACAACACAGTCCCTTGCAGGCGTGGTGACGGCGGGAATTTGGCCCCTGTCGGGCGACAACGGCGGCCCGGGGAAAACCAGACCGGCCGCGGCGAAGTTCTCGCGGACCGGTCTGGCTGGGGCACCCAAGGCCGAATTACTGCACGCTGTCGATCCAGTCGGTGCTTTTGATCCACTTGTTGTAGATCACGTCATAGCGGCCGTCGTTTTTCATCTGACGCAGAAAATTGTCGAGCCAGTTCAGGAAATCGGGATCCCCCTTGCGGATCGCCCAGGCCAGCGGTTCGTAGGTAAACGGCTGGTCGATGAAGACCAGTTTGCCGGCGCCCTGCTGAGCCATGAAAACCACACAGTAGGGCAGGTCGTAGACAAATGCGTCGGCCTTGCCGTTGACCACTTCCAGCGCCGCTTCGGTCTCGGTCTCAAAGGATTTGTAGGTGCACTTGGGAATGTGGCGTTTGACGGCCTGCTCGCCGGTCGTGCCCAGCTTGGAGGTCACGATAAACTTGGGGTCGTTGAGGCCTTTGTAGTCCGTGATAGTCCCCTCGTGTTTTGTGTTGAGCAGGATGGTCTGCCCGACGATGATGTAGGGATCGGCAAAATTGATTTTGAGATTGCGCTCCTGGGTAACGGTCATGCCGCTCATGATGATGTCGAATTTCTCGGTGATCAGGGACGGGATGATGCCGTCCCAGGCGGTGTTGACCGGAACAAACTTGACCCCCATGGCCTTGGCCATTTCCTTGGCCATGTCGATGTCGAAACCGACGAAATTGCCGTTCTTGTCGGTCATTTCGAAGGGCATGTAGCCGGCCTCGAATCCGACCCGCAGTTCGCCGTTTTTCAAAATGGCTTCCAGGGTGGATTTCCGGGCCAGTTCAATATCACTGCCCATTGCGGGTGCACCCACCCCCAGGCAGAACACGGCAAATACCAACAAACCCGATACAAAACCTTTTTTCATTCGCTTTTCTCCTTAGTTTGTTGCGGTTAGGTGACGCTTCAGTTAGCAATCAAGGCGTTCCGCAGGGGATCCCGCGATCAGTAGGATTTTCCCTCCGTCAGGATTTCCCGGATGACCATTGGAATATTGCACTGGGGGCATCTGGGGATGTCTTCGGCCTGGATGTAGACAATTTCGGTATGTTTGCATTTGGGGCAAACGACTTCAACGGCGTCGCGTTTGCTGCGTTTTTGGCCCATTTTGGACTCCTTAATTAAAATACGGAATTTATAACACATCTGGTTAAAATGACAAGCCGTTTTTAGGGGCCGGCCCCTGCCCGGAGGCTGCCGGCCAGCCGTGCGGTTGGGGCTGAAAAGAGTAAAAACGACACCGCCGGGGACGGCCGCAGATTGCCCGCAAGTCTTGCCGCAGGTCTGCCAAGCCTTTAATTATCCTTGACAAAACGATTCGTTGGTCGTTATTAACGCCCTATGATGCCGCCCCCTGCAGACAAACAAATGGCCGTGATCGCCGATGCGGTGCTAGAAGTCCTGCGGGAAGTTGCTGAAAGCGGCAAAGGGCTGAGTCGCGATCTCCTTGCCGCCCGCCTGGTGGATCGCAGAGAGTTTGCTGGTCTGCGGCCCTCCGAGGCGCCGCCGGCCGGCGCCGCTGCAGACCTCTCCGCCCGTGAAACCGCCCGGCTGGAGGCGCTCCAGCGTCAGCTGGAAACCATTCGGCAGCATAAGGAAAAACTGCTGGTCCGGGTTCAGGAACTGGAACACCGGGAAGCCGCCAGCAGCCACTTTTTCCGCCGCACAGTGGGGCTTTTGGCCCAGCAGCTGGGCCAACTGGAAAGCCCGCCGTTGCAGGGCGCCCTGGACCGTCTGAAGCAGCTTGCCCTTGCCAACGCCCCGATCCTCGAGCTGGAAACGGCCTTTGCGGACTTCAAAGCCGCCCTGATCCGCAGCCAGCCCGATGCGCCGGTTTCCCCTGCGCCCCGCAGGGATGCCGCCGGCTATTCGCTGGGCCGTTTTCTCAAAGGTGAAAAGCCCGAAGACGTGCGCCCCGCTCTCGAAACGGCATTTTTGAACCAGTTCAAAGAGATCGCGCAGTCGATCATCGCCGAGCTCAAGCTGCACCTGGACCGCGACTACCTGCAGCGGGTGCAGGCCGTCGAAGCGCGTCTGCGGCAGGCTGAGAGTCTTGAGGCGGCCCTCGGCACGCGACAGGCCCTGATCGCGCTGGTCAAGGATTATGCCGGGCACCTGAGCCGCGAGCGCGAGCAGGCCGCCGCGTTCATTCAGGAAATCGGCAAACGTCTGGGCGACATGGAATCCCTGGTTTTCGATTCCCTCAGCCAGGCGCGGGAAGCGCAGCGCGCCCATGACGGATTTCGCACGGGTCTGGAAACGCAGTTTGAAGCGCTCGAGGGGCATGTAAATTTCAGCAGCACCCTCGAGGAGTTGAAGCAGACCGTGCTCTCCAAGCTGAAAACCATCAGCGGGGCCCTGGCCGAGCAGCGTCGTCAGGATCAGCGGCAGTTGGCGCTGGTGGACGGCCAGATGGTCGGCCTGGAAAAGGAATTTGACCATCTGCGGGGTGAGATCGTCACCGCCCGGCAGCGCGCCGAAAGCCTCGAGGCCGAGCTGCTGATCGATCCGTTGACCGGGATATACAACCGCCGTGCCTACGAGAGACGCATCGGCGAGGAGTTCCAGCGGTTTTTGCGCTACGGTCAGGCGTTTGCGATCGTGCTTTTCGACGTGGACCACTTCAAGCAGGTCAATGACCGTTTCGGGCACGCGATCGGCGACCGCTGCCTGAAGGAGATCTGCCTGCGCCTCGGCCCCATGCTGCGGGAAAGCGATTTTTTTTGCCGTATCGGCGGCGAGGAATTCATCCTGCTGCTGCCGGCCACCAGCCCCAAGGCCGCAACGGCGGTAGCCGAAAAGCTGCGGCGGGAGATCGCAGCGACCCAGTTTGTCTGCAAGGACCAGACCTTTACGGTGACCATCAGTTTTGGGGTGACGGCCATAACGGCCGAGGACAGAGATCCGCTGAGCCTGTTCAATCGCGTGGACCAAGCGATGTACACGGCCAAAACGCAGGGCCGCAACCGGGTGGCCGTTCTCTGAAGCGCCCGCCAGGGCCCTGCGATTCGTTCTGCGCCTGCCTGATGGTGACATCAACACTCCCGTTTCGCGTCCGACATTTTCACCCAACAGATTTTTCAAGAGAGGCGCCATGTCGCAAAGCCCATCACCTGGTTTGGAGACCCTCCTGCAGCACCCCGACGTGCTCGAAGCGACCGCCAACATCAACCCTGAGCTTCGCGAGCGGCTGAAATACGCGCCGCCGCGCTGTGAGGTGTTCGCCTTTCCGTGCACCACCCTCCGGCCGGCCGAGGAATACTATTTCGAAGTAGATGCCGAGGCGCGCCGCAGGCTGCCGCGGATTATCGACAACAAGGTCCAGGTGTTGGCGGCTGCACCCTCACCGGATCCGTCCTTTGAGGCCTGCTACCACAAGAAGCGCAATGTCGGCATCGTTTTCTCCGGCGGTCCGGCGCCGGGCGGGCACAATGTCATTGCCGGACTGTTCGATGCGGTGCGCGAGGCCAACCCCGACAGCCGGGTTTTCGGCTTCCTGATGGGACCCGACGGCATCGTCGAAAACGAGGCCGTCGAACTGAGCGCCGAACTGGTGGACGCCTACCGCAACCTGGGCGGCTTCACCATGATCCGGACCGGCCGGACCAAAATCGATTCGCAGGAAAAAGTGGCCCTGTCGCGCGAAACCTGCCGCCAGTTGAGGCTGGATGCCCTGGTGGTCGTCGGGGGCGATGATTCCAACACCAATGCCGCCTTCCTGGCCGAGGCGATGCACGCCGACGGGATCCAGGTCATCGGGGTGCCCAAGACCATCGACGGCGATATTCAGGTTCGGGATGCCGGCGGTCGCAGCCTGTGCGCCATGTCCTTCGGGTTCCACTCGGCCGCAAGGTCATTTGCCAATGCGGTCAGCAACCTCTGTACGGACAGCGGTTCGGACGTCAAATACTGGCACATCTGCAAGGTCATGGGGCGGGTGGCAAGCCATCTGGCCCTCGAGGTCGCCCTGCAGACCCACGCCAACATCACCCTGATCGGCGAGGACCTGGCCGACTACGTCGACCGCTCCCGACTTGAAAAGGTCCGGGGCAGTGGGGAAACCGATTACACCGCCTACGGGATGACCCTGCGGCACCTCTCCCGGGTGATCTGCGACGGCATCGTGCGGCGCGCGGCGGCCGGCAAAAATTACGGCGTGGCCGTGATCCCCGAAGGTGTTCTGGAGTTTATCAACGAAATTCAGGTGTTCATCATCAAACTGAACACCATCATCGGCGACTACAACACCACCCACGACACTGATTTCCACCTGGATTTCCCCGTCCTGGAGGACAAGCTCGAGTACCTTCGCCGTCTTGCCCGGCGCGCCCGCGAAAACGACGCCTTCAGCGTCTGGAACACCCGCGACGACGACCTCTTCAACGACATTCCGGCCTTTTTCCAGGAAGGCCTCCTGATGGAGCGCGACAGCCACGGCAACTTCCAGTTTTCACAGGTGGATACGGAAAAGGTGGTGTTGGGGCTGGTCAAGGATTATCTCAAAATCCTGAAGGAAAAGGGCGTCTACAAACTGGGGCTGGAACGCTCGTGGTATCGCAAGACCCTGCAGCGCGCGGGATTGGACCCCGACGGCTACGGTCCGGTGCTCTTTCGCAACTACGCCGGTGACGGGCTGCTGCTGGTGCGGGAAGCCATCATCTCCCAGAAGACCCTGCGCCAGGAGCTGGCCCGGGCCGGGCGGCTGGCCGAGGATGCGCCCCTTCCGGCGGCCCTTCTAAAGGTTTATGAAAAGTCCGACCCGAAGTTCAAGACCCAGGTGCACTTTTACGGGTACGATGGCCGCGGCAACGACCCCACGCGCTTCGACTGCATCTACACCTACAACCTGGGCCTGACGGTCTTCAGCCTGATCGCCAACGGCGCCACCGGTCAGATGGCGGCCATTCGCAATCTCGAACTGGATTTCAACCGCTGGGAACCAATCGGGATCCCCATCGCGCCGCTCATGCACCTCGAGGAGCGCAAGGGGCGGCTGACCCTGGTGTTGGAAAAAAGCGTCGTCGATCTGCAGAATCCGGCATTTCTGGTGGTCAAGGCCTGTCGCGAAAAGTGGCTGGCTGCCACCCCCGGACCGGACAATTACCGGCGTCCCGGTCCTATCCGGTTTGCCGGTAAAAGCGAGGAAAACCGCCCGATCACGTTGGTGTTAAACGCCATCGATCCCCGGCCGGACTGATTCCGGGGAATGTCAGGGCGGGCTCGCGGGGGCCAAGCGCCCGTCGCCTCAAGCGCCCCGCCGCGATCGGATGGCCTTCAGGGGGTTTTCAGGGCTGACGGGGTGTAGCTGCACAGCGGCTCTTCGGCCAGATAGCTGCCGGTCGCCTCGTAGGCCCGGGCGCGGCACCCCCCGCACACCCGCTTGTACTCGCAGCAGCCGCATTTGCCCTCCAGGTTGTCATAGTTGCGCAGCTTCAGGAAGACCTCGGACGTGCGCCAGATATCCGCGAACGATTGTCGGGTGACATCGCCGCAGTCCAGCTCCAAAAAACCGCACGGTTGGACGATGCCGGTGTGTGAAATAAAGCAGAAGCCGGTACCCCCAAGGCAGCCGCGGGTGACGGCGTCCAGGCCGTGGGTTTCGAACGTGACCTGCTCGCCGTCGGCCTTGGCCCGCTGACGGAGGATCCGGTAATAATGGGGTGCGCAGGTCGCCTTGAGCTGCAGCGGCGTTTTACCCCGCTGGTCGTAAAACCAGTTCAGGGTGCGCTCGTATTCTTCGGCGTCGATGGCCCGGTCCGCGATGTACTTGCCGCGCCCGGTGGGGACCAGCAGGAAGATGTGGTGCGCCACGGCGCCCAGACTGACGGCCAGTTCCTGAATCCGGCTGATCTCGCCCAGGTTGTCCTTGGTAATCGTGGTGTTGATCTGAAACGCGATGCCGGCCGCCTTGGCCCGCTCGATGCCCCTCAAGGCGGCCTCATAGGCGCCCGTTACGCCCCTGAAGCGGTCATGGCGCTCGCGGGTGGCGCCGTCGATGCTGATGCTGATGCGCTGGATGCCGGCCGCCGCCAACTGGCGGGCGGATTCGGCCGTGATCAGGGTGCCGTTGGGCGCCATCACCATGCGCAGCCCTTTGTCGCTGCCGTAGCGCGCGATTTCGAAGATGTCCTTGCGCAGCAGCGGTTCCCCACCCGTCAGAATCACGATGGGGCTGCCCAGTTCGGCGATCTGGTCCAGCAGCCGCAGGCACTGGCCGGTTTCCAACTCCCCGCTGTAGGGCCCGCAGGTGGCGGCCGCCCGGCAGTGTTTGCAGGACAGGTTGCAGTTGCGGGTGACCTCCCAGGCCACGAGCCGCAGGGCGGCTTCTTGGGATGGGCCGTGGGGGTGGCCGGCCGGGTGGGGGCGATGAGGGTCTCGGTCTGTCATAGGGCACGCTATACTTTCAGGGTTGCGGCCGCCGCCGGCGACCGTTGCTCTCAGCAGGGGTTCCAGCCCCGCGGGCCATGGCCCAAACTGGCGGTCGGTGGTATGCCGGCCGCGGTTTTTTTGTTTGGGTGAGTCTGCACCATAACCCTCGTCCGGTCGACGGTCAAGGCCCCGGATTGAAACTTTGCCAGCCCGCGCCGAGGGGTAATTCCTTGACAATCCAAAATGCATTGGGTTAAAATTTATATTTTAAAATCAATGTGATGCGAAGCACCATGCTTGTATTTGGCAGCCCACGATGCGGGAGGTGCCGCTAGGGCGCCGCCCATCTGAAGGGATCGGTTTTTTGGATCCAACCAAGCTGACTGGAGACTTTTGAAATGGCTTTTCCCGTCAAACGCCCCCGCAGGCTGAGAATGAGCCCGGCCATTCGTCTTATGGTTCGGGAGACCGCGCTCACCCCGCACGATTTTATCCTGCCCCTGTTCGTCAAGGCAACCCCCGACAAACACTTCAGGGAGCCGATCAAAAGCATGCCCGACTGCTACCACCTCAGCCCGGCGATGGCGGCCGTCGCCGCCGAAGAGGCATATGCGGTGGGGGTGCCTGCGGTCCTTCTGTTCGGCCTGCCGGCCCACAAGGATAGCCGGGGATCGGGTGCCTGGGCCGAAGATGGCCCGGTGCAGCTGGCCGTCCAGGAAATCAAGTCCGCCCGGCCCGAAATCTGCGTTATCTGCGACACCTGCTTGTGCGAGTACACCGACCATGGGCACTGCGGAATAGTCCGCGGCGACACGGTGGACAATGACCCTACCCTCGACCTGCTGGCCCGCACGGCGCTCAGCCAGGTCAGGGCCGGGGCCGACATGGTGGCGCCCTCTGACATGATGGACGGCCGGGTGGCCGCCATCCGGCAGGCTCTCGACGGCCAAGGCTTTTGCAATACGCCGGTGATGTCTTACGCTGCCAAGTATGCCTCCTCCTTTTACGGGCCCTTCCGGGCCGCCGCCGACTGCTGCCCGGCTTTCGGCGACCGCAAAACCTACCAGATGGATCCCGGCAACGCGCGTGAAGCCATGCGCGAAGTGGCCCTGGACATTGAAGAGGGGGCCGATATCGTCATGGTCAAACCGGCCCTACCATATCTGGATATCATCAAGGCCGTCCGTGAAACCTTCGACCTGCCTGTGGCGGCCTATCAGGTGTCCGGCGAGTACGCCCAGATCAAGGGGGCGGCCGCCATCGGCCTGGTTGACGAAGTGTGCAACATGATCGAGAGCCTCACCTCCATCAAACGGGCCGGGGCGGACATGATCGTCACCTACTTCGCCGTCAAAGCCGCCGAGGTGCTGGCCCGTCAGATGACCAGCTGCGACGACTGCAGTCTCTAACCACCGCCTGTTTTTTTGCGCCTGCGGCCCGCATTGCGCCCGGGGTGCCGGCCATGTGGGGTCCCAGTGAACCCGCCTTGCATGATCGTCTACTTGAAGCTGCTGCTGACCGCTGTTTTTTGGGGCGGGACGTTTATCGCCGGACGGGTGGCTGCACAGAGCGTTGGGCCTTTCTCGGCCGCCTTTCTGCGGTTTGCGGTTGCATCGGCCTGCCTGTTGCTGCTGGTTCGCAAGATTGCCGGCGGGTGGCCGCCGCTCAAGCCGGCGCAACTGCTGCCGCTGCTGGTCCTGGGTCTCTCCGGGGTTTTTGCCTACAATGTCCTCTTTTTCAAAGGTCTCAAACTGATTGAGGCCGGCCGGGCATCGCTGATCATCGCCAACAACCCGATTCTGATCGCACTGCTGTCGGTCGTTTTCTTCAGGGAGCGGCTGACGGCCGTCCAGGGGGTCGGTATCCTGCTGTCGGTGACCGGCGCCGCGGTCGTGATCTCCCAGGGCCAGATCAGCCGACTGCTGCAGGGGCCGCTGGGGTGGGGGGAGCTTTACATCTTTGGCTGTGTGATCAGTTGGGTGGCCTACTCCCTGGTGGGCAAGGCCGTTTTGCGGGGCCTGTCACCATTGGTGGCGGTGGCCTATTCCGCAACGGTCGGCGCCGTCTGCCTGCTGTGGCCGGCGTTGGGGGAGGGGATGGCAGGTGCCATCGGCAGCTATCCGCCGGTGGCGTGGGCCAGCTTGGCCTACCTCGCGGTTTTCGGCACGGTCCTGGGGTTTCTGTGGTACTACGAAGGCATTCAGGCCATCGGCGCCACCAAGGCCAGTCTCTTCATCAATTTCGTGCCGGTCAGCGCGATCCTGATGGCTTTTGTGATCCTGCGTGAACCTGTCACGCTCTCCCTCCTAAGCGGCGGTATGCTGGTGACCGGCGGTGTTTTTCTGACCAACCGCTTTGCGGGTAATGGCTCCTCGCGCTGAGCCACACCGGCAGGCCTTCCGACCGGCAGTATGCGGGTCCGCGGGGCTTCAGGCAATTTCATCGTCGCTGAGGTAGCAGGCCGGGTCGGGGGCCCAGACATCGCCGCTGACCGCTTCGGCCCGCACCCTGAAGTTCCCGCCGCAGATATCCAGCCAGCTGCAGGTGGCGCAGCGGCCTTTCAGATGCCGCTTCTTTTCCTTGAGTTTGCCCATCAGGGGCTCGGACGTATCCGTCCAGATGGTCGAAAACGGGCGCTGGCGAATGTTGCCGAAGCTGTAATGGCGCCAGAACTGGTCGGCGTAAACTTCCCCGTCCCAACTGACACACCCGATGCCGCGGCCCGAGTTGTTGCCTTCGTTCATTTTCAGCAGCTCAAGAACTTTGGCGGCCCTTGCGGGATTTTCTCGTCGAAGCCGCAGGTAGACGTAGGGGCCGTCGGCATGGTTGTCAACGGTCAGGACTTCCTTGGGTTTGCCCCGGTCATGAAGGTCCTTGGTGCGGTCCATGATCAGGTCCACGGCAGCCCGGCTCTCGGCGTGGGAGAGATCGTCTTCAACCAGTTTGGAGCCCCGCCCGGCGTAAACCAGGTGGTAAAAACAGATCCTGGGGATCTGCATATCCTCCAGCAGGTCAAAAACCCTGGGGATTTCGGCGACGTTGGCCTTGTTGATGGTAAACCGCAAGCCCACCTTGATGCCGGCTTCCTGGCAGTTGCGGATGCCGTCGAGCGCCTTGGCATAAGCGCCTTTGACCCCTCTGAAACGGTCGTTGACCGCTTCCATTCCATCCAGGCTGATGCCGACATAAGACAAGCCGATATCTTTCAGAATGCGGGCCTTTTCACGGGTGATAAGGGTCCCGTTGGTGGAAATCACCGCCCGCATGCCCATCTGGACCGCGTAGCCCGCAAGCTCCGGCAAATCGGGGCGCACCATAGGTTCGCCACCCGAAAAGAGTAGAACCGGCACGCCGAAACCGGCCAGATCGTCGATCAGCTTTTTTCCGGCCTGGGTGGTGAGTTCGTTGTCGAAAGCGATGTCCTTGGCCTGGGCATAGCAGTGGACACACTTCAGGTTGCAGCGGCGGGTGACGTTCCAGACCACCACCGGTCGCTTGTCCTTGGAAAACTGGAGAAGATGTGAGGGCAACTTGGCCGAAGAGCGCTCGTAGCGCAGCGCGTCCGAAGGCTCCACCGTTCCGCAGTAAAGCTTGGATATTCCGATCATCGCATTAGGTCCTTTCGAATCGAGCGCCCAAAGCCTGGCGCAATTCGCTCTTGATCAGGTTGTTGAGATATTCTTCGGGGGTCAGCAGGGCCTGCTTGGGGATAAAAAAACGGTTTTTTCCCGATTTTTCCTGAACCAGCTTGAGACCCAATTCGAAGTCGGCGGAGAGTTTGCGGCTCAATTCATCCGGCGTGATGGCGGCGGTTAAAAACTGCCCGATTACAAAATCGATGGCCTCCTCTTCGAAAATAATATTGATATCATGACGTTTGAAAAAATTCAGCTCGATATTTTTGGTTTGATCCAAAAGGGTTTTGATTTTGCGAAGCACGCCGCCCACATCCATCAGGTGGCCGGCGTAGTGCGCGGCGGCCAGCGCGATGCGGGATTCGGTAAGGGTCAGATTGTGCTTGTCGGTCAGCGCACGGCTGTTGGTGCGGATATAGTCTTGAACGTAGGCGATCTCAGCTTGGGCGATACGTTCGAAGTCAAGCGTGCGCTCCGGGTCCCGCGGGAATGCCAGCCAGCGATCGAGGACCGCATCGGGTGTTTTGATAACGGCCTCTGTGACCGGGAACTGCTGAATGTCCGTTGACGGCAGGCGTTTTTCAAACAGGAGCAGCGCCTGCTCGACCGCACTGACCAGCCCCCTGGCGCCGGTGTGTTCTTCGAAAGCCCGGCCGGCCAGCAACCGGAGGGCTTCGTCGCTGAATTTGACGGCAATTCCGTACGCTGCGAAGTCCAGTTTTTTGCCGAGGATAATGGGGTTGTTGGGGCTTTTGAGGATGGCGAAAAGGTCATCCTGCTTCAGACTTTCAAAAACCGCACGCACCGGCAATCGGCCGACGAATTCGGATTCGAATCCGAACTGAATCAGGTCTTCGGATTTCAGGTGCCGCAACAAGTGGGTGTCGTGCGTCGGTTTGGTTATATTCGCCCCGAATCCGATCCCCTGCTCGGATACCCGCTTTTTGATGATTTCGATCAGTTCTGAAAATGCGCCGCTGACAATGAACAGGATGTGGCGGGTGTTGACGGTGGCTTTTTCCCGTTTGCCGGTTTTGCGAAAGTGCTCGATCTCCTGGATCATGGAGATCGGGTCGTGGGGTACTTTGAGATCAACATCGGTCTCTTCGAGTGGTTTCAGGAGGGCGCGCTGGACGCCTGTTCGGGAAACGTCGGCGCCGACGAAGTTTCGGCTGGAGGCGATTTTATCGATTTCATCGATATAGATGATGCCGAACTGGGCGCGTTCGATGTCACCATCCGCTTCGCGCACCAGATCGCGCACCAGGTCTTCGACGTCACCGCCGACATAGCCGGTTTCACTGAATTTGGTGGCATCCCCCTTGACCATCGGCACCCCGATTTTTTTGGCAATCAGGCGAATCATGTAGGTCTTGCCAACTCCGGTGGGGCCGAGCATCAGAACGTTGTTCTTGATGCTGCCCACCATGTCGCCGATTTCACCGGGGGAGCCGGCCATGTGCTTGATGCGGTTGAAATGGGTGCAGATCTTGGTAGCCAGAACGGTTTTGGCCAGATCCTGTTTGACGATGTATTGGTCGAGAAAGGCGACCAGGTCCTCGGGTCTGAGGTCAAAATCGATGGGCGAGGGTGGGGTGGGCAACCCCGTGGGATCGGTTTCCACGTTCTGGGTCACCGTCACCGGGGAAACAATGCTGACCCTGTCGCCGAACTTTTTGGACAGCAATTGGCTGATCTCTTTTTCGATCTCTTTGGGTGTGATGGCTTTTTCTTTTGGAGTATTCATGATTTTAAACAATAATCATACCCATTTTGATATTCAAGGCGGCTGCAGAGCCGCGCATCTATCCGCAGCCGCGGCCCCTAAAAAACGGCCGATAACACTTTGCGGCCGCGGGTTGTGGCTCATTGTCAGCTTGCGCGACCGCTGGGGAACGCCCGCCGTGACGAAGGACCTGAGTGAAAACAAGGCCGATAAACCGCCGGTCTGGTGGAGCGGAATTTGCACGAGCATCCGATCTGCCATTAACTCGGTCACGGCCCTGACCATCCCCACCCGTTTAGAGGCGGCAGCGGGATAAAAAAGCGCAAGAGGTGCACATGACGGTTGAAACCGGTCCGGATGCCGAAGAAAAGCTCTACACCCGTTACCGCAAGCTGGCAACCCTTCAACGCGAAACCCTGACAAAAATCGACCGGTTGAAAGACCACCGGGAGTTTATTTCCAATAAACGTTTTTCAGACCTCTTGGCGGAAAATGAAAAAGTGCTGGCGGAGCTCACCGCCCGCCTGGCGCCGCTGACGGCTCGGCTGGAGGCGGTTTTATGCAGCAGGAAGCTGGACGTGCGATCGGTCGAAGCCGAATTGGTCCCGTTGGAAAAGAAAATTCAGGAGGCCCGCGTACTGCACAAAATCAACCTGATTTCATGGCGCCAGTTGCACAGAGAGATCAAAAGGGTCAGGCCCCAAAGAAACCGGCTTTTTAAGACCCTGAAGACCAAGCGGCGTGAAATCAACCGGGTCCAGACATTGCTGGATATGCGTAATCCAGGGGAAGGCAGGAAGGCCGTCGCAATCACCTCCGCCGGTGGGCAGGTGCAGGAACTCCGGGCCGAAGCGCGGGCCTTGCGGGGGGTTCTGGAGAATCTGCGCAGAAAGAAAATCAAGGCCGGTGAGCAGGCCGCACCCATTCGCCGGGAGGCGGCGACCGTCGAAAAGCTCTTGGCGGCGGTTCAAAACGGCGATACACGCGCCCTGATGACGATGTTTCCGGCCAGCGCCGGCATCACGGTGTGTGTGCGCGAGCCTTGAAACCCCTTCAACCGCAATGCGGCGACGGGAATCGTCAACCTGCAGCGCCTTTTTTGAAATACCGGCTGAATCGGTACTGAAGGCCGGAGTGGACAAACCAAAAAGGGCCGGAGTCTTTCTCCGGCCCTTTTTGGTTTTTTATCTGGTGCGCCCGGCAGGATTCGAACCTGCGATCTCCAGCTCCGGAGGCTGACGCCCTATCCCCTGGGCTACGGGCGCGTGGCTGATCTCTCCGTGCGACGGCTGTCGCGCAGGTGGAGAGTATTTAATGGATACGCAGGTGGAAGTCAACCCTGAAAGTAAACCGGTTTTCGGCTGCGCGCGCGCCTGGGCAGCTTCTTGCTTGCGGCGGCGGTGAGAGGGACTGCGGCAATCCTGTCGCGCGGTCTGGTTAGCGCCCTAAGCCCATTTGTTCAAGCGCGGATTTGGCATCCCCGACCATGTATAGGGATCCGCCCACGCAGATAACCTCACCGGGTGCGGCGCTGTCGAGCGCGTAGCGCAGCGCGGACGCCACGTCCGGCTTGAGGGTGATATCATCGATCAGGTCTCGGGCGGCGTCGTGCAGTTTTTCCGGGGCCAGCGCCCGGTCGATTCGGGGGCGGGTCAAAACCACCCGGTCGCAGACCGGCAGGAGGCTCTTCAGCATCGCCCGGTAGGGTTTGTCGCTGAGAATCCCCACGACCAGGGTAATCTTGCGGTCCGAGAGGGTGTGGGCCAGATAAGTGGCCAGGTTTTTGGCGGCGATGAGGTTGTGGGCGCCGTCCAGGATGACCATCGGGTCGGTGGCAACGACTTCCAAACGGCCGGGCCAGACTCTCCGGTCAAAGCCTTCCTTGATGGCCTTCAGCGAAATGTCGACCCGCGCGCTTTGATTGAGAAGCTCGCAAGCCGCCAGCACAATCGCGGCATTGTCGACCTGGTAGCTGCCCGGCAAACCGGTGCGCATGTCGTGCCAGACGTTTTCAATGCCGTAGTAGGTAAATGCCCCGCTGGGCCTCCGGCGCACGCGGAAATCTTTTCCCATTCGGAAGAGCGGGGCGCTGCGCTGCCGTGCAATGGTTTCCAGAACCTTGACGGCCGGCGCCTGTCTGACCCCGGTAACGATCGGGGTCGCCGGCTTGATGATGCCTCCTTTTTCCGTGGCAATCTCAGCCAGGGTTTTGCCGAGGTACATTTCATGCTCGATGGAGACGTTGGAGATGATCGACAGGGCCGGCGCGATGATGTTGGTTGCATCGAGGCGGCCGCCCATGCCGGTTTCGATCACCGCCCAGTTTACCCCTCTTTGGCGAAAGGCGTGAAACGCCATGGCGGTGGCGTACTCAAAAAAGGTGGGTTCGCGTTCGCCGGGGTTGGCCGTCTTTACTGCCGCGTATGACGCAACCACCTCCTCATCCGAAATCTGCTCGCCGTCGATGCAGATCCGTTCGTTGAAGCGCACCAGGTGGGGGGAGGTGTACAGGCCCGTGCGCAGCCCGGCCGCTTTGAGAATGGTCGCCAGGGCGGAGGCAATCGACCCTTTGCCGTTGGTGCCGGCCACATGAACGGCAACAAAGCTCTCCTGCGGGTTTTGCATTGCCTGGAGGATGCGGCGGATCGTGTCGAGGCCCAGTTTGATGCCAAAGCGCCGCAAACCGTACATCTCTTGTAGGCAGGCGTTGTAGGTGTCTTGGATGCCCATCTTCAAAAAAAACCCGGCAAGACGGGTATGCCTGCCGGGTGCTTTCGTTTCACGGGGTTGCGTTCGGGCTTATCGACGGAATCGTTTTCTGGCGGCTGCAATCCGCTGCCGGCGCACGGCTTCACGCTCTTTGCGCCGCCGGTACTCGCTCGGTTTCTCATAGCTTTTCTTGAGCTTCAAGCGCTTGAAAAGGCCGTCGTTCTGGATTTTCTTCTTCAGAATACGCATCGCTTTTTCGAGGTCGTTGTCCAAGACCTTGACTGTGATTTCCTTCAAACTTTATCGCCCCCTTCGATCCATCGGGCGGTTGATCGCTTACGGATGCCGCTTCGATGGGTATTTTGTATTTTCAAAATTTTTATAAATGAAATCCTATACTGAAACTCAAAGAATTTGGCAAGTAAAAAAATAAGGCTTGAACACCAGACGCTTCAGGTTTGCAGGCTAATACCCTTGACACAATTGTGAGATTACGCCATAAGAAAAAAGTTGGCAAGAGGGCGATCGCACTATCTTCGTCAGGTCTTTAAGTTCAATCGGAAAAGGAGGGTTGAAAATGCGTCTGATTTTGTTAGGCGGCCCCGGTGCCGGAAAGGGAACCCAGGCCAATTATATCAAGGAACGCTACCAGATTCCGCAGATTTCCACGGGCGATATGCTGCGGGCGGCTGTCAAGGCCGGCAGTGAGTTGGGAAAAAAGGCCAAGGCCGTGATGGATGCCGGCGGGCTCGTTCCCGATGACGTGATAATCGGGCTGGTGAAGGAGCGAATCAAAGAATCCGATTGCCAGAAAGGATTCCTCTTCGACGGTTTTCCCCGGACTATCCCCCAAGCGGATGCGATGAAGGCGGCCGGTGTCGCCATCGATGCCGTGGTGGATATTGACGTGCCGGACAAGGAAATCATCAGGCGCATGAGCGGGCGCCGGGTCCACTTGGCCAGCGGCCGGACCTACCATCTCGTTTTCAATCCGCCGAAAGTGGCGGGCAAGGACGATGCCACCGGTGAGCCCCTGATCCAGCGGGATGACGACAAAGAGGACACCGTGCGCAAGCGTCTGGAGGTGTATCACGCCCAGACCGAACCGCTGATCGGTTACTACCGCAAATGGGAAGCCAGCGGGGATGCGGCAGCCCCCAAATACATCAAGATCGAAGGCGTGGGCAAGGTTGATGGCATCCGTGACGCCATTTTTTCCGGGCTGGATAAGGTGAAATAATTTTTACCGGCTTTTTCGGCTGCAAGGGCCTTTTCCGCCTTCAGGCGGAAGGGGCCCCGCCCCTGGTTTCTTCCGGCCGGCGCTCCAGAAAAGCCCTTGCGGCTGCAAGGGCCTCTTCCCTGGTTTGAATCTCGCCCGCGAGTTGTTCTTCTGCAACGAAATCCAATACCGCTTTGAAAACCGGTGACGGCGACAACCGTAACACTGCGATCAGGTCGTGCCCGTTGATCAGGGGAGGGGCGGCTTTGCGGGGGGTGTAGGTTGCCGCAAAGTCTTCCAGCTGGCTGCAGACAAAGCGCGTAAACGCCTCGTTGGCGGCGCTTCCGCAGCCTTTGGCGCGCGAGTCGGCGAGGGCGTGCAGCAGCAGTGCCGGCGTCAGTTTGGCGCAGTGCATGAAAAATCGGGTTTGAGCTTTGGGTGAGAGGCGCTCTCGGGCCCATTCATTAAACAGGTGCAGGGGGCGCAGGTGGTTGCCGATGATAAAGTCGATGAAGGCCCGCTCGCGTGCGGAGAACCGAAGGCGTTCGGCAATTCGAGTCGCCATGGCTGCACCGGTTTTTTCGTGGCCGAAGAAATGAATCCCGCCCGTGGGGTCGACCGATCGTGAGGCGGGTTTTCCGATGTCGTGCAACAGGAGCGCTGTTTTCAGGCACACCGTGGTCTGGCGGCTGAGCTGGACGATCCCGGTGATTGCCTGGTTCGGCGGCTGGATCAGGATCGCCTCCAGTTCGTCGAAAGCCGCGAGGGTGTGCGTCCATGCGTCAAAGCGGTGAACTGCCGGGTTCTGCCGGTAAGCCTGCAGGGCTTGAAGCTCGGGAAAAAGATGAAAAAGAAGGCCGCTTGCCGCCATGTCCCTGAGATAAGGGTGGCTTCGGGACGTTTGAAACGTCTTGAATAGTTCATCACGGATGCGTTCAGCCGCGGCGGTGGTTATCAGTCCGGCCTGACGGGCGATCAGCCGGGTGGTGGACGCCTCGATCGCGAAGTTCAGGTTCGCCGCGCAGCGGTAGGCCCGCAGCAGCCGGATGGGGTCCCGGCGAAAAGCTGTGGGATTTACCATCCGGATGGTCCGGGTCCGGAGGTCTCGCTGCCCGCCGTGCAAATCGGTCAGGTTTCGGGTGCGGAGTGCGATCGCCATGGCATTGATCGTAAAATCGCGACGACCGAGATCCTCCTCCAGGCTCTTCCCGGCCAGCGGGGCAATGTCATAGATCCGGCCATCGGCCGCCACCCGATACACCATTTTGCCGGGGGAGCCCATCACAACCAGGCGCCCTCCCGCGCCGTCGGCCAGCCGGGCTGCAAAGTGGCGGGCATCTTGGGCAACGGCAATATCAATGTCCAGGGGGGCTCGGCCGATAAGGATATCTCGGACGGTGCCGCCGACAAGGTAGGCGCCCTCGGTATCTGGCAGTAGGTCAAAAATAGCTGAAGGCGGCATCTCTGTGTGTGCCCTTTCCATCGGCAGGTCAGGCCGGGGGA
>Ga0105106_10000540_pt1 | contig 26745 bp, 22 predicted proteins | sample PPLLaktember2015_5_FD_79109 | JGI IMG/M metagenome (GOLD analysis project Ga0105106, IMG submission 79109) | Freshwater sediment microbial communities from Prairie Pothole Lake near Jamestown, North Dakota, USA - PPLs Lake P8 Core (1) Depth... | ecosystem: Environmental > Aquatic > Freshwater >...
GCGCAGGAGCGCATGGTGCTGGCTCTCCCTGCTGAGAACCTGCCTGAACTGGCAGACCTGTGCCGCGCGTACCGTGTGGAATGGAGTAATATTGGCAGATTCCAGGATACTGGGCGTTTGCTGGTTAAGTATGGCGATCGGATGGTGCTGGATCTGGAAAATGACTTTCTCCACCATGGTATGCCGCGCCTCCACCTGCATGCCAGCGCAGCGGCGTATCCCGCGATTCCCGCACCTCCTGTGAATCCTACCAGCGAGGCAGAAGAGCCGACAGCCGAGAACTACTTGCTGGCTTTGCTCTCTCACCCCAACCTGCACTCCAAAGAAGCCATCATCCGCCTCTACGACCACGAGGTGCGCGGCATGACGGTGATCAAGCCTTTGGTCGGCGAGGCCTCTGACGGGCCATCGGATGCGGTTGTGCTAAAGCCTCTGGAGACGCAGGGATGGCGCGGTTTTGTGCTTGCCAACGGCATCAATCCTACCTATGGGGAATATGATCCCTATGCCATGGCGTACAGTGCGGTGGATGAAGCTATTCGCAACGCGGTGGCAGTAGGAGCTGATCCGCAACACCTGGCTTTGCTGGATAACTTCTGCTGGGGAGATCCGCGCCGCCCTGAGACCTTGGGCAGCCTGGCGCTTGCCGCGCGAGGCTGCTATGATGCCGCTTTGCATTACCGGGCTCCATTCATCTCTGGCAAGGATTCGCTGAACAATGAATATATCGGGACGGATGGCGTGCGCCAGGCGATCCCCGGCACGCTGCTCATTTCCAGCATTGCCATCCACCCTGATATCCGCCGGGCGGTCAGCATGGATGTAAAGCAGGCGGGCAGCCGGGTATACCTGGTTGGGGACTGGGCGCCTGCCCTGGCTGGCAGCCACATAGGCTTGATCGAGACGGGATGGACGGCTGAATTCCCCGAACTGCAGCACACTCCTGGCTTCGCGCGGCGCGCTCCCCATCTTTACCAATCCTTGCACCAGGCTATCCTGAATGGATGGGTGCTCTCCGTACACGATTTAAGCGAAGGTGGGCTGGCTGTTGCCGCGGCTGAAATGTGCCTGGCGGGGCGCCTGGGGATGGATCTGGATTTGAGCGCGCTACACGCTCACCCGTTGATTGCATGCTTTGCAGAAACCAATGGCTGCTTATTGGTGGAGGTCAAAGAGCAAGACGCAGTTGCTTTTGAGCGTCATATCCAGAGAGACTCAGGTAACCCTGCCTTTCAGAAGTTGGGTGAGACGACCAGCGATGGGCGTCTGAAGGTCTGGCATGCCGGGATGGTCTTTATCCACATGGCAGTGCAAGATTTACTGGCGGCTTTTATTGCTTGATCGGAGGCTTGTGAAACCTCGTATTTTGATCCTCCACGCGCCGGGTACCAATCGTGATCCTGACCTGGCCCACGCACTGGAGCTGGCGGGTGGGGCGCCAGAGATCGTGACACTACCCAGCCTGCGCGAGATGAATCCAAAGCCGCTGGATTATGCCATGTTGGCTCTGCCGGGTGGTTTTTCGTATGGCGATGCCTTGGGGGCGGGACGCCTGTGGGCTTTGGACCTGCAAACCTGGTTTACGGATTTTTTGCAGGCGTTTGTGCAACGCGGCCGGCCTGTGTTGGGTATCTGCAATGGCTTCCAGGCGCTGGTAAAGGCGGGTGTGCTGCCGGGAGCGGGGATGACAGCCACGCTCACTTTTAACCTCAGCGGACACTTCGAATGCCGCTGGGTGACGTTGATTCCCAACGTTCTAAACTCCTCTCCGTGGCTGTATAATTTACCTCCGCTGGATTGCCCGGTGGCGCATGGGGAAGGGCGCTTCCTATGGGCGAGCGGGCAGGATTTACCTGCGTCCGTGCCTGCCTTTTATTACGCCTCGCCGGATGGAGCTCTGGCAGGAGGCGTTTATCCGGCAAATCCGAACGGATCGCCCGGCGATATTGCCGGTGTAACCAACCCGGCTGGAAATGTGCTGGGATTGATGCCTCACCCAGAAGACCATATCTACCCTTACCAGCACCCGCGCTGGACGCGCGCTCCAGGGCGCACCCTGGCGCTGGCAATTTTTCAAAACGGCTTAAAGATGTAGCCGGAAAATATTCAAGGTCTTACCTATAGATTCAGGTAAAAAATGTTCGACTTCCATACCTATCTATCTCCCTTTACCTGGCGATACGGCGGGCAGGAAATGCGCCGCCTGTGGAGTGAGGCCAATAAACGCCGCTTGTGGCGCCAGATTTGGCTGGCCCTGGCTGAAGTGCAGGCGGAATTTGGCCTGCTCAGTGCTGAGCAAGTGGAAGATTTACGCGCCCATGCCGATCAGGTGAACATGGCGCGCGCCCTGGAAATTGAAGCCGAAATTCATCACGATCTGATGGCGGAGCTGAAGGTTTATGCCGAGCAATGTTCCCAGGGCGGCGGCGCTTTGCACCTGGGCGCTACCTCCATGGATATCGAGGATAATGCAGATGCATTGCGAATGCGGCAGGCGCTTGATCTGGTCATTGAAAAATTGCGAGAGCTTCTGCTGCTCTTTATCCAAAAGATTGAGCGTTGGAAAGACACGCCTCTGATCGCTTTCACCCATTTACAGCCTGCCGAGCCATCTACCCTGGGGTATCGCCTGGCGCAGTATGCTCAGGATTTGCTGATGGACTGGGAGAATTTGCGGCGCGCTCGCGCCCACCTGCGCGGCAAGGGCTTTAAAGGCGCCGTAGGCACCTCCGCCTCGTATGCCGAGCTGGTGGGTGTGGAAAACCTGGCAGCTTTTGAGACGCGCCTCTCTGCCCGCCTGGGGCTGCCATTTTACCCGGTGACAACCCAAACCTATCCCCGCAAGCAGGATTATGCTATCGTCAGCGTTCTGGCTGGACTGGCAGGATCGCTGTATAAATTTGCCTTCGACCTGCGCCTGTTGCAATCACCCCCGTTGGGTGAATGGAGCGAGCCATTTAGCGCGCAGCAGGTGGGCTCTTCGGCGATGCCATTCAAGCGCAACCCGATTAACGCAGAGAAAATCGATTCCCTGGCGCGCGCCCTGGCGCAAATGCCGCGCCTGGCGTGGGATAATGCGGCGCATTCACTATTGGAGCGCACACTGGATGATTCCGCCAACCGGCGCAGCATGCTGCCGGAGGCATTCTTGATGGCAGACGAGCTGCTGAACGTTGCAAAACGACTCGTAGCCGGCTTACAAATCGATGAAGGAGCCATGCAGCGCAACTTAGCCATCTATGCACCCTTTGCTGCCAGCGAGCTGGTATTGATGGCCCTGGGTAAGGCGGGCGCTGACCGGCAGGAAATGCACGCGCGCCTACGGCAGCATGCATTGGCAGCCTGGGAGGCGCTGCGCGGCGGCGCACCAAATCCGCTGGAGGACACAATCTGTAACGATCCGGAGCTGTTACGCTACCTGCCGGTTGATGATCTGCGCGCCTGCATGGATGTCGGCAGGCATGTGGGTGACGCGCCCGAACGAGCGCGCTTGTTAGTGGTCTCCATCCGTGACGCCCTGGGTTGATCGTGAAGACATTGGATTCGAAATTGGAGGCGTTGGGCGTGCATAAAACTGTGCTCGAATTTGCCTTTTCTCAGCCTTTCACCTCAGCCGATCTGCCATTGCCTGGCAAGCTGAGCGGTAAAGTGCGCGAAATCTACCCGTTGGACGGGGAGCGCCTGGTGATGATCACCACGGACCGATTATCGGCGTTTGACCGGGTGCTCGGAGCTGCGCCATTCAAAGGCCAGGTGCTTAACCAGCTTTCTGCCTGGTGGTTCACAAACACCAGCGATATCCTCCCTAACCATATGTTGGAAGTGCCTGACCCCAACGCTTTGATTGCCCGCCGAGTGCAGCCCTTCCCGATTGAGGTGATTGTGCGCGGCTATATCACCGGAGTCACCACTACGGCACTGTGGTATCGTTACAGCCTGGGGGAGCGTACCATTTATGGACATCGCTTTCCAGATGGGCTGCAAAAAAATCAGGCTCTCCCCAAGTCGGTCATCACCCCTACCACCAAAGGCGGGACCAGCGGGCACGACGAACGCCTGACGCCCGAACAGGTGGTGGAACAGGGTTACCTGGATGCATCGACCTGGGATGCGATCCAGGGTGCGGCCCTGGCGTTATTTGCTCGGGGTCAGGCAAAGGCAGCCAAAGCTGGGTTGGTGCTGGTGGACACCAAATATGAGTTTGGACGCTCTCTCGATGGTCGCATCCTGCTGATCGATGAGGTGCACACGCCCGACTCATCGCGCTTTTGGCTGGCGGATAGCTACACTGAACGGATAGTATCGGGTGAAGAGCCTGAAAATTTCGATAAGGAATTTATGCGCCTAGAGTACGCCCGCCTGGGGTATCGCGGTGAAGGTGAGCCGCCTGACATGCCAGCTGAACGCTGGCTGCGCCTGTCGGAACGTTATATCAGTCTCTACGAGCGCCTGACGAGTCAGGTGTTTGAGCCGGGCGATTATCCGGTGTTGGAGCGTCTGAAAAACAACCTGCAGCGGGCGGGATACTTACCCGATTAGGGGAAAGGATGATGATGGAAGGACGCCCTTACGTTGTGATCTTAATGGGTTCGCCAGCCGACCAGGCGCATTGTGATCAGATTCACGCCGCGCTGGATGAACTGGGCATTGCAAACGTGCAGCGCATCGCTTCCGCCCATAAGACCCCGGCCCGCTTATTAGCAATGCTGAAAGAGTACGATTCAGATCCGCGCCAGCACGTCTACATCACGGTTGCGGGGCGCAGCAATGCGCTCAGCGGTATGGTGGACGGAGCGACGGTCTTTCCGGTCATCGCCTGTCCACCTCCGAGCAGCAGTTTTGGCGGCGCGGATATTTTTTCCTCGCTGCGGGTGCCTTCCGGCATCGCTCCTTTGCTGGTTTTGGAGCCTGCCAACGCCGCACTGGCGGCAGCCAAAATATTGGCAATGTCGGATCCGCAGTTGAGCCAGCGTGTGCGCCAGCTCCAGGCTGATCAGGCTGACAGGCTCGCATCTGCCGATGAAAGCTTGCGCGGAGCCTCCTGAAATGGCGATCCAGTGACCCCAACCAAAGGAAGAAATCCTTGACTGTACTCCCGGCGGACATCCTTCCAAAATTTCTCGACGAAACCCATCACGGGCCTGACGATTCCCCGCAAGAGGCCTGCGGGGTCTTTGGTATCTCCAGCTCGCTGCCCGATGTGGCCCGCCAGGCCTTCTTTGGGCTGTATGCCTTGCAGCACCGCGGACAAGAAGCTGCTGGAATCGCGGTGAGCGACGGTCATGAAACCCAGATTCATAAAGGCTGCGGGCTGGTTGCACAGGTGTTCAACGAGCGGGTTATCGCTGGTTTGCACGGTTATTTAGCCATTGGACATACCCGCTACAGCACCACCGGTTCTTCTAGCTTACGCAACGCGCAACCCTTCATGCTGGAAACTCGCCATGGACCGCTGGCGTTGGCCCATAATGGCAATCTGGTGAATGCAGCCTCCCTGCGCAGCGAGCTGTTGCAGAATGGGGCCGGGTTGACCTCATCGACCGATAGTGAAGTGATGACCCTGATGCTGGCAGCAGCCCCGGGTGAAACCTGGCTGGATCGCATCTCAATCTGCATGCAGCGTTGGGTGGGCGCCTATTCGCTGGTCGTCCTCACCCGGCGAGAGGTTCTGGCAGCCCGCGACCCGTGGGGCCTGCGCCCGCTCACAATCGGACGGCTGCCCGCCGGCGGGCATGCCGTGGCATCTGAAACCGGCGCCTTGGAGACAATCGGTTGTGATGCGGTGCGCGAAGTGAAACCCGGGGAGGTGGTGGCCCTGCAAGAAGCGGCCCTGATTGTCAGGCAAGCGGTACCCGCGGCCGTACCTTCGGCGTTATGCACCTTCGAGCACATTTATTTTTCGCGGCCGGATAGTATCTGGGATGGGCGAGTGGTGTATGCTGTCCGGCATCAACTGGGTCAAACCCTGGCGCGAGAATCGCCCGTCGAGGCCGATGTGGTCATCCCGGTGCCGGATACCGCGATCCCCTCAGCTCTGGGATTTGCGCAGGTCAGCGGCATCCCTTATAACAATGGATTGATCAAGAACCATTATATTGGGCGCACGTTTATCCAGCCCTCCCCCTCCATGCGCAACACGGGGGTCTTCCTCAAATTTAACCCGCTGCCGCACGTGTTGGACGGTCGGCGCGTGGTGGTAATCGACGATTCGATTGTGCGGGGCACCACCATGGCCCACCTGGTAAAGATGCTGCGCCAGGCAGGCGCCAGGGAAGTCCATTTGCGAATCACTTGCCCACCCATACGCTACCCTTGTTTCATGGGAGTAGACATGTCCACCTACGAAGAGCTGGCAGCGCATAATCAGGCTTTACCCGAGGTGGCGCGTATGCTGGGAGCGGATAGCCTTTGCCACCTCTCGTTAGACGGTATGATGCAGTCGATTGGCAGCCAGAGCGGTTATTGTAATGCGTGCTTCACCGGACGATATCCGTTTGAGCTGGATATCCACCACACCAAAACGGGCTTCGAAGGGCTCGAATCATGAACGTCCTGCTGATCGGCGCTGGCGGGAGGGAGCACGCTTTAGCCTGGAAGCTCTCTGCCTCGCCTTTAATGGAACGCCTGTATTGCCTGCCAGGCAACCCGGGGACCGCCTTGCATGGTTCCAATCTGGCCGGTGATCCGACGGATCCCGTTCAAGTGTTGGCGGCTGTCCAGCAGCATCCTGTCGATCTGGTGGTCATAGGTCCCGAAGCGCCTCTGGCAGCCGGACTGGGCGACATTTTGCGCCAGGAGGGTACCCTGGTATTTGGCCCAGGCCAGGCGGCGGCGCAGATTGAAAGCTCAAAGGCATTTTCCAAAGAACTTATGCGCCGGCATGCCATTCCCAGCGCGAGCTTTGAAACCTTCAGTGATTACCATGCCGCCCAGACTTACTTAAAAGCTTGCGATCCTGCCCGGGTGGTGATCAAAGCTTCAGGTCTGGCAGCCGGCAAGGGTGTTTTCCTCCCACAGAATCAGGCGGAAGCGCAGGAATACTTACGCAGCTTGATGCAGAACGCCTCCCTGGGAGAAGCCGGCCGGCAAGTGGTGATTGAAGAACGGCTGCATGGACCGGAGCTCTCTGTATTAGCATTTTGCGATGGGGTGAATGTGGTGTGCATGCCGGCAGCGCAGGACCATAAACGCCTGCTGGAGGGCGACCAGGGACCCAATACTGGAGGCATGGGGGCTTTTGCCCCCTCGCCCCTGGCGACACAGCCGCTAATCCAGTATGTGGAGCAAAGTATCCTGCAGCCTGCTGTAGATGGCTTGAGAGCCGAAGGCATGCCATTTATTGGGGTGTTGTATGCCGGCCTGCTGCTCTCTTCCGATGGACCGCGTGTTTTGGAGTTCAACTGCCGCTTTGGGGATCCCGAAACACAGGCGATTTTACCGCTGCTGGAGAGTGACCTTTTGGAGGTGCTGCTGGCATGCGCGCAGGGCCGCCTGGCGCAGGCTGCAGGAAGATTGCGCTGGCTTCCGGGCGCGGCGGCTGTTATCGTGCTGGCTTCCCAGGGTTACCCTGGGGTTTATCGGACCGGTTTTCCTATCCGGGGTGTGGAGAATCTGCCCGAACAAACCTGGGCTTTCCATGCCGGTACGGCAATGCAAGCTGGGACCTTGATGACGGCTGGTGGGAGGGTGCTGGGGATAGCCGGGTATGGAGAAAGCCTGCAGACCGCGCTGAGCAGGGCGTATCTGGGGGTAAAAAGTGTGGAATATGAGGGGATGGTGTACCGCAGGGATATTGGGGGAGGGCAATGGATGGTGAATCCGACATCATCCGTATATTCTTCTTCCGGAGTATCGATCGAGGCCGGAAACCGCGCGGTTGCACTCATGCGGCAGGCTGTACGCTCTACCTACACCGATCCGGTGCTATCCGATGTGGGCGCCTTCGGCGGATTGTTCAGCGCTGCCGGACTGCAGGGGATGCAGGACCCCGTATTGGTGGCCTCCACCGATGGCGTCGGAACCAAGGTCATGCTGGCCGCACAGGCTGAAAATTATGCGTCGATCGGTGTGGATATCGTCAATCACTGTATCAACGATATCCTGGTGCAAGGGGCGAAACCGTTATTTTTCCTGGATTATATTGCTGCAGACCGCCTGCAGCCAGAGGTGGCGGCTCAAATCGTGTCTGGGATGAGCGCAGCCTGCCGGGATGCCAGCTGCGCCCTGTTGGGTGGAGAGACGGCAGAAATGCCGGGGGTGTATGCCCAGGGGAAATTTGACGTGGCAGGCACTATTGTGGGCGTGGTGGAAAAAGGCGACCTGCTGCCGCGCGCGAATATCCAGCCCGGCGACCTGCTGGTCGGCCTGGCATCATCGGGTGCGCATACCAACGGCTATTCGCTCTTGCGCCGGGTGTTCCAGGGTGTGCCGCTGGAGACGGTGTATCCAGAGTTGGGTTGCCCCCTGGGTGAAGTCTTGCTTGCGCCGCACCGCTCGTATCTGCCGGTTATCGGTCCACTTCTACCAGGCACCATTAAAGCCCTGGTGCATTTAACGGGTGGAGCCTTCATCGAAAACATCCCGCGCGTGCTGCCGCCAGGTATGGGTGCGCGCATCCAGCGGGCATCCTGGCCTGTGCCGCCCTTATTTGTCCTGGTACAGCAGCGTGGGGAAGTGACGGATGAGGAGATGCACCGGGTATTCAACATGGGCATCGGTCTGTTAGGGATCGTCTCGCCGAAAGCACTCGAGGCCTTCCAGTCCGCCATAGCAGAGACCACCTGGGTGGTGGGCGAGGTGACCAACACTCCCGGGGTGGAAATCCAGTGAGCGCGCCTGCCTCCAAGGTTCCCCTGGTTGTTTTGGCTTCAGGCAACGGCAGCAACCTGCAAGCCATCCTGGATGCCTGCCAAGGAGGCGAGCTGCCAACCCGGGTGGCAGCGGTGTTCAGCGATCGGGCTGAGGCGTTTGCCTTGGAGCGCGCCCGGAGGGCACAGGTACCTGCCCTGTATTTCCCATGGAAACCTTTCGCGGCAGCGGGCCGTGACCGGCGTGCTTATGACGCTGCTCTTGCCAGGGAAGTAACGGTTTACCAGCCGGTATTTGTGGTCCTGGCGGGGTGGATGCGCCTGCTTTCGTCGGCGTTCTTGCAGCACTTCCCCATGCGGGTGATCAACCTGCACCCGGCCTTGCCCGGAAAATTCCCTGGAACGCATGCGATTCCACGGGCGCTGCAGGCCTGGCAAGCAGGGCAAATCTCGTGTACCGGGGTTATGGTCCATTACGTACCGGATGAAGGCGTGGATGATGGCCCGCTCATCGCCCAGGAAGTGGTTGATATCCAGCCCAGCGATACGCTGGAGACGCTGGAAGCGCGCATCCATACCGTCGAGCACCGCCTGTTGGTGGCTGCCTTGCGGCTTGTGATCGCCCGCCCGGTTCGAATCCAAAAGGAGGAATGATGCCAACTGCCCTTTTCTCATTATCCGATAAATCCGGACTGGAAGGCCTGGCAAGCGGCCTGGCTGCCCTGGGATGGCGATTGATCGCCAGCGGGGGAACCGCTCAAAAGTTGCGCATAGCCGGATTCGCTGTGCAGGAGGTGGCTGAATACACCGGTTCACCTGAAATCTTGGGCGGGCGGGTTAAGACCTTGCATCCTGCCGTGCACGGTGGGATTTTGGCAAGGGCAAGCGCTGACGATGCAGTCGATCTGGAAGCGATCTCAGCGGGTTATATCGACCTGGTAGCGGTCAATCTCTATCCATTTCGTGAAACCATTGCCAGAGCTTCCGTAACCCTTGAAGAGGCGATCGAAAATATCGATATTGGCGGGGTAGCGCTCATCCGGGCCGCGGCTAAGAACTTCGAGCGCGTGACTTTGCTCATCGATCCTGAGGATTACACGCCGGTGTTGGAAGAAATCCAAGCCATCGGTTCTGTAGGCCTGTTTACCCGCCAACGACTGGCGTTCAAAGGCTTTGCTCACACGGCAGGCTACGATCAAGCGATTTCCGAATATTTCCAGCGCCTGGTCGCACCCGATCCCGGGCGTTCGCTGACCGGCGCAATCCTGAAGATGGAGCTGCACCCGGTCTCTGAGCTGCGCTATGGCGAAAATCCGCACCAGCAGGCTGCCCTGTACAGTTTTTCGCCGGGGGATGGTCCTTTAGGGGGGCAGGTGTTAGGGGGCAAGGCCCTGTCTTATAACAACCTGCTGGACCTGGATGCCGCCTGGCGGGCGGCGTGCATGTTCGAGCAACCGGCGATCGTGATCGTCAAGCACCTTTCGCCTTGTGGAATCGCCTGCGCGGGCAGCCTGGTCGAGGCATTTCCTTTGGCGTTGGCTTCTGATCCTATATCGGCTTTCGGCGGGGTCGTGGCTGCCAACCGGGAATTTGATGAAGGAACCGCCCAGGCTCTTGGAGATTTATTCCTGGAGTGCATCGCCGCTCCCGGTTTTTCAGCAGAGGCGCTGCACGCCCTGGGGGGGCGCAAGAATCTGCGCCTGGTGAGCATGCCCGGTTTGAAGCTGGAGCCGCTTTACGAGCTCAGATCGATCAATCAAGGAGTGCTACGCCAAACCATCGATTTGGGCGACCCTGCGGATACTGCCTGGCGGGTGGTCACACAGCGCGCCCCCAGTCCGGCCGAAGAGCGCTCGCTGCGCTTTGCCTGGAAAGCCTGCCAGCATGTAAAATCCAATGCCATCGTATTTGCCAGTGGGCAGGCAACCATAGGGATCGGCGGCGGGCAGCCCAACCGGGTGGACTGCGTGCGCATCGCCGCGTTGCGGGCAGGTGAAAAGGCGCGTGGCGCGGTGATGGCCTCGGACGCATTTTTCCCCTTCCCCGATTCGGTGGAGGAGGCTGCCAGGGCAGGGGTGACTGCCATTGTGGCGCCGGGCGGCTCTGTGCGGGACATGGAAGCGATCGCAGCGGCGGACGCAGCGGGTATGGCGATGGTTTTCACCGGCGTGAGGCATTTCAGACATTAAAACATGGGAGTAAAGGATGAACGAAGAGCTTTTTGATCGTTTTGAAGCGCTGACATTTGATGACGTCTTGATCGTGCCGGGTTATACCGAAGTATTGCCCGACCAAACAGACGTGCGCGCCAACTTGACCGCGCAGATCCAGCTCAACATCCCTCTGGTCTCTGCCGCCATGGATACCGTGACGGAAGCCCGCCTGGCGATTGCCCTGGCGCGCGAAGGCGGCATCGGCATCCTCCACCGCAACCTGCCTCCTCAGTCGCAGGCAGCCGAGGTGGATAAAGTCAAACGCTCCCAGGCAGGCATGATCGTTGAGCCGATCACGCTGCCGCCGGATGCCCCTCTGCGCCAGGCGGAAGCCATTATGTCCACCTATCACATCAGCGGGGTGCCAATCACCGATCCGCGAGGCTGCCTGGCGGGCATCCTGACCAACCGGGATATCCGTTTTGTGGAGCCTGGCGATTACGACCTGCCCGTAAGCCAATTTATGACCGCCTCCGACCTGGTGACCGCTCGCGTGGGTATTGAGCTGGAAGACGCCAAGCGTCTGCTGCAAAAACATCGCATCGAAAAACTGCCTTTGGTTGACGACCAGGGGGTTATCAAGGGATTAATTACCGTAAAGGATATCCAAAAAGCGCGCGACTTCCCCAATGCCGCCAAAGATGGGCGCGGGCGCTTGCTGGTCGGTGCGGCAGTTGGCGTGGGTGCCGATCTTGAGGAGCGCGTGCAATTAATGGCGAATGAGGAAGTGGATGTCGTGGTTGTGGATACTGCCCACGGTCACTCCGCCGGAGTGGTCAAGGCGATCCAACGCATCCGCAGGAACTGGCCCGAACTACCGGTGATCGCGGGCAACGTTGTCACTGCGGAGGGCGCCCAGGAGCTGATCCAGTCGGGGGCAAACGCCATTAAAGTGGGTGTAGGAGCGGGCTCGATTTGTACCACGCGTGTGATTTCCGGCGCCGGCATGCCGCAGATCACAGCGATTTACGAGTGCGCCCGTGCCGCTCGACCGTATGGGGTGCCGGTCATCGCCGACGGTGGGATCAAGTACAGTGGTGATATCGTCAAAGCAATTGTGGCAGGCGCCGATGTGGTCATGCTCGGCAGCCTGCTGGCAGGTTTGGAGGAATCCCCCGGGGAGGTTGTGCTCTATGAGGGGCGGCGCTTCAAGGAATACCGCGGGATGGGTAGCTTAGGCGCCATGCAGGGATACGGCAAAGATCGCTATGCCAGCGGGCAGGGCAGCGGCAAGCTGGTGCCGGAAGGCATCGAAGGGCGCGTGCCTTTCAAAGGTTTGTTGCATGATTATGTCTACCAACTGGTGGGAGGCTTGCGCTCAGGCATGGGTTATGCCGGAGCGGCTAACCTGGAGGAACTGCGCAGCAAAGTGCGCCTGACGCGCATCACCAACGCCGGGTTAATTGAGAGCCATCCGCATGACATCATTATCACCAAGGAAGCGCCCAATTACCAATTAAACCCGTAAATAAATTGCCCTTATTCATCTCCAAAGCTGGTTGCCATCTGCGCCAGGCGGGCACGCCTTTCATGGAAATTTAAAATGTTCACACTCTCCAGCAATTCCTGGTAGTTCAGAAAATCTTCGTAGGGGATGAGGGCCGCCTGGGGATGTTTCCCGTGAGTCAGGATGATCGGGGTTTTCTTGTGGGTGACTTCATCCAGGAATGTCTGCAAACTGCGCCTGAGCTCGGAAATTCCGATGGTCTTGAGTATCATTAAACACCTCCGTGGTCGCCGGTATTAACGTGTAAAACACACACAACCTGAAAAGGTTACGAAAAAGAATAATCTGCGGGCTGGTAAAGCCCGCAGATTTATTTTCGGATGCCAAAACTTCACCCGAAGAAGGACTCGATATCGGATTCGAGCGGTCTTATAGCTGTCCGATCAACTTCATCACAAAACGATGGAAACCGTGGAAGGAGCGCACGGGCGGAGCATACATGAGGATGCACTTGCCGCTGACTACCTGCAACCCCAATTCCTGCCCTAATCGCACAGCGTCTGCCGATTCAGAGCCCTGCTGCATCCAGACGTTGCGGATACCAGCCTCGGCTGCTTCGCGCAGCACTTCAACGGTCCGCTTGGGCGGCACGCACATCAGGACCCCATCCACCATGCCTCTCAGGGCAGCCAAATTTGGGTAGCATTTTTCACCCTCGACCTGTTCCGCCTGGGGATGCACTGCATAAACCTGGTAACCGCGTTCTTTAAGCTCTTTATAAGCCATGTTCCCAAATTTCTTACCGCTGCGTGAGAAACCTACCACCGCGATGCGTTTATTTTGAACAAAGGTTTCGATTGTCTGATCCATGTTGTCCTCGCTTTCATTAAGAACCTATCAAAAATTCAGGAGAGTGGGTATGTGGCGGCGCAAAGCGCCGCCACATACCCCGACCCCCTTTATAATTCGATAAATACTCATCCTTACTATCATACCGGCGGAGGCATGGGTTGTAAAATGATAGATGTCACGTTGAGTCCTGCATATGATCACTTTGGAAGGTCGCCAGCCGCAGGGGAATGTAGGAGAGCTTCCTGGGAGGTATAGCACTGGGAGGTATAGCACTTGACAAATTGGATAACATTTAGTATTCTATAACTAGAATATTATGATACCAGGATATTAATATGACCAATGCAGAGCTGGCAATACTCAGTTTGGTGGCGGAAACACCGCGGCATGGCTACGAAATCGAGCAGGTTATCGAAGAACGCAATATGCGGGAGTGGACCGATGTGGGCTTTTCATCGATCTACTTTCTATTGAAGAAGCTGGAGCGCCAGGGATGGATCCAATCCAACGCCCAAGCGGCTGCCGGGCGAGGACCGGCGCGCAAGGTATACCGGATTACGGGTGATGGTATGGCTGCCTGGCGTAAGGCTGTGCAGGAAGCGCTCGCCCAGTCATCGGGTAACCGCTTGAATTTCCTGCTGGGCCTTTCCAATCTGCCTGCCTTACCCTCGGGTCAAGCCATCGAAGCATTGAAGATGTATCACTCAAATTTGATAACCCGCCAGGAGCGTTTGCTCCAACGTTTTCGTGAAATCCCAAGGCAGGCAGAGCATGTGCGCGCCATGTTCGATTACAGCCTGGCGCTGGTGCGGGAAGAAATCAAATGGATCGAGACTTATATCGCCCAATTGGAGGCAAAGCTTGAACAAGATCGACCTTAAAAACACGTATAAACATCTTTACCAGCCATCGAAAAAAACTTTTACGCTGGTCGATGTCCCGCCGCTTCAATACCTGATGATCGATGGGCACGGCGACCCCAATAATAATCCGCAGTACCAGGAAAAATTCACCGCCCTGTATTCGGTCGCCTACACGTTGAAGTTTGCCATGAAGCCGCAGGGATTGGATTTTACCGTCATGCCTCCTGAAGGGTTGTGGTGGACGCCGGACATGGCAGATTTCAGCCTGGAACGCAAAGACCTGTGGGATTGGACGCTGATGACCCTGATGCCCGAACAGATAACAACGGCAGGGTTCGAAGAAGCTCGCAAGCAGGCCAATCGCAAGAAGCCCCTACCCGCCATGGAAGCCTTACGTCTGGAGACCCTCCACGAAGGTCTTTCGGTGCAAATCCTGTACCTGGGGGCTTATGCAGATGAGGGACCGACAATCGCACGCATGCACCAGTTCATCCACCAAAATGGTTACCAGATGGACGGTAAACATCATGAAATCTACCTGGGAGATCCGCGCCGGACAGCCCCGGAAAAATTGAAGACAGTCATTCGCCAGCCGGTGAAGGCCTAGCTCATGTTCCAGGTTTCTTCTGGATCCAGGCCTTACCCTTTTCAAGCACCTCTGGACTGGCGGCTGCCAGGGTGGGGTAAGAGAGGGCTACGTAGTCCAGGCCGGCGTGCAGGGGAAACGGGTCAGGGGGATCGTAGGCTTGAATAAGCCCACCCGCCTCTTGCACCAGCAACCAGGCGCCTGCCAGATCCCAGATCTTTGGGGTAGCTTCAAAAGCCAGCACGGCCGCGCCGCGCGCCAGCGAGCAATAGGAATACGCCGCCGATCCGAGGATGCGCGGCTTGTAAGGCACGTTCACCTGGTAATGCCGGTGGGTGCGACCGCAACAGGCAAAGAAAGACGCTGGCTGGTCCTTCTCGGGTGGGCGCACCCGGATGGGTGCGCCGTTCAGGCTCGCCCCCTGGCCGCGTTGAGCGGTATAACACTCATCGACCATGGGGAAGTAACAGGCAGCCAGCTGTGGAAAACCGTCACACAGGCGGGCTACCAGTACTCCCCAAATGTGCAATCCGAGGCTGAAATTGGTGGTACCATCCAGCGGGTCAATCACCCATACCGGGGCGTGGATATCGGAAATCTGGTGCGGGTTTGATTCTTCGCTGATAATCGAATCCTCTGGAAAGTTGTTTCGCAGCCGGGTAGAGATCAAATCATCGGCTTCCAGGTCCGCCTCAGTAACCAGCGAGCGGTCAGGTTTCAGGCTGGCGCGCGTGCCGGCGCGCTGAAAACGCGCCAGGAGCATGGCTCCGGTCTCCCGCGCGAGGTTGGCAGCAAATTCCAGAGGATGGCTCATTTCGATTCGACGATCTCGATGTAATCTTGGGTGACGGTCTCCTCGGGAGAAGCGCCCAGGAAGCGGATCAACTCGGCGGCGATCTGCGCTTTATGCTGGGCGTCGCTGCGGCTCCAGGTGCGGCTTTTCACTTCCAGAAAATACCCGAGCTCTGGAGAATCCACCCTGTCCAGGTTGATGAAGAATTCGGTGCCCTGGAATAACACCCGCCAACGCTGGCGGTCTTTTTCGATATAAGTTTCGCTGGCGGGTTTGAAATACTCGCGATAGAAACGCAGGCTGTGCGTGGCGGGGGCGATGAAGCGGCTACGGGAGAGCAGCACATCGCTGGGGAAATGACCTTCGCGGGCGGCGCCCAACAGGGTGAGCCGATAGCGCACATTGCTGACCTTGCCGTCGCTATCTACAAATTCATCTTCCCGGTAGCGCAGATGTCCCTGGCTTGGATCGCTGAATGAGAAATAGGTATCGAACTCGTGATAGTGGCGGGCATGCAGGATTTCAAGTCCTGGATTCCTAACCGCCTCCAGGACCGAAGCTGGATCGTTGATTTTGACTTTGAGCTGCACTTCGAAGCTTTCCGTTTCTGTAGCGCCTCCGATAGCGATCAGCTTGGAGAGCACGGATTGTTCGCGGCGGATGAGGAACTGGTCGATGCGCCTGGCGTAATCGTTGGCCTGCCTGATCAATTCGGTCTCATCGATGGTGACCAGGCTCCGGTCGCGCATCAGCCACTTGCCATTTACCATCACATCGGTCACATCGCTGGATTTGGAAGCGTAGACCATCTGGGCGTAGACCCCATTGACATCGCGGCGGAAGCGGGGAGCATTGTGCAGCGCAGCGATATCTACCAGGATCAAGTCTGCGCGCTTGCCTGCTTCCAGCGTGCCGGTGAGGTGCCCCAGGTGCAGGGCGCGCGCTCCCAGGCGGGTTGCCATCGACAGCGCCGTGGGGGCAGGCAGGGAGGTTGGGTCGCCGGTGGAGGCTTTGGCTACGAAGGCAGCCAGGCGCACTTCCTCGAACATGTCCAGGTCATTATTGGAGGCTGGTCCGTCGGTGCCAATGCCCACATTTAAGCCCATCTCGAGCATTTTACTCACCGGCGCAAAGCCAGAGGCCAGCTTTAAGTTGGACGAGGGGTTGTGCGCCACACCCGCTTTATGGTGCAGCAGGGTGAGGATTTCGCCATCATCCACATGCACGCAGTGGGCTGCCAGCACTTTGGCATCAAATATATTCTGTTTTTTGGCATAGGGGATGACCGGCATACCGAATTCGTTGCGCGAGTTTTCCACTTCGATAGCGGTTTCGGCCAGGTGGGTGTGCAGCGGCACATCGAACTCGACTGCCAGGGCCGCGCTGGCTTTCAGGATTTCAGGCGTGCAGGTATAGGGAGCATGAGGAGCCACGGAAGGCTCGATCAACGGGTGGCCTTTCCAGCGAGTGATAAACTCGCGGGCTGTTGCCAGAGATTCTTCATAGGAGGGGGCATCTGGCGCAGGGTATTTCATCACGGTTTGGGCGCAAACCGCGCGCAGACCGGCATCGGCTGTGGCGCGCGCCACATCTTCTTCGAAATAGTACATGTCCGCGAAGCAAGTCACTCCGGTGCGGATCAGCTCCAGGCAGGCGAGGGATGTGCCCAGGCGTACAAAATCGGGTGAGACGAACTCGCGCTCGACCGGCATCATATACCCCAACAGCCACACATCCAGGCGCAGGTCATCTGCCAGGCCGCGCAGCAGGGTCATAGGCACGTGGGTATGCGCGTTCACCAATCCGGGCATGAGCACCTTCCCACCACAGTCGATGGTCTCCTTTGCGGTGAAGGTTTTGCTCATCTCGGCTTGCGGCCCGGTTGCCACAATATTTACCCCACGCAGTGCTACCGCGCCAGGCTCGAAGGCCGTCATATCATCGTCCATGGTCAGGACGATGGCATTGGTGAGTAAAAGGTCAACGGTAGGTTCAGTCTCGGTCATTACATACCCTCATCGATTTTAATTGTTGGCTTGAAGGCCCCGGATAACGTCCAGGCTGTTATGCAGCGCCCAACGCGGGGCATATTCCGGCGGCCCGCCATACGGACGGGTGAATTGTTGGCAGCCGTCCGGTGTGATCAAGACAAGGTGGACATCTTGTTTTTCACCTGCTGGTTGGATGGCAACCCCCAGTCCGACCTGCGCGCCGCGCGCTGCCCGGTAGGCTTCGGCCAGATCGCATAATTCATCGGGCGTAGGGATGCCGGTGAGCATCTCACCCCCCAGGAAGGGTCCCGTGGCGTTTGCCAGGCGGCGGATGAGGTTGCCTCCCAGGCCGGCTTCCACAACAGTCAGCGTCCACCCCAAGCTCGCCACGGATTTGAGAGCCACATCTTCGAGGGTCTCGCCATCTACGCCGTACACCCAATGCTCAAGGCGCTGGCGGATGATATCTTCCACTGGCTGGATAAGAGCATCGGCTTCCGCTTCTGAATCCGCTTTGGCAGTGATGCGCACATCTACCTGACCGGAATGAGCCGCCAGACCCACTGTAGGGTTGCTGAGCTCTTCCAGGTCGCCGATGCGATCGTCGATCTGCGATTCTCCCGCGCCTGCGGTGTGCAGGGTGCGAGCTTTGATGATGCCCTTGAGTTGGAAGCGCTGGCGCAGGTAAGGCAGGACCGCATTTTCCATCAGGTATTCCATCTCCCGCGGCACGCCGGGTAGAGAGATGATCGCGCGGCTGCCCGGCTCCATGATAAAAGCTGGGGCAGTACCCACCGGGTTTTCAACGGCGATGGCGCCCTGCGGTACGTATGCCTGGCGTTTGTTGTTCTCAGTAGGCAGGCGGTTAAAGCGGCGAAAGCGGGCTTGAATTTGCTCCCACAATTCAGGGCGGAATTCGGTTTGTACCCCGATTGCCAGAGCGACCGCATCGCGGGTGGGATCATCTACCGTTGGACCGAGCCCCCCGGTCGTGAGGATAATGTCGCAACGCTCGAGAGATTGTTGGATTGCCTGGGCAATGCGGCGGGCGTTATCGCCCACGGTGGTCTTGCGGTAAAGGTCGATACCCACATCCCGCAGGCAGCGCGCCAGATAGCGGGCATTGGTATCCACAATCTCACCTAATAATATCTCTGTGCCGATGGTAATGATTTCTGCAGAAGGCATGCATGTTCTCCAGTGTCAGGTATCCCAGTGTCACGAAGAGGTGCGGGGTGCGATGTGCGTGTCAAGTGTTCCTATGTCAGGTGCTCCAGTGTCACGCCTCACGAATTACGCATCACGGTTCACGCATCACGTACCTCGCTTCCTGAGATACAGGAACACCGGGAACCGTGACATTCACACAACATTGTACTCTCGAATCAGGCGGTTTTCTTGGAAGCGTGCCAGGTCGAGCATGGAAATATCGAGGCTGTGGGCCTTCCCATCCAGGAGAATTTCTGCCATCAGTACGCCGGCGATAGGTCCGTGCATAAAGCCATGTCCGGAAAAACCAGCACAAACATAAAAACCTTCCACGGGTGTCCGCCCAAAGATGGGGTGAGCATCGGGAGTGTTTTCATACAGGCCTGCCAGGCGGGATGCCAGACCGGCGTTCTCCAGCAGGGGCAATCGTTCGACTGCGGCTTCCAGGTTGACCAATTCCCAATCCGGGTCTACGGATTGGTCCAATCCAGGCTTCTCCACCGGATTCGACATGCCGATGAGCAGCCCGGCGCCTTCTCGATGGAAGTAAAGCGACTGAGCGAAATCGATCACGAACGGAAAATCTTCGGGGATTTCGGGCAAGGCCGTGGTGGTAAACCACTGGCGGCGCACGGGCGAGATGGGGATCTCTACCCCGGCCATCTGACCAATGATCCCGGCCCAAGGGCCGGCGGCGTTGAAGATCACTGGCGCCGCGATATCCCCGGCGCTGGTCTGCGCACCACGAATCTTCCCGCCGCTCACCAGGATGCCGGTCACTTCCACTCCGGTATAGGCGCTTACACCCAACCGCTGCCCGGCATTGATGTAACCCATGACGACCCCATTGGGGTCAACCAGTCCGTCTTCCGGATTGAATGTGCCCGCGCGCACGTCCTCCAGGCGCATCATGGGCAGGCGTTTACGGACCTCATCGCCATCCACCCATTGAGTCTGGACGCCCAGTCGGTTCTGCAAAGCCACATTGTACTGAAAGGCAGCCACATCTTGCGGATCGGTGAGCACAAACAGATAACCGCATTTCCGATAGTCGATTGCCTGCCTGATTTCTGCTTCGAAGCGTTCCAACATCGGCAGGCTGGCGATGGATAGGCGGATATTCACTTCAGTGGCGAATTGGTAGCGCACGCCTCCTGCACAGCGCCCTGTGGCCCCCTGACCAAAGAATTCATCCTTTTCCAGAAGGACGATGTTGTGTTGGCCCCTGAGGGCCAGGTGGTAGGCAATGCTGGCGCCCATGACCCCACCGCCAATCACAACAATATCTGCTGTTTTGGGTATTTCCATTCAACATCTCCATCCGGACAGGCGTGAGGCGTGAAATTACAGGTCCACGCGTTGTCCCAGGCCCATTCTTAAGGCATTTTCCATGGCCAGGCGCGCCGCGGCAGCATCTTGTACTGCCAGCCCTACCGATTTGAAAAAAGTCACCTGATCCGGATTGGCGCGCCCGGCTTTGAGGCCGAGGACAATCTCGCCGATCTCGGAGTGAATGTGCTGCGGGGAAATCAGACCAGCCCGTAAGGGTTGGATCAGGTCACCGGCCTCTGCCAGGCAGGCAGAGCGTGAATCGACCACTACCCGCGCTCTGCTCACGGTTTGTGCAGAGATTTCCTGCATCTCAGGTGTGTAGGAGCCCACTCCGTTGATATGCACTCCGGCATTCAAGTGGGCGTCCTCGAAGACCGGGGTAAGGGAAGTAGTGGCAGAGCAGATGATATCTGCATTTTCCACAGCCTGGCGGGGGTTTTGGGCTAGGCGTAAATCTTCTGGGATGAGATCTATGCCTGCCATCTCGGCGATGAAAGCCTGGGCGCGTTCGGGTTGGCTGTCGTAAATCCAGACGGTACGGACGGGACGGGTGGCGCAAATCGCTTGCAGCTGGGTGCGTCCCTGGATTCCAGCTCCAAAAATCGCCGCCACGCGGCTATCCGGGCGAGCCAGCAGGTCAGTGGCGGCGCCAGCAGCCGCGCCAGTGCGGATGGCAGTCAGGCTGCCGCCCTCCAACAGCGCCAAAGGTTTCCCACTGCTTGCTTCCAGCACCAGGACGGCAGCATGGATCAAGGGCAGACTGCGCGCCGGATTGTGAGGGAATACTGACACCACTTTTACAGCCAGGGAATCGCCTTGTGGATCTTGTACGTAAGCCGGCATACACAAGGTGGTGGCTTCGTGGGGGGGCACCGGCAGACGCGTGCGCTGGGGAACTTCGGCGCGTCCAGCCGAAAATGCGGCATAGGCCTGTTTCATCACGTCGATGACTTCTGCCATGGGGAGTGCCTGGCGCACTTCGAATGCGTTTAAGATCAACAAGATTCAATCCCTCGGATAAAGAAAAGCGCAGAGGGCATATTGTACCTCTGCGCAGATGGGAATGGAAAGCGGGGGTTACTCCATACCTAGGTAAGCTTTTTGCACCATTTTGTTCTCCCGTAGGGTTTTAGCATCATCCTGAAGGACGATTTCGCCAGTTTGGAGAACGTAGCCACGTGAAGCGATGGAGAGCGCCATCAGCGCATTCTGCTCCACGAGTAGGATGGTGGTGCCTTCTTTGTTGATCTCTTTGATCGTATCGAAAATCGATTCGACCAGAACCGGAGCGAGTCCCATGGAGGGCTCGTCCATCAGCAGGATGCGCGGGCGCGCCATCAGGGCGCGGCCTGTGGCAAGCATCTGCTGTTCACCGCCCGAAAGGGTGCCTCCCGTCTGGGTGCGGCGTTCCTTCAGCCGCGGGAACAGGGTGAATACCCGTTCCAGATCGTTAGCCATCTCAGTCCGATTGCTGCGCGAATAGGCGCCCATTTCCAGGTTTTCGGCAACTGTCAGACGGGCAAAAATACGGCGCCCTTCTGGTACCATCGCCATGCCTTTGTAGACAATCTCATGGGGTTTATAGGCAATGAGATCTTCACCTTCCAGGCGGACGTGCCCCAGGCGAGGTTTTAACAAGCCACTGATCGTGCGTAAAGTTGACGTTTTCCCCGCGCCATTGGCGCCAATCAGGGTAACAATTTCTCCCTTTTCGACGACCAGAGAAACCCCTTTCAGGGCATGGATATTGCCATAGTAGGTGTGGATGTTCTCCACCTCGAGGATCGGCATAATATTCCCTCCAGCCTAGTTGGTTGCGGTGGCTTGTTCGAGTCCACTGGCAGCGCCGCGTCCCAAATAGGCTTCGATGACGCGTGGATTCTTTTGAATTTCAGCCGGGGTGCCCTCGGCAATCTTTTGACCAAAATCCAGCACAGTGATCAGTTCAGAGATGCTCATCACCACCCGCATCTGGTGTTCGATGAGCAAAATGGTGATTTTGAGCTCATCCCGCAAATGGCGGATGAAATGGACCATTTCTTGGGTTTCGCTGGGATTCATCCCCGCAGTTGGTTCATCCAAAAGCAGCAGCTTTGGCCTGCTCGCCAGAGCGCGGGCAATTTCCAAACGGCGTTGTTCGCCATATGGCAGGTTCTTTGCCATCAGGTCGCCTTTGCCTTTCAAGCCCACAAAAAAGAGCAAGCGTTTGGCTTCTTCAACCGCGTCTTTTTCCTCCTTCATGGTGCGTGGGTCATGCAGGATTCCCCCAATCAAGCCGGCCTTGAGGTGTGGATGCATTCCAACCAGGATGTTCTCGACCGCGGTCATGTTCTTGAAAAGGCGTATGTTTTGGTAGGTGCGCGAGATGCCCAAATGGGTCACCCGGTCGGGAGACAGACCGGTGATATTCTTGTTTTCCAAGAAGATTTCACCTTCTTCAGGGTTATAGAATCCGGTAACGCAGTTGAAGAATGTAGTTTTCCCCGCTCCATTGGGGCCGATGATGGAATGGATCGCCTGTTCTTTAACCTCGATATCGATTCTGCCGAGCGCTTCCAGACCGCCGAAACGTTTGGTGACTTTGTTGCCAATCAGTACGGCCATTGTGATTTTCTCCTATAGCCCTGAATCCTGTATGACATCCTGAGGGATTTCATCCTCGATCGGCTCTTCAGCTTCGTGCAATTCAAGGCGGCGGCGGGCTTCAGGCCAAAGCCCCTCAGGGCGGATCAGCATCATTGCCACCATGAGCGCTCCATAAACCAGGTAGCGGAATTCAGCAAACTCACGCAGAAGTTCAGGCGCGCCCATGAAAACCAAACCGCCAACCAACACACCGGGAATACTGCCCATACCCCCGATAATGATCAAGGAAAGTACATTGATCGAAACGAGGAATTGGAAGCTTTGCGGGTATGTGGATGTCAATTTGGTAGCAAAGATTGCCCCGGCTAAACCCGAGAACAAGGCGCCCATCGCAAAGGCCATTAACTTGGTGGTCACGTGGTTGATGCCCATAGCTTTGGCGACGTCTTCATCCTCACGCAATGCCATCCAGGCGCGGCCCAGGCGCGAATCTTTTAAACGCCAGGCAATAAAAGCTGTGATCCCAATGGCGACAATGATCAAGTAATACAATTGTTGCTGGTTGGCAATCTCCAGGGACCCGATCATCGGGTGGGCAATTTGCTGGATGCCTTGAGTGCCGCCCAGGTACGGGCGCAGCCAGTCGGATAATACCAGCAAGCGGATAATCTCGCCAAAACCCAGCGTGACGATTGCAAGATAGTCGCCGCGCATTTTCAAAACGGGCAGCCCCAGCAGTACCCCAGACAGGACGGCGGTCACAAGTGCGAAAGGCAAGGCCTGCCAGAAAGTCAGGTTGAAAAATCCCAGCTCTGGAGAGGTGAGAACACCCATGGTGTAAGCTCCGATGGCATAAAAAGCAACATAACCAAGATCCAGCAGACCGGCAAAGCCTACGACGATGTTCAGGCCAAGCCCCATCAGGATGAACAAGCCCACATTATCCAGAATTTCGCTGAAGAAGATCCCTAAAACCCGCGGCAGGAAGAGCACGATCAAAATAATTCCCAGGATTGCACTCAGCCGAGCTGTACGTTGTTGGCGAGTCGTGAGCTGGCGCTTGGATTTTGTTGCCGGTGTACCACCGGTCCAATAGAAAATCACTCCGATAACCAGGAAAATGACGACGGCAGCAAAGGGGGTTACCCCGCTGGCAGCAAACATCCATCGGAAAAGCGCTTTCACTGGACCCCATCCTTCGATCATCGTGACAAATAGATTCCGTAGCAAGCCAAGAACCGATACCCAAAGGAATGCCTGAACCACTGCTCTTCGCAGGCGTGCTGGCAGTAGATATATTCCAACCGCTATCCCGCCAGAGACCACCGAGGCGAGCACCAACATCAAGACACCCAGCTGGATGGGGAGACCGAATGTGAGCAATTTGTACAGATCCGGCGAGGCGTTAATCAGCATGGCGCGCAGGTTGACGACCTGTCCAATCTCGATGAAAACTGCCAGGACCAGGCCTCCAACCAGGCCTGCGAGCAGACCCGAACCCAGGAGGACGACAGTGCTTTTGGATTGAGAGCGTGTTACTGCGTTATAGCCCAGGATCAGGATGGGCGCTAACATCAGTACCTGGGCCATGGTGATCACGTCGCTCACGATGTAGGATTTTCCAAAGGCGTTGACCATCCCCACCAAAGCCAGGAGCAGGGAGATGATCCCTCCAAGTAATCCATTGTTGACTACTTGTTTTAGACCTGAGGACTGTTTCTCCATTTTGCGCTCCTTATGCCTTATCGGTGAGGCGCTCGCCCAAAATGCCGGAGGGGCGGAAGATCAGGATGAGAACAAGAATAATAAAAGCAATCGCATCTTTGAGCTGCGAAGGGTTGATCACCCCCAGGCCGTCCAGGAACAGATTGGGGCCAACCGATTCGAGCAATCCCAGAATCATCGCACCGAGAAATGCCCCGGGGACATTGCCGATGCCTCCGAGCACTGCTGCAGTAAAGGCTTTCAGCCCAGGGATAAAACCCATGAAGAAATTGACCACCGGGAATAAGATAATATACAAGATGCCCGCTGCGCCAGCAGAAGCGCCACCCAGGCCAAAAGTAAAGACGATCACGCGGTCAACATCAATGCCCATCAATTCGGCAGCTTCTTTGTCCTCCGATACGGCCCGCATGGCTTTGCCCATCTTGGTCCATTGGACGATACCATACAGGACCAGCATCATCACAATCGCGCCGAAGATGACCACCACCTGTGTTTTATAGATGCGCACACCAGCAAGCTCCCAGAAACCAATTAAAGCTGCTAGTGTGGGGTAGGCACGCACACCCGACCCATACAAGCCTCGAAAAACGTATTGTAAGAAAAAGGATGCGCCAATCGCTGTGATCAAAGGGACCAGGCGAGGCGCGTTACGCAGCGGGCGGTAAGCGATGCGCTCCAGAAGGATCGCAATCAGAGCTGAGACGGTCATGGACACCAGGCTGATCAGTGTCATGCTGATCAAGGGGTGTTGATCCAGGTAACCAGATTGTCCAAGCGCCAATGCTAGAAACACCGCGGTGAATGGGCCGCTCATAAAAACTTCGCTATGGGCGAAGTTGATCATCCGTAAGATGCCGTAAACGAGCGTATACCCCATAGCGATCAGTGCGTAGACACCCCCCAAAGCCAGCCCTTTGATGGTGAGATCCAGCCAGGTGCCTCCCGTGTACTTGCCAGATTGGAGGGTGCTGATCGTACCCCAAACGACAATGACTGCAATAGCTAAACCGATTGCCCAAACTACGATATCCGTGATGGTGACACGCTGACGCCAGGTGCGGAGCATAAGATGCATCCCTCCTCAGCTTACTTCATTCTCAAAATGGGGCGAGGTTATTCCTCGCCCCATTCGGGTAGCTTATAGACAAACTATTTTGGCCAGATCAATTCGGGCGGGTAGGCGCCCGCGTGATACTGGTAGGCGCCGATCACCGGGTTGGCGCAGTCGCCATTCGCGTCGCAAGTGAGGGTGCCGGTCAGACCCTGGTGATTTGCCGTGGAGTACGCGGCATCGCGCAGAGCTTGGCGTCCGATGTGCAGCGTCCCATCGGCGTCTTTGACCGCCACTTTCTCGATAGCAGCCTTAATGATCATGTAGGCATCGTAGGCGTGGGCATGGAAGATGCTGATGGGTTGCTTGCCGAACTTCGCCTCGTACTTGGCGACGAATTCATCGTAGGCAGCGCCGGAGAGCAGCGGGCTGGAGACGTAGAAGCCTTCCACATCATCGCCGGCCGCGGAAGTTACATCTGGCGAGAACAGGCCGTCGGCGCCCATCAACTTCGTGTTCTCGAGGCCGGGGGTGGTTTTCGCCTGGCGGATGATGAAGCCACCCGCAGGCAGGAAGATGGGGAAGTAGATCAGCTCGGGCGTGCCCGTAGCGATGTCCGCCAAAACAGAGCTCATATCGGTCTGATTGGGATCGACAGCAGTTTGGGCTGTGATTGTGCCGCCCATCGTTATGAAGTTTTCTGCAAACACCTGCTGGAGCTTGTCAGCGTAGAGCGAGCCATCGTGGATGGTGGCAGCAGTCTTGACGCCCAGCTCCTCGAAGGCAAACTTGGCAGCTACGGCGCCCTGGATGGTATCGTTGTGGGCAGTGCGCAGGTAGCCAGGGTAGTGGTTGGGGTTGCCGGGTTCGGTCAGGTCAGGGGCGGTGTTCGAGGGAGAAACAACCAAAAAGCCAGCGCCGGAGAGCAATGGAACGGCAGCACGGGCTTCGCTCGAGCAGGAGGTGCCGATGACACCTACAATGGTGGTGTCGGCAGAAAGCTTGGTGCCTGCAGCCTGTCCAGGTCCAGCGTCACAGCCGCCGTCCTCGCCGTCAAACTTCACCGGGTGATCCAGGATCGTACCACCCGTGTCCTCAATCGCAATCTCGATGCCATTTCGGGAGTCGATGCCCAGGGTCTCATTAGGACCGGCAACGACGAGCAGGTATGCGATGTGCACGGGATCGCTCGGGCCAACGGTAACGCAGCCGATGGCATCGGTGCATTCAAAAGCTGCTGGCGGAGCCTCCGTCATTGCGGGGGCTTCAGTAGCAGCTGGCTGCGGA
>Ga0105106_10000541_pt1 | contig 26708 bp, 17 predicted proteins | sample PPLLaktember2015_5_FD_79109 | JGI IMG/M metagenome (GOLD analysis project Ga0105106, IMG submission 79109) | Freshwater sediment microbial communities from Prairie Pothole Lake near Jamestown, North Dakota, USA - PPLs Lake P8 Core (1) Depth... | ecosystem: Environmental > Aquatic > Freshwater >...
ACACCGCAGCGCTGCATCGCGATATCCAGAACGGCGTTGATCAACGCATTGTAACTCATGCCTGCTGTCCTGGCTGCCTTTGGAAAACAGGAATTATCCTCCGGTCGAGGCAGAATCCCCGGGAGAGGATTCAGCTCCAGGATGCATGGACGCCCGCGGGCATCCATACGCACATCGACCCGGGTCCAATCACGGCATCGGAGAATGCGGTACGACTTCTTGCAGAGGGCCTCGATCGCCTCCGCTTCCTCCGGACACAACGGCGCGGGACACGCGTAGATCTCGAGCGGTTTGTCCGTGGTATCCCAGATCCACTTCGCTTCATACGAATAAATCGGGTTCATGCCCGGCGGCAACGCATCAAAGCGGATCTCCACGATGGGCAGCATCCGCACCGCATCACCGTTGCCCATGAGCGCCACCGTGAATTCGCGTCCGGGCAGGAACTCCTCCACCAGTGCGGGCTGATTGTAGGTCGTGAGCACGGTTCGCACCTCGCGCTCGAGTTCCTCCGGCGTCCGCACGACACACGAGTTGTAGATGCCCTTGCTCGATCCCTCATGCAGTGGTTTGACGATCGACGGAAATTTTACGCGCGCATCTTCAAACTCATCCATCGCATAAATCACGACGAAGGGAGCGGTGGCAACACCGTTGTGCGCCAGGATCTCCTTCGCCCGCGCCTTGTCGAGACACACTGCGAGTGTGAGCGGATCAGAACCGAGGTACGGGATGCGCAACAGCTCCAACATCGCGGGTATCTGTGCCTCGCGTGACACGCCGTGCAGGCCTTCGGCAATGTTGAACACGAATGCGGGCCGCAAACGGCGCAGACGTTCGAAGGCATCTTCGTTAGCTTCGATCAACTCAACGTCATATCGTTCGGCTATCGCATCGCGGACTGCATGAATCGTCTCGAAGGTATCCCACTCCGCGTAGATATCGTCGGTGCGCGCGACGCGTGATGTGAAGTCAACGGGTGAGACGATGGATGGTGGTTCTGCTGCCTGCTCGGGGATGTTCGCTGAGGTGGGTGGTGCTTCCGCTTTGGCGTTGAAGACGAGCGCAACCGTCATCGGTGATGACGTGAGCCGTGAGTATAAATGTACCAGAACCTCTCCGCAATGTTCAACGAACTCATTATGGTTTGTAATATACGCAATTTGGAGAGGTTGTCAAGGAAAAAGTGCAAATTCAACCGACTTGAAGCAGTGTCATCTCCTCGACGAAGCGAGAGCGAAGATGATCGGCGAGAGCGCGATGAGTGTCGTGACGGAGATGAGGATCGACTGCGACGAGTGCGAACGCATCGTCACGCGCTTGAACGAGGACCGCGGTGTCCGTCACGATGTTTGCCACCTTGAACTCAGGCATACCACTTTGCCGCGTGCCGAAGTAGTCTCCCGGACCACGGATCTCGAGGTCAACCTCGGCGATGCGGAATCCGTCCGAGGTCTGAACCATTGTGGCGAGCCGGCGCTCCGCCGCATGCCGCTCCTCGGGATTCTCCTGCACACCGTGCACACGGCGCGCCATCCATCGCTCGGCGAGAAGCACGCAGTACGACTGCTCGCCCCCCCGCCCGACGCGCCCGCGCAGCTGATGCAGCTGCGACAGGCCGAACCGCTCCGCATTCTCGATCACCATCACGGATGCATTCGGTACATCGATGCCCACTTCGATCACCGTCGTCGCAACGAGGATATCGAGTGCACGTTCATTGAAACGGCTCATTATGGCCTCTTTTTCATCACTGGCCATCCGACCGTGGAGCAATCCGAGCCGGAGATCCGGGAAAACCTGCTCCTGCAGGGCTTGATAGTGCGAGGTTGCCGCCTTCAGGTCGACCTTTGACGATTCGTCTATGAGGGGATAGACAAAATATGCCTGCCTCCCTTTCCGAACCTCATGACGAACGAACGCGTAGACCGAATCCTTCTCGTCTTCATACTTCAACACGGTGCGCACCGGCTTTCTCCCCCGAGGCAGTTCATCGATCACCGAGACATCCAGGTCTCCAAAGACCGTGAGCGAGAGTGTGCGCGGGATCGGGGTCGCCGTCATCACCAGCACATCCGGATTCTCCCCCTTGGCACGCAGCTGCGCCCGCTGCATGACCCCGAATCTGTGCTGTTCGTCGATGACCAGCACACCGAGCCGGGCAAACGAGACCTCCTTCTCAAACAATGCATGCGTGCCCACGACAATCTGAGCGGATCCGCGACGCATGTCCTCCAGAACGTCCCGTCGCAGGGTTGAGCGCTGGGCTCCAACGAGCAACCGATGATTCACCGGCAGCGAGCCGAGAAGAGAGGCAATCGTCCTGTAGTGCTGCTCGGCCAGGATTTCCGTCGGCGCCATGAATCCCGCCTGGTAGCCGTTCTCCACCGCAACCAGCATCGCGACAAGGGCGACGATCGTCTTGCCGCTCCCGACGTCACCCTGGAGGAGGCGGTTCATCGGCCTGGACGATGCCATGTCGGCAAGGATTTCACGGATCACCCGGGCCTGGGCGCGCGTCAGCGAGAACGGTAGTGTGTCCACCAGCTGTCGCGCAAGACGGCTCTGCACCGCAAAAGCAATACCCGGCACCTCATGCTGCATCATCTGTCGCCGCAGCGCAAGCTTCACCTGGAACTCGAACAGCTCCTCGTACTTCAGCCGCCGCAACGCTTCCTGGAGCTCACGCGGCCCCGGCGGAAAATGAACGTGCTGAAAGGCTTCGCGCAACGACACAAATCGATGTCCCTCCCGCAGAACCTGCGGCAGGGGGTCGGGTATCTGTTCCGCGTTCGCCCGGAGTATGTTCCCCAGCAGGCGCCGGAACCCGGCGCTGTCCAGCCCCACCCGGGAAAGCTGCTGCGTAGACGGATAGAGCGGGACTAGTCCCCCCGCGTGCAGTGCACGACTCCAGTCGATCGTGCCCTCCTCCTCACCTCTCCCTCCGATCCAGTCAACGTCCGGGTGAACGAACTGCATAACGTTGCTGAACCAGGTCGGCTGGCCGGACACAGCGAGCGTGTCTCCGACCGCAAACCGGGTCTTCCAGTAGTGGACCCCCCCGAACCAAACGCACTGAAGTGATCCGGTGTCGTCACCGAGGATGAGAACGAAGCGGGCTTTCCGTCCGCCCCCCAGCACGCGGAATGAGCGCACGGTACCTACGACCGTGGCTTCCCGCCGGATCTCCGCATCAGGAGTCAGCTCACCCATATCCTGCGACGAGCGAAGTTGGGCGATGGTCTTTACGGATGTCCGGTCGAGATACCTTCGGGGCACGTAGAATAGCAGGTCTCCCACCGTGGATATCCCGACTCCGGCGAGAGTCTCGGCTTTGCGCGGGCCGACGCCTTTCAGGAACTGCACCGGCTGTGAGAGGAATGGTGTGCCGGATGTCATGAGCGCGCGGATCGCAACATCGTTCGTTTCCAGTAGATATAGAACGGCACGCCCGTCACCAGCAATAGAAGTCCGACCATCGAGTCGGCCGTCTGGTTCACAAGCGTATTGAGGACAAACCAGGTCGCAACTGCGACAAAGGCAATCGGTACCCAGGGATAGCCGGGGACGCTGTAGGGGCGGTCTGGACGCGGGAACTTCCGCCGCAGGATGAACACTCCGGCGGCACCTAGGGCATAGAAAATCCACCCTGCAAACATCACATAGGTAAAAAGCTGGTCAAACGTCCCCGACAGCGTCAGCAAACACGCCCACACGCATTGGACGATCAGCGATTTGGCGGGGGTTTTGTACTTCGGATGCACGTCCGCCAGTTGCCTGAAAAAGAGCCTGTCCCTTGACATGGCAAAGAAAACGCGCGCCGTCGTCATGCATGACCCGTTGACGGATCCAAAGGTCGATATCATGACGGCGATTGAGATGACCGCACCGCCATAGCCCGGGTAGATTCTCTCCATGACATCCGCGGCCACCAGGCGGGAAGCGGCGACCTCTCGAATCGGCAGCACGTACAGATAGGCAAGGTTTGTCAGTACATAGATGATAATGACTGCAATTGTGCCGATGCCAAGGGCCAACGGGATATTCCGTTGCGGATTTTTCACCTCCCCCCCGATGAATGTTATGTTTGCCCACCCGTCGTATGACCAGAGTGTGGCTATCATCGCAATCCCGATCGCAGGAAGGAGCGGACCGGATGTCGGTATTCCCCAGAACGGTTGGAAGTTCGACATGCTTCCCGTCCCGGCGCCGAAGCCGATGATCACGATCCCCAGAATTGCCGCTATCTTCATTGATGTGAAGATATTCTGGATGATACCTCCGAACTGAACCCCGAAGTAGTTCACCGTCGTCAGGAGAACGATGATCCCCACAGCAAGAGTTTTGACGCCAATCTGAGCAAACGGAGCGATATTGCCGATGAGCGGGATCTTCCAGGCTTCCAGGGCCGGGCTCAGGTGGGGCAACGGCACGAAATAACTGAAGTAGTGCGCGAACGCCACGGCGATCGCAGCAATGGATCCCGTTTGATAGACGATGAACGTCGTCCATCCAAAGAGAAATGCGATGAAATCCCCATAGAGGACCCGGAAGAACACATAGTGTCCTCCCGCCTCCGGGATCTCGCTGCCGATCTCCGCATTGGTCAGCGCCCCGGCCAGGGTCAGGAGACCGCTAAACACCCAGACAAGGATCATGACACCGGGAACATCCACTGCGGCGGCGACGGACTGGGGGGTAAGGAATATGCCTGACCCGATGATGGATCCGATGACAATCATAATTGCCGAAGGAAGCCCGAGACGACGCACGAGCTGGGAGGTCGAGGCGGGCGAACTTACGATATTATCAGCCATTCAGTCTCCTTCCTGGATGCTGTGGTTGAAGCAAGATACGATTGAGCAAATCCACACGCAAGTTTCCGGTTGTCTCTTACCGCCAAAGGTCGTATCTTGTGTGAAATTCATTCATTCCAGAGGGACCGTGCTCGAACAACTGCCGACGCTTGAGGAAATTGTCATCTGGGGCGGGTACATTGGCCTCTTTGCCATCGTATTTTCTGAGACAGGACTGCTCGTGGGATTCTTCCTGCCCGGCGATTCCCTCCTGGTGACTGCAGGTCTGTTTGCAGCACGTGGTCAGCTTGACATCACGATACTGGTCCCCCTCCTCTGTGTTGCGGCGATAGCAGGTAACAGCAGTGGATACTTCATCGGGCATAAGGCCGGGCAGGCCCTGTACAACCGGCCTCAGTCACGCTGGTTCCGGCGGGACCACCTGATCAAAACCCACGAATTCTACGAGAAATACGGCGGCATCACGATCGTCCTCGCACAGTTCATGCCTTTTGCACGGACATTTGCTCCCGTGGTGGCGGGGGTCGCAGAAATGAAGTACCGCCGTTTTGCCTCTTTCAATGTTGGAGGTGCCATCCTCTGGATTTCAAGCATGACACTGCTGGGATACTATCTCGGCCGGTCGATTCCCGGGATTGAAAAGCATATCGAATATGTCATCGCGATCGTCATCTTCGTTTCCATTCTTCCCTTGTTGATCAAGTACCTTCGGCATCGTTTGGCCAAGCGCCGCGAACAGGCCACCGGACAGATCCAGAAGAATGGCTCTTCTGCTTCGTAGCACCGATCTGCAACCCGTTCATTTACTCTCGTTGTGCTTCTCCTCACTCACTTAGAAAGGAGTGAATTCTGTGTTATGGAACTCACGTTGATTTTCGGCATAAGTATTCTGGGACTTTTCTTTGCTCTCTACCTGATGCGCGATGTCTTGCGACGCGACACGGGCACGGAGAAGATGCGCGAGATCTCCGATGCCATCAAGGCGGGGGCAGAGGCTTTCCTCAGCCGGCAATACCGCACAATCATCTACCTTGCGGTGGCACTGGCGTGCATCATCTACATCCTCTACGCATTTGTGCGGGCACAATCGGCGAACGACCCGGCAGCGCCGTCGGAACTGGCGCTCTGGACAACGCTCTCGTTCGTTCTAGGCGCTCTCTGTTCTGCCGCGGCCGGCTATATGGGGATGTGGGTCGCCATTCGCGCAAATATCCGCACGGCGTCAGGTGCGACGCGCGACATGAACAGCGCGCTGCAGCCGGCGCTCCGTGGTGGCGCGGTATCAGGGTTTTTCGTCGTGGCATTAAGTCTGCTGGGTGTCGCCGGATTGTTCGCCGCTGTGGAGGCAGCCGGAGTCACGCAGGATATTGAGAAGATCCCCCTGCTCATCGTGGGGTACGGCTTCGGCGCGAGCTTCGTGGCTTTGTTTGCCCAGCTGGGAGGCGGAATCTATACCAAAGCTGCCGACGTCGGCGCGGACCTTGTCGGCAAGGTGGAAGCCGGTATCCCCGAGGACGACCCTCGCAATCCGGCGGTGATCGCCGATCTGGTCGGTGACAACGTGGGCGATTGTGCGGGCCGCGGCGCGGATCTGTTTGAATCGACGGCTGCGGAAAACATCGGTGCGATGATCCTTGCGGCCGGCCTCTTTGCCGCCAACAGGGAGACCTTCGCTGCACATGGTCTCCCGCTCGGTGGCATCATCATGTTCCCCCTGGTCGCCCGCGCATTCGGCATCATTGCCTCGGCGATCGGCATCCTCACCGTAAAGACCAACGACAGAGAAGACCCGATGAAGGCGTTGAACCGTGGATTCTATGTCTCCGCGGTTCTTGCCATGGTTGGTTTCTTTGTGGCGTCCCGGTGGCTGCTCGGCGCCGAATACTATTTCAACTTCTTCCTGTGCGGACTCGTCGGCGTGCTGACGTCACTTGCGTTTGTGCTCCTCACCATCTACTACACGGACTACAGGTTCCGGCCGGTCCAGGCTATCGCCGAGGCGTCAAAGACCGGGCCTGCGACCAACATCATCAGCGGTCTCGCAGTAGGCATGGAATCCACGGGCTATCCGGTGCTCGTAATCGGAGCGGCCATCGTCGGTGCCTATTTCCTTGGCTCCGCCTCCGGGTTGGCACATGCCGGCCTGTTCGGTACCGCGGTTGCGACCATGGGCATGCTGGCGACTGCAGCCTACGTCCTGGCAATGGATACATTCGGGCCGATTACCGACAATGCCGGCGGCATCGCGGAGATGAGCCATCAGCCGAAGGAAGTGCGCGACCGCACCGACCGGCTGGATTCGGTGGGCAATACCACGAAGGCCCTGACCAAGGGATATGCAGTCGGATCGGCGGCCCTCGCGGCATTCCTGCTCTTCAGCGCGTACCTGGACGAGGTGAAGGCGTACATGCCGACGTTTTCCGGCGTCATTGATCTGAACAAGCCCGAAGTGTTCGTGGGTGCAATGCTGGGCGCGGTCCTCGTTTTCCTCTTCTCATCACTGGCCATCAAAGCGGTGGGAAAAGCCGCGGGGGCTATCATTACCAACGTCCGCGAACAATTCAAAAACAACCCCGGCATCATGCAGGGCACGGCAAAGCCGGATTATGCACAGTGCGTAGACATTGCCACGCGATCTGCCCTGCGAGAAATGGTTGCGCCGGGTCTGCTCGCGGTCAGCATGCCAATCGCCGTGGGCCTCGTTTTCCGGGGAATCTACGAAATTGCCGGCCGACCCACCTTCGGCGCAAGCGGTCCGGAAGTCGTCGGCGGGCTGCTGATGGTGGGTACGATCACCGGCATCCTCATGGCCCTGTTCCTGAACAATGGCGGAGGTGCATGGGACAACGCCAAGAAGTTTATCGAGACCGGCGCCCTGGGCGGCAAGGGTTCGGATCCCCACAAGGCAGCCGTAGTGGGAGACACGGTAGGTGATCCGTGCAAGGATACGGCAGGACCTTCGCTGCACGTTCTGGTGAAGCTGCTGAGCACTATCACACTGGTGCTGGCACCCCTGTTTATCTGAAACGCAGCACAGCTTGAGTGTAAAAAACCCCGCCGGAGACGACCTCCGGCGGGGTTTCGATTTTTCCTGAAATCAACGTTGGTCACACTCCGTCACCACATCTCGCCTTTCGGATCCCGCGTCATGAGATCCGAGCAAGCCTGGAGCGGATCCTTTCCTTCGAAGAGAATTCTGTGTACCTGCTCTATAATGGGAACTTCCACTCCCACACGCCTTGCCAGGTCGTAGGCGGACTGCGTCGTCGCAATCCCTTCGGCAACCATTACCATGCCTGCCAGAATCTCCGGCAGTTTTCTCCCCTTGCCGATTTCGACGCCGATGTACCGGTTGCGGCTGTGACGGCTCATGCAAGTGACCATCAGGTCGCCGACCCCCGAAAGTCCTGCAAACGTGCGCTCCTGGGCACCCAGTGCCACACCGATCCGTGCAATTTCCGCGATGCCTCTGGTCATGAGCGCTGCTTTGGTGTTGTCGCCGAGCTGTGCGCCATCAATGATGCCGGCGGCAATGGCGATGACATTCTTCAGTGCGCCGCCGAGCTCCACTCCGCGGAGATCGTTGCTGGCGTATACCCGGAAGTAGGGCGTCATGAACACGGATTGCACGACACGCGCGGTTTCAAGCGAAGCGGATGCGACCACCACGGTTGTCGGAATGCGCCGGCTTACCTCCTCCGCGTGGCTCGGTCCGGAAAGCGTCGCAATCCGGTCCGGTGTGAGGCGGGGCAGTGTGTCGTGCAACATCTCCGACATCGTCATGAGCGTTCCGTTTTCGACGCCTTTGGCGACATTGACCAGCAGGACGTCGTCGAACGCCAGATCGCGGCACTTCTCCAGCGAACGGCGTATAAACTGCGATGGGATGGCTACGACGAGCATATCCCTGTCAGGGATCGCCTCGACAAGGTTGCTGGTGACGGTGATGGACTCCGGAATGGTAATATCCGGGAGGTAGGCCGAATTCTTCCGCGTACGCAGGATATTCTGTGCGTCGCCTTCGTCATACGACCAGAGCATGACGGAATGGGAATTCTCCGACAGCAGGATGGCCAGGGTAGTTCCCCAGCTGCCCGCGCCCAGGATTGAGATGCGCATACGAACGATGGGTGAGAATAATCAGCCGGCGCGCGAGGGGGCTTCAGACTTCTTCCGGAAGAACCGGAGTGTCGTAATCCGATTCTCCGTCCCCCGCAACAGACGCTTGATATTTGCACGATGAGTAAAGATGATCAACAACGAGATCCCGATACTGAAGAAAATCAATGTACCGTACCCTTCAACCTCCACCATAAACACATTCTCGCGGAAGAACATCGTCAGGGGGAATGTAACCGCGGCACTGAGCGAACCGAGCGAAACATAATGGGTGAGCATGAAGACGAGCGCGAACACGCCGAACGAGACCGCCACCTCGACGGGGGCAATACCGATCAGCACACCGCCGGCCGTAGCAATACCTTTCCCTCCCTTGAACCCCGCGAAAACCGTCCAGATGTGACCGAGAATCGCCGAGCAGCCGGCAATGATGCGCACGACAGTGAGGTCATCGAAAGGCGTCGCATTAGAAAACGGCAGGGCACCGTACATAAACCGCGCAACGATCATCGTCGCCACAAGCCCCTTTGCCATATCCATTGCGATCACGAACACACCTGCTTTCCAGCCAAGCACGCGGATCACGTTTGTCCCACCCGCATTCCCGCTTCCGAAGTGGCGGATGTCAATCCCCCGGGCCTTCCGGGCAACAATGATGCTCGTGGGGATGGACCCGATGAGATAGCTCAGAGCAGCGATAATGCTGATGGGAAGCATGGAGACCTGTGCACAATGAAAATTGAGGGTGTAATATACCAATACGCGAAACCACAAGCAACACGGCCCGGCCTACGACAACAGGAGTCTGGCGATCCGGAGGTCATCTCTCGTCGTAATCTTCAGATTTCGATGGCTTCCCTGCACAATACGGACCGGAATGCGCATTCTCTCAACCAGGGAGGCATCATCGGTTCCGGCGAAACGCGCTTTCAGCGCCAGATGATGGGCCTTTATAATGAGAGGTGTCCGGAACCCCTGAGGGGTCTGTACCGCCCAAAGCAGGTGACGCGGAAGAGTGGAGCCGTAGAAACCGCGATTCCCCTCCATTTTGACCGTATCGTTCAGGCGGACTCCCACTACCGCGGCTCCCCATCGTTCTGCGGCTTTGATCACTTCCCGGACAACTCGCCCGGAAACCAGCGGCCTCACGGCGTCATGAATAAGCACAACGGAAGGCTCCCCCTTCAACATCCCGAGCGCCTTTCTGACGGATACCTGCCGTTGGCGGCCGCCTTCAACGACCGTCGTCGCTTTTCGGCATCCCTCTTTGCGCAGCAGACGCCGAGTGCGTTCCACATAGTCGGCCGGAACGGCGATGATGATCTGCCGCACCGCAGGAATGCGTTCAAACACCCGCACAGAGTGAACGAGGACCGGGCAGTCAGCAAGACGGAGGAATTGCTTCGGAACATGCCCCCCCATGCGCTTCCCCGTTCCGCCGGCGGGAATGATGACCGCGATGTCACGCATTCTTCTTCGGAAAATATTCAATCATGAAATGAAATTCGGGAAACATATCGGGCAACCGCATCATGCTAAATACCATCACACCGATGGACAATCGATCGATCCACGACGAGCGCGGCCACCCGATGTGAATGGTCACTTGCTTGTGTGGAAGCTCGTACTTCAGCACATACAGCAGCTCGGTGATGCTGTCGAACAGCGACTGACCGGTTTGCGCAAAACGATAGTGATTTTCCGACAAGCGGGGTGGTATGCCCGTCCGCGGTGAGTAGAATGTGACAAAAGCCACCACGGGATTGGGAAGCAATCCTTCTTCCTGGGGCCGTTTGAAGAAAATGTCAATGGTATCCCCCGGGGCGTCCGCAAGAGCAAACACCATCTGCATGGGCGTATCGGTTTGAGCCACCTGGACGATTTCGGGTGCGCGCCGCCGCGCCACGCGGAATCCCACGACAAGAAAGAACACCGACACCACCGACCAGAGCGCGATGCCGTACGGTTTGCTTATCGCCAGATAGATGAAGCAACTCAGGAGAATTACAAACAGCACAAGGGTTCCGAACCGCGATGTATGGTATTCGCGGATCTCCGTCGTTCCCGTAAAATACCGGTAGTACAGTAGACTTCCCATGTTGATGGCGAAGCTAGCAACGAGGGACAGGGCATACATCTCGGCCAGGATCCTCTGACTTCCCGACGTCAGAAGAATGATCACCGAAAAGAACGTCGCACTCATCAGATGGATGCGATACAGCGACTGGCGGTTGTTGGTCTTGATGACCCAGTGGAAATTGTACCTGTGAGCCACGCGTTCCATTAATTCACTGGACGCGACAAATGCCGTGTTCACCGCCATGATCAGCGCCAGACTGGCTACGCCCCCCACGAGGAAGCCGAACGGGATGCCGTTTAGCCGGGCCGCAAACTGCGTAATGAGATCTGTTTCATGATGCGTGGGATCGATTCCCGAACTCAGCACCAGCATGGAGATCAGCGGCGTGAAAATTCCCGTCGTGAGCGCGAGAAAGATATATGCCTTGCCCGTGTCCTTCCAGCTGCGTGTGAGTCCTGCGGTCTGCACAACGGACTCTATCCCAGAGTACGCGAGTATGCATCCTGCGATGCACACCACGACGAACCCGTAGCCGCTCCAGAGCGAGTGGTCCCGGAAGAAGCCGCCGACGCTGGCATAACTTGTGCCGATGACCTGCCAGGACGAAGCCGGAGCATCGTACAGTGCGGACGCAAGGAGGGTCAGGAGAACAAGTGCGACGAAGAAGAAGATCCCGAAGGTCACACGCGCGTTCTCCTTGAGCCCGATGATATTCAATCCCGCAATACTCCAAACCACAGCGAGCTGGATGCCCATCTTCGTTGCCGGTCGAAGGACAACGAAGGTGAGGCCGTTCTCTACGGCGCTGACAGTCGATATACAGGCCGTCAGCACATACGCCACCAGAATCGACGCCACGGCGATGAACGAGAACGTCGGCCCGAGTGTAAGGTAGGAGAATGAATACACACCCCCGCCGCGGATCTTGTGGTGGTCAAGAATCTCCGCAATTTCCACCATGCGTGTCGAAAGGAAACGCATGAGCAGGGAGGTGATCGCAATGAAGGGAATTGCATAGTACCCGATGAAGCGAAAGGCCTCGCTGGGAGCGTAGAAAATCGAGGTGAGCTCATCCATCAGCGTGATCACGGCGATGGAGAGCCAGGTCAGCCACCATCGACCGCCGCTGAAATAGGCAAGCAGGTTCTTCGTGCGGAACAGCCGCACGAAGAACCCGATAACTGCAAGATTGAGAAGTATGAGAAGGGCAAGTTTCATGGACAAACGCGCCGGGCGCCGGCTACATCAGCAGCATCGCATCGCCGTAGCTGAAAAACCTGTACCCCTCTTTGATAGCCCGCTTGTACGCCTTCATCATGAAATCACGGCCCGCAAACGCCGATGAGAGCATGAGCAACGTCGATTCCGGCATGTGGAAATTCGTGACCAGCCGGTCGGCAATCTTGAACTCGTAGGGAGGGAAGATAAACTTGTCCGTCCATCCCCTGTTGGCTTTGAGGTGGCCGTCAGTGGTAACGCTCGATTCCACGGCCCGGCAGGTGCTCGTGCCGACAACGAACACGTTCCCCTTGGCGTCGATCGTCTTGTTCACCGCCTCGACGGTCGCCTCGGGAATCTCGTAGTACTCGGAATCCATCTTGTGCTTGGTCAGGTCTTCCACTTCCACGGGCCGGAATGAACCAAGGCCGACGTGCAGGACGACCGGGACGATGCGCACGCCTTTTCGTTTGAGCGTCGCCAGCAACCGTTTGGTGAAATGCAGTCCTGCCGTCGGTGCCGCGACGGCGCCAAGGGACCGTGCGAACACCGTCTGGTAGGATTCTTTGTCCTTCTCGGTGGACTCGCGCTTGATATAGTACGGCAGCGGCATCTTGCCGATGCGTTCAATGATTCTGAAAAAATCGCCGCTGACATTGAAGCGAACAGTGCGGCCGCGTGAAGTCGTATTGTCGATGACTTCGCACCACAACCGCCCCTCGTCGAAAAAAATTTTATTGCCGATTCGCACTTTGCGGGCGGGGTCGACGATCACATCCCAAATGTTTTCCTCCTTGTTGAGCTCACGCAGGAGGAAGACCTCGATCCTGGCGTTGGTTTTTTCCTTCCGGCCGAACAGTCGGGCCGGAAACACTTTGGTCTCATTAACCACCAGGCAATCCCCCTTCTTGAAGAATCTGGTGATGTCGTGAAACCGCATGCTCTCGATGGATTCATCTACACGGTTCAACACCATGAGGCGCGCATTGTCGCGCGGGTTTGCCGGGTACTTGGCAATGAGGTTCCGCGGCAAGGGGTAGCGGAAGTCGGAAAGTTTCATGCTGCGTACACTCCTGATTTGTCGACAACTCCCCGCGCGCCGCCCGGGGCAACCGGGGGCACGCGGGGGATATATCGGGCGGTGATTATTTTCGCTTCCGGGGAGTTGCTTTCTTCGTGACTTTCCGTGTCTTTTTGGGCGCCGGCTTCGTGCCAGTTGCCGCCCTGGCACCGTCGGCAATTGCGGCCTGGGCCGCCGCCAGCCGGGCGATGGGCACACGGAACGGTGAACAGGAGACATAGTTCATGCCGACGCGGTAGCAGAATGCCACCGACGACGGTTCACCACCGTGCTCGCCACAGATGCCGATCTTCAACTTGGGCCGCGTCGCCCGTCCCTTCTCAATCGCAATACGCACCAGCTGACCGATGCCCTCCTGATCCAGGATCTGGAACGGATCCGCCGGCAGAGTCTTCAGCTTCAGGTAATCCGGCACAAAACCGCCGATGTCGTCCCTGGAGAATCCGAAACCCATCTGGGTCAGATCATTTGTCCCGAAGGAGAAGAACTCCGCTGTTTCGGCGATCTTGTCCGCCGTCAACGCTGCACGCGGAATTTCGATCATCGTCCCGTAGAGATAGTCGATCTTCTTCAGAGAGTACTTTGCGCATACCTCCGCATAAATGGCATCGACGATGGCACGTTGATGATCCAGCTCGTTCTTGATGCCGACCACGGGGACCATGATCTCCGGAAGCACGGTCTTGCCCTCAGCCTTGAGCTCGGCCGCGGATTCCAGGATGGCACGCACCTGCATTTCGGTGATTTCGGGATACGTGATTCCCAGACGGACACCACGGTGGCCCATCATCGGGTTGCTCTCATGGAGCGCATCCGCGCGCTTGGCGATGTCCTCCACCGTGATGCCGAGCGCAGACGCCAGCTTCTTGCGTTCCTCCATGCTGTTCGGCACAAACTCGTGCAGCGGAGGATCGAGCAAACGGACGGTGACCGGCAGCCCATCCATAACCGCAAGCGTGTCTTTGATGTCTTTCTTGACAAACGGATAAAGCTCCGCCAGCGCCGCGCGGCGCTCCCCTTCGGTACGGGAGATGATCATCTTCCGAAGGATGAAGAGGGGCTGTTCGGAGTGCTTGCCGTAGAACATGTGTTCGGTGCGGAAAAGCCCGATGCCCTCTGCGCCAAACTGGCGCGCCTTCTGGGCGTCATCCGGAGTGTCCGCGTTGGTGCGCACGCCGATCGTGCGAAACTTGTCCACGATCTTCATGAAGTGCACGAACCGCGGATTCTCCGTGGAGCTGACCATCGCCAGCTTGCCGGCGTACACATACCCGCGCGTGCCATTCAGTGTGAACCAATCGCCCTCGTGGTAGACCTTCTCCCCGACTGTCATTGTCCTGGCATGCGCATCGATGTGCAGCGAACCGCAGCCGACGATGCAGCACTTGCCCCAGCCGCGGGCAACAAGTGCGGCATGGCTTGTCATGCCGCCGCGGGCCGTCAGAATACCTTCGGCCGCACGCATTCCCTCAACATCTTCCGGATTCGTCTCCTCGCGCACCAGAAGCACCGTCTTCCCCTGCTTCACCCACTCCACCGCATCGGCCGCCGTGAAGACGATCTGCCCGCATGCGCCTCCCGGACCTGCCGGCAGGCCGCCGGCAACGGGCTCGGACGCCTTCTCTGCCTTCGGATCGACAATGGGGTGTAGCAACTCATCGAGCTGATCGGGCGTCAGACGGTTCACCGCGGTCTTTTGGTCGATCAGTTTTTCCCCGAGCATGTCCATCGCCATGTTGAGAGCGGCAGTACCGGTCCTCTTCCCCACACGGCACTGGAGCATCCAAAGACGCCCTTCCTGTATCGTGAACTCGATGTCCTGCATGTCCTTGAAGTGTTTCTCCAGCTTCACCCGGATGTGATCCAGTTCCTTGTACAGTCCGGGCATCGCCGTTTCAAGCGAGGGAAGATGACGGTTGTGCTCGCTCTTGGTGGACTCATTCAACGGGTTGGGTGTGCGAATGCCGGCCACCACGTCTTCGCCCTGCGCATTCACAAGCCATTCACCGAAGAACTTGTTCTCGCCGGTGGCAGGGTTGCGACTGAATGCTACACCGGTCGCTGAACTGTCGCCCATATTGCCGAACACCATGGCCTGGACACTCACCGCCGTTCCCCACTCGTCCGGAATACGCTCGATGCGGCGGTACGACACTGCCCGCTTGCCATTCCAGGAAGAGAAGACCGCGCCGATCCCACCCCATAGCTGCTCGCGGGGATCATCCGGGAATTCCTTTCCGAGGACTTCCTTCACACGCACTTTGAACCGCTCGCAGAGGTCCTTGAGATCCTCGGCGGAGATGTCGGCATCAGATGCATAGCCCTTGCCGATCTTCAGTTCGTGCAGCAGTTTGTCCAGCTGTACGCGGATGCCCTTGCCTTCGGCCGCCTCGATGCCCGCGGCTTTCTCCATGACGACATCAGAATACATCATGATCAACCGCCGGTAGGCGTCCCACACAAAACGTTCGTTCTTCGTTTTGGCGATCAGGCCGGGGATTGTCGCAGCACACAGGCCCACGTTCAGGACGGTCTCCATCATCCCGGGCATCGACCTGCGCGCGCCCGAGCGGACCGACACAAGCAGCGGATTGGCGGAGTTGCCGAATTTCATGCCCATGACCGATTCGATGCGTTTCAGCGCTACGCCGACCTCTTTCTGCAGCGAGGCGGGATACGTCCGCTTGTGTTCGTAATAATAGGTGCACACTTCCGTCGTGATGGTGAACCCGGCGGGACAGGGAATGCCCAGCCTGGCCATCTCTGCGAGGTTCGCGCCCTTGCCGCCGAGGAGTTCTTTCATCTCCGCCCGGCCTTCTGCTTTTCCCTTACCGAAGTAATACACGTACTTTTTCATGCAACGTCCTTAAGAAGTGATAAAGTGTTGAATAGTTGCTGTAAAGTGAACAATAAGTGAATGCATCAAAGGGTTTTCCGTGTCATCCATGCGCTCGGGATGCCATTGTACGAGCAGCGCGGACGAGTGTGCCTGCGGGTCTTCCCATTCCACTGCCTCAACGATGCCCTCAGCGGACCGCGCCACAACCCGCAATCCGCGTCCGACCCTTTCGATGGCCTGGTGATGGGAGGAGTTGACTTCCCCTGAGACAACCCCGCTTAGCGTATGCAGCTTGCTGTCCGGCACGATATCGATGCCGTGACGGCGATCTCCCCCATCGCCCCTGTGCGACTGATAGCCGGCGGCTTCGATGTCGGGCAGCAATGAACCTCCATGGAACACGTTGAAGAGCTGTGTTCCGCGGCAGATGCCAAGTACCGGCATGCGCCGCCGCAATGCCGATTCAATGACGCGCAACTCGAATGCATCCCGCTTCTTGTCGACTTCCTGTGCGATCGGCACCGCATCCGGACGGTGATAAAGAAGCGGGTCAACATCACCGCCGCCCGAGAGTACCAGACCTGCGCACTGCTCCATTTCCGAGAGATTGTCCAGTGTGTAAGAGAGCATGTGGATTTTCGCGTCCGGGATCCAGTGCTCAATCCATGCCGTGTACCGGGCTTTTTTTGCCGCAGACCCCATGGAATCTGTCAGCGCAACATGAAGCATCAATGAACTCCTGAAATGACCCCGGTCAACACCGCGTCCAGTGAATCCGCAGGTATTGCACGTACTTCCAGCAGCGGAACCCACAGCGGCATCCCTCCGCGCAAGAGATCCATCGCGCTCCGGTCGGCGCGAATCCGCATGATATCTTTCTCCGTTGTCACAAGCACATCCGCCCGCGCATCACGCGCGCTCGCCATGATCTCCCTCAGATCAGCATGCGTGAACCGGTGGTGATCGCGAAACTTGCGCTCCCCCACCACGCGGGCCCCTGCACTGACCAGGTCTGCGGCGAACCGTGACGGGTTACCGATGCCGCTGAACGCAAAGCACGCTGTCCCGCTCAGGCGCTCGACGGAGACGCGTTCCCCTGAATGCGGTTCCTCGAGAGCTCCGAATGAACGTTCGATGGATATGATCGGGCCGGAGAACCACCTCCGCATCGCGTTGCCCCGTTCGGCCACCTCTCCGCCGTCACGACACCCGGTCAGGGCGACAACGTGCGCCCGCCTCAACGCGCGCATCGGCTCACGACGCAACCCGGCCGGCAGCATCGGTTCGGCGGCAATGTCTTTCGCACCATCCATCACCACCAGATCGCAATCCCGGTGCAGCCAGCGATGCTGGAAGCCATCGTCAGAGACGATGATTTGCACGCCGCACCGGCGTACAGCTGTGACCGCGGCATCGACCCGGCGTTCACCCACCACGACCGGCACTCCCGGGAACTTCCGGGCGATCTGTACGGGTTCATCCCCGCCGGTCTCCGCATCCGCATACACCCGTTCACGGTCCGCAACGACTACAACCCCCCTTCCCGTGCGGCCGTATCCGCGGCTGATGACACCGGGGATCAGCCCTCGCTGGCGCAGCAACCGCACCAGCAATTCAACAACCGGGGTTTTCCCCGTACCCCCCGCTGTCATATTTCCGACGGCAATGACCGGGACGCCAACATAGCGACACCGGAAGATGCCGGTGTCAAACGCGACATTGCGGACCGCGATAATGGCACCGTACACCCACGAAAGAGGGAGCAACACCTTACTTGCCGTACCCCTCCTCCTTCAACTGTTGCTCCACCCGCTCGCGCTTGTCGTCAGCGCGGTACGTCGTATGGAGTTGCTTGAGTGCGAGCAACATGTTGATCTTGTCGTCATGCGCCCGCCGCCGTCGATCAGCCGCCTCACCCGCTCCCTGAGTGCGGAGCGCGGCAAGCCGCGCATCGGCTTCATTTACACCCGCAGCCAGAGTTTTTTCGGCGGTCTGGTCGCGTCCGATTTTCATGTAGGCACGGCCGAGCAACCGGTAGTAACTGGTGACGTACGGCGAACCCTTGAACCGGTCAATGGATTCCTTCGTGGACTTGATGACGCTCTGGTAGTCTTCGACTTCAAAATACGCGCGCGCGAGGTTGAAATACTGGCGGTCGTATGGATAGAGCTCGGCGCTCTTCCTGGCATAACGGACGAAGGAGCGGTCGTCATTCAGGCTCATGGAGATTTCGCACAGGCGCTCGTAGATATCCGAGGTCCGGTCACCGAGAACATCAAGCCGAACGAAGTACGTCCGCGCCGCGCGCAAGCGCTGCGTGCGTTCACGGCTCTTCTCGGGAGCCCGCATGGCCCACTCATAGTGCAGCTGCGCCAGATCCTTGATGGGTTCAACGGCACTCGTGTCCATCTTGTATGCCCGCCGCAAGAGCACCACGGCACTGTCATACTGCGATTCAAGGTACATCTGGTGTCCTGCCCGGTAAATCTCCTCCCGGCTCACCAGTGCAGGCACCGGTTCCCGGCGCGGTGTTTCCGCCGTCGGCCCGCAACCCGCAATGAAGGCAAGCGCAAGCAACATCCCCGCGACGGTACGCCGGCTCATGCTGCAGCCCTCCATGCAAGGATGGAATTCGCCACTCTCGTCGAGGCGCCACCGGCCCCGAGCCGATCACGGACCACCGAGAGACTTGTGCGCATCGCGGAGGCCGCCACTGCATCCGTAAGGTATGGTGTCATGGTTGCCACGAGCCGTTCGGGGGTGCAATCCCCTTGAATCAATTCAGGCACGATGCCGCGACCTGCAACTATGTTGACTAATCCGATATGGCGGACATCGACAAGCATGCGACCGATGGCGTAGGTGACAGGGGAAGTCTTGTAGACGACCGCCATGGGGGTCCCAAACCAGCCGGCTTCCAGCGTGGCGGTTCCGGAGGTCACAATTGCGGCATCCGCATGCTGCATGATATCGTACGTCGCATTCTCGATCAAGCGAAACCCGCTCGAAGCAGGCACGAAGGACGACAGTACTTCGCGGCCCAGGTTGGGCGCAACGCCAATTGCCACCTGCAAATCCATCATGGAACCCAGTGTCTGCGCGCTCGTAATCATGGTCGGCAAAATGCGCTCGATTTCCTGAACACGGCTCCCCGGAAACAGTCCGAGCAGTTTTTTGTCCTGGACCAGGCCGTGCGCGCGAAAAAACCCTTCGCGGGTGGAGCGCACCGTCAGCCGTTCCACCAGCGGATGACCGACGAACTCCACGGGGATACCTTGAGCCGCGTAAATTTCCTCCTCGAACGGAAAAATCACATGCATCTTATCGACCAGCCGTTTCATCCGCTTGACCCGGCTCCGGTGCCAGGCCCAAACCTGCGGGCTGATATAGTACAGCACAGGGATGCCGCGCCGGTGCGCAACCTGTGCAAAGCGCAAATTGAACCCCGGATAGTCGATGAGGAGAACGACGTCGGGACGCCGGCGGTCCATCTGTTGTTCGAGGGCGTTCTGTACACGCATGATGGTGCGAAGATGACGAACAACCTCCACAAACCCCATGAACGCCATGTGCGACATGTGAACCGTCAGGTCCATCCCTTCCCGCCCCATCTCGCCGCCGCCCATGCCGAAGATGTCAATGTCGGGGACAAGCCGCTTCAACTCCCGCACCACTCCTGCGGCGTGCATGTCCCCTGACGGGTCTCCCGCGATCATCATCACCCGCGTGACCTCCACGTCATCCTCTCCCCGATTGCCACACAAACAACGCTGTCAACACAAGGATCACAAGCCCGATTGCCTGCAGCGTGCGCCGTTCCGACGCGAGGCCCTCGGCGAAACTCACCCGTTTCGGTGCAGGAGACGCGTCCCGATACGGCGAAAGTCGTGGAAGGAACCGGTGGACGTTCCGCCGATAATCCGCATATGCCGCACCGAAGTGGCCTGCAAGGTACTCCTCTTCCTGCAGCACAATCAGGGTGTACTGGCATACGAACCAGAGAAGCGCCACGAAGAGCAGCCACGGGAAAAGTGACATCGACACGATTCCGACCCCGGCGTACAGGAGCATGTTGCCGAGGTACAGCGGGTTCCGCACGTAGGCAAAGGGTCCCGTGGTAATCAGGTACGTCCCGCCCACCGATCCCGTTGTGCGAGTCTCCGAGCCCGCGATCGACACTCCCCAGAACCGGATCGCCTCCCCGAGGGCAACGACAGCCAGCCCGATGCAGAGGCTTACAATGGACGGACGGGCGAACACCAGCATAGCGAGAAGAAACGGAAGGGGTGTATAGCTCCGGTACTTGAACATCCACCCGCGTATGCTGTGGTCGGTGCTCATGCTTCCGCTGCAAATGCCTCCCTGCGCCGTTGTTCCGCCCTTGGACGGCGGCGTATGGTGCGCCGGTGCGTCAAAGATTCCAGGCGAAACCGGACATCGTGCAGGTCGTTGTAGGGAAAGTAGCTGATGTTCTGCTTCTGGCACCACGCCTGAAGCGCTCCTTTGGCGAGGACAATATCCGCGTATTCAACCGGGCACCGGTCGGAGTACCCATCCCCGGCATAGGCGATGACATCCTCTTCCCCGCATGCATTCAGCATGATGTTCCGCTTGCAGCACGCGCATCGGTCACACTCGGCATTGCCAAAGGGGAATTCAAGATACGGGGCCGTGCGTCCATCATCGCCGTCGGGCTCCCATCGCAGACGGTTCGCATAGCACGGAATGTCATCGGGCGCCGCGCTGCGCAGCAACGGCGCGATATAGAAGTCCAGGCCGTCACTCAGGATCGTCACGGGAATGTCCGCCCTTTCACAGAACCTGATAAGGGCGGAGAAGCCGGGGTCGATCTGGCACGACTGGAGGAATCCTTCGGCATCTTCGCGCGGCACGTGTCCCATGGCATTGCGCTCTCCTTCAAAACAGGCGCGGGCTGAGATGACACCATCGCGATAGCGCCTGGTCCATTCATCGCAGATTTCCCCGCCAAAGTGACGGAAGAACGCATTCCCGACGTCGCCGCGGGCGATCGTACCATCAAAGTCAAGGAACAGTTTCAGGCCGTGGCTCACGCAATCGCCACCGTCGCAGACGCAATTTGCGACTCCTGGTTGAAACGCACCGTCACGAGCTTTGAAACCCCTTCCTCCTCCATTGTAACGCCGTACATGGCGTTCGCGGCCTCCATCGTCCGTTTGTTGTGCGTGACAACAATGAACTGCGTGTTTACGGAAAACTTGCGCAAGATGCGGGTGAAGCGGTCAATATTCGCATCATCCAGCGGGGCGTCCACTTCATCGAGAATACAGAACGGACTGGGTTTCACGAGATAGATCGCGAAGAGCAGCGCAGTTGCCGTGAGAGTCTTTTCGCCGCCGGAGAGAAGGTCAATGGATGTCGGTCGTTTTCCACGTGGTTTCGCGACAATCTCAATGCGCGCCTCCAGCGGATCGACCCCCTCTTCGAGCTTGAGATCGCATTCGTCTCCGGGATCGAACAGGCTCTTAAAGGTCTCGATGAAATTCGTCCGGATGAGGTCAAACGTATCGAGGAATTTCTTTTGCGCGGTTGCGTTGATCTCCTCGATGGTGGCCAGAAGGGTCTTTTCCGCCTCCTGGAGGTCCTGGCGCTGTCCCACCATGAATGTGAGCCGCTGTTTCTCGGTCGAATACTCCTCAAAAGCCGCGAAATTGATATTGCCCAACGACTTTATCTTTTCCTTCAGGCCCTGGATCTCTTCGCGCAATTGTGCAAAGTCGACAAATTCCGAGTCAGGATAGGTCTTCAATGTGAGACTGATTTCGAATTCCTCCTGGGCACGGTTGGTCAGGTGTTCCGCACGGGCCTGGAGATCTGCAATTTTCAGCTCGGTGTCATGCAGTATGCGCAGAGCGTCGTCATGCACCCGCCGCTGATCCCGAATGCGGAGTTCCGCCGCATGCATTTCATCCCTCCGGTGCGTCGCCGTCGCTTCTATATCCGCTTTCCGCTGTTCACGGAGAGCCCGTTCCTGATAGAGGCGTTCGAGCTCAAGACGGTTCACTTCCATGCCCGTCTCGACGACCTCAACCGCCCGGAGCGTCCGTTCTGCGTCCGCGCGGTGTTTCTCAAGCGTCTCGGCAATTGTCGCGAGGCTCTGCGTTGCGCGCGCAAGACTTGCTGCGACCGCCTGGGCCTCGTTGCGCAAATGCACCAGATCAAGCCCGATGTCCTGCACCACCCGTGAGCGTCGTGCCATTTCCTGCTCGAGCTGTTCCAGCGCAGCACGCGCTTCCTGCAACCGCCGATCGATTCCTTCCTGTTCCGCCCGGACCGCGGCCAGGGCGGGCTCATCGCCGGCGATCTCGCTCTCGACCGAGGAAATTTCCGCCAGGAGTCTCGTCTGCTGTTCCCTGCTCGCGGCAATGCTCTCATCGGCACGCTTTTTCTCGAATGCGACTTGTGCGATCCGCATCTCGATCGCGTGCATTTCCCGCTCGATTGCTTTCACGGCATCCTGGTGCCGCTTGAGGTCCAGCGCATCGTGTTCGGCAAGCACGGAATCCCGCTCGGCGGCAATCGACGATCCCCGCGCCTCATACTCCGCCATCTGTGCGCGCAGTCCTTCAATCTGATGCCGCTTCCCGATCGCCCCCCCTTCCTCATGTCGGCGGCTGCCGCCGCGCAACACACCCACCGATGTCGCGACCTCACCATCAAGCGTCACGCACCGCAGGCCGACATGGTCACGTGTCACCTGGCGGGCAGTCTCAATGGTGTCGACGAGGAGCACCCGATCCAGCAGGAAGCCGAACAGCGATCCGAGTTCCGCGTCAAACCGGGCCACGTCAAGCGCCCACCCGCGTACTCCCGGGATCGCCGGTGTCTCGTAGCGGCGGCTGATAACCGGGAGGCGGTCCAGACAGACAAAGGTTGCTTTCCCTTTCCCCTGCTCCCTGAGAAGGAGGACCCCTTGCTCCGCATCCTCGGCCCGGTTGACGACCACCAGACTTGCTGCGTCCCCCAACGCAGCTTCAATCGCAACACGGTATTCTTCTTCCGCGTGCACCGCATCCGCGACAGTCAGCACACCGCGCGAAGACCATTGCTCGCTGGCACCCAGAAACCGGACACTCTCCGGAAGGCCTTCCCGGCTCTCGATCAAGCCCTGAAGGAATTCCATCCGGCCACCAGCCCGCTCCATCTCCGCGCGCAATTCCGTTCCTTGGCGGTGCATCTCGTCGGCGCGGTCACGCAGAGAATGCTTCTTTTGTTCAGCATCGTAAAATCGCATTTCTGCTTCCGCGAACGACCGGCGGAGTTGATGGTCCTCGTCCGTCAAACCGGAAAAACTCTCGCCCAGCCGGACCAGATCCACGGCATATGCCGCAGCATCTCCTTCAACCTCGCCCAGGTTCGACTTGAGGACTTCAAAATGCACTTGGCGACGATCGTGTTCCGCCTGACGCTCCGCACTGCGCTGGACAGCCGCCAGCAGAAGCCCGTTCAAGCTGCGCACTTCTGCTTTCTTCTCGTCAACCCGCTGCGCCGCTTCCTGCAGCTCACGTTCCCGCAGAGCGCTCTCTTCGGTGATACTGGTCTCACGGACGGCAAGAGCCGCCAGTGCGCGCTGTGATTCTTCGCGTAGTGCCTCCTGCCGGACGCGCTCCTGCCCCAATTCCTCATCCTCGCCGGCAAGTCGGGCGATAAGGGCACGGCCGGCTTTCACCTGCTCCGCCGCGACGAGGTTCTTCTCATCAACCCCGTGTATCGCCTCGCGCTGAATGACCACATCGCGCTGGGCCTCCGCCAGCTCCCTCTCGGATGTCAACACCAGGGTGCGCAGCTCCTCCAAACGCCCTTCGATGAGGCTCAGGTCCTCATCGGTCACTGAACGCTCCTGTTGCAGGGTCTGTTTTCGGACCAGCAGGGGCGCCAGCCGGGAGTGCACCTGCGCAAATTCACGTTCAAGGAGGTCGATTTCCAGGGTGCGGTGCCGCTCTTTTACCCCGTTGAACTGTTCAGCACGCCGGGCTTGACGCTCCAGCGAAGAAACCGCCTTCTGCACTTCGGACACGAGATCGTTGACCCGGAGGAGATCTGCCTGCACCGCTTCAAGTTTCCGGTATGCGGCCTTCCGGCGGTGCTTGTACTTCGTCACGCCCGCGGCCTCTTCGAACAGACGGCGGCGCTCGTCGGTGCGGTCGCTCAGAATGATCTCGACCATCTTCAGCTCGATCACCGAATACGCATCCGCCCCCATCCCCGTGTCCATGAAAAGGTCCAGGATGTCCTTCAACCTGCAGGGGGCGCCGTTCAGCAGGTACTCGCTTTCCCCTGAACGGTAGATTCTGCGTCCGACGGTGACCTGGGAATATTCGGAGGGGAGAATGCCCTTGGTGTTCTCAATGACGAGCGACGCCTCCGCCATTCCGAGCGGCTTCCGCATCTTCGTGCCATTGAAGATGACGTCTTCCATCTTCTCGCTGCGCAACGCACTGTACCGTTGCTCTCCCAGCACCCAGCGAATAGCATCGACGATGTTGGTCTTCCCGCAACCGTTGGGACCGACGATCGCGGAGATGCCGCTGTCAAAGCGCAATGCCACGCGCTGGGCAAACGACTTGAAGCCCTGAATTTCCAATCGCGAAAGATACATTACCGGCCCGCACCCACCATCGAGTAAAGGAATGACAGATACATCGGCGCCGACTGCACACGCTCAAAATAGAGATACGCAATGCCGCAGCACGCCGCGAGCACAAGAAATCCTATGGCAAGCATTTTCGGGGGATACACGTCATACACTATCGAAACGGCCTTCATGAATCGCATGACCACCCAGACAAGCAGCAGTGCGACAATGATGAGCGATGACGCGACATACACCGGCCCTTCCATGACACGGTACAGAATCATCCCGACGGGAATCAACGCCAGTAAGGGTGTCGTGGACCAAAGCGTGGCCGTGTAGGCATGAAAGGCAAACACCCGTGCTTTCATGACCAGACGCGCCTGGTGGACAATGCCGGAGAGGAGGAGAAGGAATAGAAACAGGATCAGCGTCAGGACGCCGATGAACCGGAGGGGTTCCCAGATCAGGCGCACCACGCCCGCTTTCAGATCATCGAAAACTAGTATGTACGAGAGGAGGTTATCCAGGAACAGGCTGTCCCTAAAATGGAGGGCCACACTGGACAGGACAATGGCAGTCGCAACAGAGACAATGAGCGCAAGAAAAGTGGTGTGCACGACGGACACAGCGAATCGATCCCGCACGTCGGCGAAGAAATTGTAGCTGTTCATGAGGGAACGGTTGACGTGCTCACGGAATCGACGGTTGGCGTTGTAGACATAGGCCACCAGAATCAGCGCGACAAACCCGACAAGGACATAGATGATCGGTGCCCGGGGTGAATACGAGCCGGCTGAGAGCGCAGCGCCCCTCTCTCCGTGGAAAGCCGCGCGCACAGCCTCGTACGAGAGCCGCCGCTCACGACGATCGCTCATGAGGCCCAGTGAATGTTTCCAGGGATCTCCGGTGTGCACCGTCAGCGCGGGGCGGTCACCCCGCCAATCGTTGAACGACCAGATTATGGCTCCATCGAAGTCGAGCGTCCGGAGCAGTTCAAGGCGCTGCGTCAAGAAACGCGCCTGTGCCTGTTGCGAAAGGGGATCGTTGAACCCTTTCAGGTTTTCATGATCTACCTCGTAGCCAAACCTGGCAAACGTGACAACAGCTCCGCGTTCTGCCCGCCACTCTTCAAGAGCCTTCCTCGTCTGCTTCGCATCCGATACGTAAACGTTGAGTACTTCGATATCCGTCAGTCCCTGGCAGCTGTCTACAACCCCCAGACGCAGTCCTCGGTACGACGGACGACTATCGAGCGGATGCAGGCTCTCCAGCACCCGGGTGATGAACGCCCCGCCGCGGAGACGCTCGCACTGGAGTTCATCGCCTAAGCCCCATGCCAGGACAGACGGATGATGACGATCCCGCAGGACCATCTCCCGCATCATCCCTGCCGCCAGATCCTGATAGGTGTCTGTGCCCAGTATCCCGGCAGGGCATTGGGACAGCGGCAACTCTTCCATCGCGAACAAGCCGTACCGGTCGCAGAGGTCCAGCATGATCGGGTCCGGTGCGTGACCCACAAACCGGATGGTGTTCGCGCCCAGATTCTTGATCTGGATGATGTCCCGTTCGCGCTCTTCGGATGGAATGGCACTCCCCCAGTTCGGATGAGCTTCGTACCACGAGACCCCTCGCATGACCAGCCGTTCACCATTCACGAGGATATCGCCATCACGGAGCTCAACCGAACAGATCCCGTACGGTAGATGGTATTCGTCGATGAGCGTCGAATCCTTGCCGCGTAACAGGAGCAGCTGGCATTTCAGAAGGTACAGATCCGGCGTATCAGGAGACCAGAGCCGGGATGCCGTGATCACCACTTCCGCCTTACGGGCCGCACCCCACCCCTCGTCCTTCTCCTGCAAGGGCACTACTGCGCTGCGTCCCAATGAAATGCCCGAGACCGCCTCCAGGACCTCAAACCTGAATCCGAACGTCGT
>Ga0105106_10000542_pt1 | contig 26659 bp, 20 predicted proteins | sample PPLLaktember2015_5_FD_79109 | JGI IMG/M metagenome (GOLD analysis project Ga0105106, IMG submission 79109) | Freshwater sediment microbial communities from Prairie Pothole Lake near Jamestown, North Dakota, USA - PPLs Lake P8 Core (1) Depth... | ecosystem: Environmental > Aquatic > Freshwater >...
CGAATTGCGCGTGGTGATCGATCGCAAGCGCGCCGCCGACCTCGGTGTGCGCATGGCGACGGTCGGCAACACGCTGCGGCTCGCGGTATCCGGTGACGATCAGATCTCGTTCTACAAGGAAGCGGCCGAACAGTATCCGGTGAAGATCCGCGTGCGCGAAGAACAGCGGCGCGACATCGAGGAGATCGGCCGGCTGACCGTTCCGTCAGCCGCAGGTCCGGTGCGCATCGACAACATCGCGCGGCTCGAGCGCGGCCTCGGGCCGACGACGCTGTCGCGCTCGAATCGCCAGTTCACGGTCATGCTTATTTCCGATATTGCAGAAGGTCACGCACTCGACGAGGCAGCAAACGACGTGCGCCGGATGCTGGCGGATCTACGCATGCCGAGCACGATGTCGTATCGGTTGCAGGGGCAGTCGAGGATTCTCGACGAGACGACCGCGAACCTGATCATGGCGATCACCCTGGCGATGATCTTCGTGTACATGGTGCTCGCCTCGCAGTTCGAGAGCTTCCTCCAGCCCATCGTCATCATGCTGGCGCTGCCGATTGCGGTGCCGTTCGCGCTTTTCACGCTGTGGGCGACCGGCCGCACGCTGAACTTATGGAGCGCGCTGGGCATGCTCCTGCTGCTCGGCATCGTGAAGAAGAACTCGATTCTGCAGGTGGATTACGCCAACGTGCTGCGGAAACGCGGTCTGCCGCTGCGCGACGCCATCGTCGAGTCGTGCCGTACGCGGCTCCGGCCGATTCTCATGACGACGACGGCGATTATCGCGGGGCTCATCCCCACATCGCTGGGCATCGGGATTGGCGGCACGGGGCGCGCGGCCATTGCAGTGACGATCATCGGCGGGCAGTCGCTGTGCCTGCTGCTTACTCTTCTGCTGGTGCCGGTTGCCTATGTGAAGTTCGACGCGCTGGAGCGGGCGTTGGTAGGGGAGGGCGCGAAAGCGTGGCTCGGCAAAATTTCCGCGGCGACAGTCGGCCGCTTCCGGCCGGCGGGGGCCGAGTGAGCCGGCAGAGGGATGAGGCGCGACAGCTGAGTTCGATTGGGGCACAAATCGGTGGGACCTGATCGTCCACCTACTTTCCTCAGCTGCGTCAGTCAGTCCCGAAAATCATCGATAGCCTTAAGTCTGGCGGCGTTGTCGTCGTGGAATGTTTCCATGGTTGGGTGTTCGATCTCTTCAATGCGTTTCATCGCGCGAGCCTTGAGTGCTGCCGCATCGCGTGCGATCGACATTTCGCCCACTCGCTGCGCCTGAGGCACTCGACGGTCGAGCGCCGCAACCAGCTCCAGCAGTTCACGAACGAGCCGGCTGCGCTTCATCGCCATCGGCCGCCGCCATGTCCACCCGCCGGCGAACGGGACACATTCCATACTTCGCCGCAGTCTTTGCAGCGCCAATAGCTTTCGGCGTCGGGAATCTTGGCTGCCGTGACGATCGACGAAGACCGGCATGCCGGGCATGATGCGGGTGCCGCGTCGGCAGCGGACGACGCCGAAGAGACCGAGGCTGGATTTTTCATGGGCCCTCCTGGGAGTGCTTTGTGAGGGCTGAAGGCCGGAATGGCCGCAGGGCTCAGGAAAGCGTACGAGACATCCAGTATACCATTCGCGTCCCTTCTACCGCGACGCGTAAGCCTTCGTGAGGTTGTTGCGGGTATTCGTAATACTGTACCGGCCGTCGGGGGCGATCGACGCTTTCAGGTAGTGCCCCGTGCACGCTGCTTCCTCGTCCATATTCGCAATGTATTCCTCTGGGGCGTTCCGTTCCCGCTCGGTCACGAGCGAGAGGTGAAGCTGCCAGAGATCCTCCAGCCCGGGAGCTTTCTTGACGATGTCGAGGTAGCTGCCGATGCCGCCCTTGCGCGGCCCGTTGTTCATGATGGCCACGCGAGCACCGACCGAGTTCACGAATTGCGGAGCGCCGGAGAGGTCCATGCCGTGGTGATTCACCTGCAGCAGATCGACTTTGCCCAACCGGTTCACCGGGCAGACCATGTCGATTTCCTTGTTCCATGTCAGGTCGGCCAGGTCGAGGAACTGGAACTTCCCGTACTGCAGCAGGAATCCGACGCTCCGGCCGTTCTCGCTGTTGTCCGGCTTTTTCAGAAGAGGATCTGTGCACAGCTCCGGACTGTTGGGACCGCCACCGTTGATGGGGCCCGGGATCAATTCGCCGTTGACGGCGGCAATCGTGATGTCCAGCCCTTTGAGCGGAATCTTGTCGCCGAGCTTCGGCTGCGATCGCTTGCCCTTCGATGCTTCCAAATAGATCGCCCACTCGTCGGCTGCCGGTCCTGGCCGGTTCTCTACGGTGTCTCCATGATCGAGGAAGTGGTCGATGGGCATCAGCTTCGACAACGCACCAACGCCGCCGACGTGATCGGCATGGAAGTGAGTGGTGATGAGGTAATCGATCTTCTTCAGGCCCGCCACTTTGGTGGCGACTTCGTGAATGCGCCTGGCGTCGCGGTCGTCCTTACGCCAGCCGGTGTCTACCAGCAGCGATTGGCCGGACGGCGACACGATCAACGTTGCCGCGCCACCCTCGACGTCGACCCAGTAGATGTCGAGCATGCGCGTCGTGCCACCTCGCTGTGCCGCGAACACGATTGCGGAGAGGCTGACGAGAGCGACGATCGGCGCGACACGGGATCGAAGGAGTCTCTTCATGGCTACTTCAACACAACCGTATCGAGCTTTCCCTTTTCGGTCGCGATGCCGATGATCATCAGCTCGAGGTCCTGCGCTCCGGAGTTGGCGATCGCGTGAGGCTGATCGGGCAGAATCGGAATGCCGTCTCCCTTGCGGATGGCGGCGGTCTCGCCCGCGACGGCCACCTCACCCTCTCCGTTGATCACGTAATACACCTCGCCCACCGACGGATGCTTGTGCAGCCCTTCTGAGCTGTCGGGCGTGACGATCAGGTGATCCATGTAGCTCCAGTTCGTCAGGAACACCGACGGTTCGAGTGCGCGGCGGTATAGGACGGTGCCCCGGCCTCCGCGATAGCTCTGCTGGGTGTTCCGCTCGCCCATCAGTTGCCGGTCGAGCCGCATGGTCATGAACACAGGGATGGGATCTTTCGGCGCACCGACGCGCGAGTCGTGGAGATCGAAGGCGTCGTACTCGCCGCTGACCGTCGCGACGTTGATGTTCATGAATTCGACGGGCCGATCTGTCGGATTGACGATGGCATGGGAATGTCCCATGCGAACCGGAGCACCGACCGTGCCCTTGAGAAGAGACGCCCGGCCGTCGATGGTGAATTCGGCCTCGCCGTCGAAAATGACAAACATCTCTTCGTTGCGGTTGTGAAAATGATGGCCTACGCCTCCCTTTGGCGCGGTCATCTGGCAACGGTGCACGAAATTCAGCAGGGGGATCGCATTACGGGGCACGAGCGTCATGCACGCCATATCGCCTTCGCTGCCATGCGATCGGCTTCGGCGATAGCGGCTCGGATCGGTGTGTCCGATCCGCTCGGCGAGCGGGGAAGGCGTCTGGGCCGCTGTCGCAATCACGGCAGCAACGATGGCACAGAAGAGCACGCCCGCGCGTGTGCAGATATTCATGCGAGGCAGTTTACACCGCGCCCGGCGGGAGACCTGCGATTACCGTCAGGGCGACCGGCGGCGCCATCGGTCACGCCCAGCCGAGAAATTCTCCCAGTTCTCGCAGAAAGATCTCCCATGCCGGCTCGTGCTCGAGCAAGAGATGATTGCGGCTGGGCAGCGACACGAACCTTGCTCCGCGTATGCCGGCAGCAAGCCGCCGCCCCTCGTCGAACGGAACCGCTCCGTCGTGGCTGGAATGCAGGACGAGCGTCGGCACGCGGATATCTGACAGCAGCGGGCGCACATCGATCCGCGAGAACTCGTCCATGAAGCGGGCCGCATTCTCCGGCGAGGCAGAGATCCGTTGGAGATCGTTGAACCATTCCATCTCTTCAGGGCCGGCGTCGGGAATGAAGCGCGTCGTGAAAAGCTGGCGGAAGGCAGGATTGTTCCTGCCCCAGCCCAGTCGCACCAGCTTGATGATGGCCGAACGCGCCTCGATCTCACGCTCGTCGCCACGAAACTGCCAGCCGCGTGTGTAGGCCCCGCACAGGACCAGGTGGCTGACTCGTTCCGGGTGTCGCGCCGCATACGCCGCCGCGACGGCGCCCCCTTGCGAGATGCCCAGCAGGGCAAACCGCTCCACGCCGATCGCATCGACCACAGTCTCCAGGTCGTGCACCCAGGCATCGAAAGAGAAGTCAGCCACGTTCCAATCCGAAAGTCCGCAGCCGCGTTCGTCGTAGCGGACGAACGTGTGGTGTTGCGCGATTTCAGCGATCCAGTGCCTCCACACCGGGCTCTCCCATTCGTATTCCAGATGGTGGAGCCAGTTGGCGGCTTTGACGAACGGCGCGCCGCTGCCCACGGTGGAGTAGGCGATGCGCGTGCCATCTGTCGCCGTGCTGAATCGAATCGTCTGGCGCAGCGTTGCCACCGGCGCTACCGAGCGCGCGCGATCGGGGGCGGCTGCGGCAGAGCCGGAACGTTTCACCTCGGCGACGAAGCGGTAGCCGACGCGCGGCACGGTTTCGATGTATCGCTGCCCCGTCGCCTGCTCGCCCAGGGCCCTGCGCAGGACCGAGATGTTGTGGTTGAGGTTGTTCTCCTCGACGACGCTGTCGGGCCAGATGTTGTGCATCAGCTCGTCTTTGGTCAGGAGACGCCCCGCGTGCTCCACCAGTACTCGAAGCGTGTCGAAGACCTTCGTTGTCAACGATACGGGCCGGCCATCGCACAACAGGCGCCGTTCGCCCACCTCCAGCCGGAATCCGCCGAACTCGTGAACCGTGAGATCCGAGGCCATTTCAGAAAAATTTCAGAAAACGTCCACGACGGCTAAAGGACGCTGCCGGTCGTCCTCGGGCCTAATGGTGCCCGAAAAGGAGAGATGACATGCCAAGACTGACCCCCGATCAGAGTTTCTATCCGTCCCCCGCGATGGCCATGGCCGCCGCGCCCGAGAAGCTGGCATATGTGGCCATGCTCAATCCCGACCCCAGGAAATCCGACGCGATGGCGGTGGTGGACGTCGACCCCGCCTCACGCAGCTATGGGCAGCTCATCAACCAGGTGAACATGCCCGAAGCCGGCGACGAACTGCATCACTTCGGCTGGAACGCGTGCAGTTCCTGCCTCTGCCCGTACTCGCCGCATCCGCACATGGAGCGCCGCTATCTCGTGGTGCCCGGCATGCGATCGTCGCGCATTCACGTGCTCGACAGCAAGCCCGATCCGCGCAACCCCAGACTGGTGAAAGTCATTCAGCCCGAAGAGGTCATGAAGCGCACTGGGTACAGCCGTCCGCATACCGCTCACTGCGGCCCCGATGGAATCTACATCAACGCTCTTGGTTCTGCTGAAGGTAAGGGACCAGGCGGGATCTTCGTGCTCGACGCCGAGACGTTCGAAATCCGCGGGCGCTGGGAATCCGATCGCGGGCCGCAGCAGCTGGCCTACGACTTCTGGTGGCACCTCGGCCACGACACGATGATCACCAGCGAATGGGGCACGCCCGACATGGTGGAAGCAGGCGTGAATCCTGAGTTGCTGCTTGGCGGCAAATACGGCCATGCGCTCCACCTGTGGGACCTGCGCAAGCGAACCCATCAGCAGGTTCTCGATCTCGGCGCCGAACAGCAGATGGTGCTGGAGCTGCGCCCGGCGCACAATCCGACAGAGGCCTACGGCTTTGTGGGCGTCGTGACGTCACTGAAGGATCTTTCCTCGTCTATCTGGCTGTGGTACCGCGAAGGCAGCAACGGTAACAGTCAGTGGAAGATTCGCAAGGTCATCGAAATCCCTGCGCAGCCGGCCGACGCCGACAAGCTTCCCGAGTTCTGAAAGGCTTCGGCGCGGTGCCGCCGCTCGTTTCCGATATCAACCTGTCGCTCGACGACCGATTCCTCTACGTGTCGTGCTGGGGTACGGGCGAGCTGCGCCAGTACGACGTGTCGGACCCCTTCAACCCCGTGCTCACAGGTGCCCAGCGGATCGGCGGCATCGTCGCGCGCACGGCACACCCGAAGCAGCCAGCCACGCCATTGAACGGCGGGCCTCAGATGGTCGAGGTCAGCCGCGACGGGCGCCGCGTGTACATCACCAACTCTCTCTATCGCACGTGGGACGAGCAGTTCTATCCCGACGGCATCCGCGGCTGGATGGCCAAGCTCGATGTGAGCCCGAACGGCGGCATCACGCTGGATAGGGACTTTCTTCTGCAGACCGACGGCCTGCGGCCTCACCAGGTGCGGCTCGAGGGTGGCGATGCGTCCTCCGACTCGTACTGCTACGCGTGAGGTGAATCATGGCCGACATGATGAACTGGTCATCGGCAGGGCTCGTGGCGCTGGGGGCGTTCCATGGCATCAACCCGGGGATGGGTTGGCTGTTCGCGGTCGCGCTTGGCATGCAGGAGCGCCGCCGCGCCGCGGTATGTCGGGCCATGCTACCGCTGGCGCTCGGGCACGGCCTGGCCATCGCGATGACGATCGCGATGGCCGCGCTCGTGGGTGTGGCCGTACCGCTGAAAGCGATTCAGTGGGTCGTTGCGGGAGTGCTGCTCGTGCTCGGTGTGTCGCGATTCTTTCGGCACGGCCACCCACGATGGGTGGGCATGCAGGTCAATATGAAGGACCTGACCGTGTGGTCGTTCCTGATGGCGTCTGCTCACGGCGCGGGCCTGATGGTGCTGCCTCTCGTGCTCGGCGCGGCAGCAGCCCCACACTGTGCCGCTCACGCGATGGCGGCAGGACCCTGGGCGGCCGTCTGGGCGACCTTGATGCACAGCGCCGGTTACCTCGCAGTGAGTGCGGCAGTGGCGCTGGTTGTGTTCGAAAAACTGGGTTTGGGATTGCTGCGCAGGGCGTGGCTCAATCTCGATCTGGTCTGGGCCGTTGCATTGATAGTGACGAGCATCGCGACAGCGGCGATGGCGTGAAGCACGATACAATCGTTCGCGATGACAACTCGGACTGATGCACGACCGGGCCGCAACGAGCCTTGTCATTGCGGCTCGGGCCGCAAATACAAACACTGCTGCCTCGAGAAGGACGAGAAGAAGGCCGCCGCGGCACGCGCCAAAGCCGCGGCGGCTGCTCCCGCAGACGCGGCCGAAGAGGCACCGTCAGCGACCGCACGCCCTGCGAAGCCGAAAACCGATCAGCCTTGGAAGACAGGACGTTCGACTCGTGGCTTCGTGGCGCGCCCGCGAACGCCACGCAAAGTGGGCGGTGGGTGAGTTGCGGGGAGCGCACAATGTGTGCGCCCCCCGAACGCTTTAATCGAACGGCGGCAGCTTGACGCCGAGGATTACCCTCAAATAGTTGATGTTGTGTGAAATGTAGTCGTCGACCGCCAGCTCGAGGTTTCCGCCGATTGCGTCGAACCCGTCATCGCCTTTGCGCGGCCCGTCCATATCGAAAATCGCCCAGCCTTTGTAGTGCCGGTCGCGGAGCAACTTGAAGACGGCCGGGAAGTCGACCCCGCCGCCGCCGAGGTTGTGATACACGCTCGCCACCTTGTGCTGCTCCTGGGTGGGCGTCGAGGTGTTGCCGCGATACTTGGCGTAGGTGTCCTTCAGGTGCACCAGGGCGATGCGCGGGAAGTACTCGTCCAGGATCTTCACGGCGTCCATGCCGCCAAGTGTGAGGTGACCGGTATCCGGTGTCATCCAGACGTACTTGGGGTCGGTCAGCTCCAGCATCCGGCGCACTTCGTGCTCGCGCTCGATGGGCCCCCAGATATGAGGATGCGGGGCCATCCGTACTCCCATGGGGATGATCTGCCGCCCGATCTCGTTGAGCGTGTCGGCCAGCCGCTTGAGTTGATCGTCGTTCGGGCCGCCCGGCGGCCGCTGGCCCATGTTGCACTTGTAAACGGTGCAGCCGAAGGGCTGAAGGAAATCACGTGCGAAGGCCACATGGTCGGCAATCGTCTTCGGTGTCTGAGCCGGATCGATGAAATTGGTCGATTGTCCCTTCGCACCATTCGACACGTCGATCATCGTGATGCCGGCGTCATCGAATAGTTTCTTCAGGGCCAGCGGGTTGCCGCGATATTTCTCGATCTGGGCAGCGTAGGGCTCGATGCCCTGCAATCCCACCGCCGCCATCCGCTTGATTGCCCACTCGATGCTGCGCGCCCCGCTCCACAGCGAGCTGGTGCTCCCGAACAGGATGTCGGGGTTGACCGGATCCAGCGGCTTGTGAGAAACCGCGGCCCACACATTGGACGGCCCGACCAGATTCGCTGCGGCCGCCGCGCCACCCAGAGCCAGCGCATAGGACATGAAGTCGCGCCTGTTGACGCCTCGCTCGCTAATAGTCGACATGGATGCCTCCTTATTTTGTTTCCTGTTATTTCGCCCGATCTTTGAAGCCGGCGGCAATCATCTGCATTTTCGAGACGGCTCCCCGTCCGACGACTACAGCGTCTTCTTATCGCGGCCGGCGAATGCCACATTCTGGGGTGGTCGGGGCGTCGGGATCGTTCCCAGGTGCCGCCCCTCTGAATTGAATACCTGAACGCCATTGGATGCGGCGACATACAAGCGGCCTTCTGCGTCGATCGTAAGGCCGTCGGCGCCGCTCGATACGGCTCCGGCCGCGTCGGTTCTGACACCCTCGTACTTCGCGAAGTTGCGCCGGTTGGTCAACGAGCCGTCAGCCTGCACGTCGAACGCCAGGAGGTACTCGCCGGCGGAGTTGTTCAGGTAGAGCACCTTCTCGTCGCGGCTCAGGATCACACCATTCGGAAAACCGACATCGGTGAAGAGTTGGATGGCCTTGGTGGCGCCCGGCGGCAAGTAATAGAACGCTGCGGGCAGCGGTGGTCCTTCGGGCGGTCGCGGCTGTGCATTGGCAGAGTCGCTGAAGTACATGCCCCCGTCCCTGGCTACGGCGAGATCGTTGGGCCGTCCGAAGGGCTTGCCATCGTAGTTGTCGATGACGCCCTTCTTCGCGGCTTCCGGATAGATGATCGAAAACTTCGTGGAGCCCCAGGGCACTACGGCGGCGAACAGCCGGCCCTGTCTGTCGAATGCGAGCCCGGTGGTGCCGCCCGTGTTCTCGAGAAAGGTGGACAGCGTGATTGGCCCTTCAGTGCCGTTCAGGCCATCCTTCAGGAGCTGCACTTTCGTTCCACCTGCGACGACACCCGGTATGTCGGGCGCGACGGTGTCGACCGCCGGCGCCGTCGGTACGCCGCCTCTCCCTTGCCCTGCAATAGCCACCGACACAGCACAGATAGCTGCCGTCAAGGTGAGCGCCGTGCTTCTCATGGTTCGGGCTCCTGATGTTTAATCGGGAGTCTGATGCATTGCGGTGCATCGGTCAATCCCTGCGCGCATCCCTGCACGCATCCGTGAACGCCGCGCGAAGTTTCCCCCAACATTGGGCAAACCGGCCGCTCTCGGTGCACCGCGTCATCCTGTTGGGTAGCATGTCTAGCCGACTCTCGACGTGAGCTCGCGGCGGGGGCAGATGGCTTATCCGGCTGGGGCTCGCGTTCTGACCACAAAGAGGGGAGACAGATGGCCCGCGAAATCGAACGCAAGTTCATCGTGGTCGGCACCACATGGAAGGCCGGCGCCCTCGGGGTCAGATTTCGACAGGGCTACCTGTCAACAGTCAAGGAACGCACGGTCCGTGTGCGCACAGAAGGAACACGGGCCGTGCTGACCGTGAAAGGTCCGACCAGCGGCATCACCCGTCTGGAATTCGAATACGAAATCCCGCTGGACGAGGCGAATCGGATGCTCGATGAGCTGTGCGAGCGGCCGCTCGTCGACAAGACGCGCTATCGCGTCGACGTCGGCGGCCTGATATGGGAGATCGATGAATTTCACGGCGACAACGATGGCCTGGTACTGGCCGAGATCGAGTTAACGTCGCCCGATCAGGCATTTGTGCGGCCGGCGTGGATCGGCCGCGAGGTCTCGTACGATCCGCGCTACTTCAATGCCAATCTGGTTGCCCATCCATATCGCACGTGGGCGGACACCGCTGGGGCGTCATGACACCGGACCGCACGCGCCTATCCGGTCGTCTCCGCGATCTCGTTCGCCGCGCTCAATAAGTTGTCGAGTAGACGCCAATATTGACGCCGACGGCGTACGAATCGACAGAGAAGCGGTGAAAGTAGTCGGGGTCGACGCCTTCGCGCTCCCAGCCGTCGGCGATATCCGTGTTGTGCGTGGCCAGCACCATGAGGCGCCCCTTGTCGTCGAAGATGCCGCGCACATGCACTTGGGCGCTATCGGCACCCTGCTCCGACGTCATGCCGCCGGTTCCAAACCAGAAGCTGATCCCTGGGATCTGCGGGACCTTCTGGACATGAAAGAGCGTACGAAACATCGTGTGGTCGGGTGGAATATCGACGAATGGGTACTGGGACGGCGTGAGTACCTTTGCCATCTCTCCGGCAAAGTTGTTCCAGGCGTATGTCCCCCAGAAATCGTCCGACCAGATGAATCCGCCCTTCAATAGATACTCGCGCAGCCGGGCCGCATCGTCCGGGCTGAAGCGCAGCGATTCGGCCTGCCACAACATGACGAATCCGCACCGGAACAGGCTGTCGTCGGTCGGCCTGATGATGACCGGGCGAGGTTCGCCGCCCGGCTGCCTGCTGATCGCGGTCTTCGTCAGTTCTCCGAGCCGCGTGCTGAAGTTGTATTCAGCGTCCGGGTAGTCGGTGGCCCATCCGCGACCCTGATAGGCAAGGCGGCAGAACTGCCAGGAGCCGTCGAAATCATCGGGCGTTGCGAGCCGCGGCCGATATCGTTCGCGTCCGAACTGAGCGAATACAGGAAGGCCCAGCAGCAGACAGACCAGCGTCAGCGCAAGACATCCTGCACGCGTGAATTGCATTGCCGCAGTGTAGCATTCGATTCATGACGGATGTGCTTGTGCTGCCGGTCCTGATCCTTCTGAACGGGCTCTTCGCGATGTCCGAAATCGCTATCGTCGGCTCCAGGCGCGCACGGCTGGTGCAGATGGCCGAGGCCGGCGGATCGGGTGCGCGGCGCGCCCTTGCGCTGGCGTCCGAACCGACGCGATTTCTGTCGAGCGTGCAGGTCGGTATCACCACCATCGGCATTCTGAGTGGTGCGATCGGCGAAGCATCCGTGGCGAGCCGGCTGCAGGTCTGGCTCGAGCAGGTTCCTGTTCTCGCGTCTCACGCAGAAGCATTCTCGGTCGGCATCATGGTTGTTCTGCTCGCGTACGTGTCGCTGGTTGTCGGCGAGCTCGTGCCAAAGCGCCTGGCTCTCACACATCCAGAAGCCATCGCCAGCCTCATCGCCCGGCCCATGGATGTTCTCGCAAGGATCGGCCGGCCGGTTGTCTACCTTCTGAGCCTTTCGACCGACACGATTCTGCGCCTGCTCGGCATACGGCCCGTGAAGCGGCCAGCCGTGACGATGGAGGAAATCCGCGTGCTTCTCGAGCAGGGGACTCAGGAGGGGGTCTTTGAGCAAGCGGAGCACGAGATGATGACCAACGTGCTGAACCTCGATGAACGACGGGTGAGCGCCGTGCTGACGCCGAGGACGGACGTGATTTTTCTCAACGTGCGTGATTCAACCGACGTGAATCGCGACAAGCTGAGAGAGGGTCCGCACACCGTGTTCCCGCTCTGTGACGGCGGCCTGGACGAGGTGATTGGCTTCGTCCGCTCGACGAAGGTCGTCGGACAAATGCTGGAGGGGAGGCCGCTGGACCTCGTCGCATTGGCGGAGACCGCGCTGTTCGTTCCGGAGACGATGACGGTCATGAAGCTGCTGGAGCAATTCAAGCGTACGCACTTGCCCATAGCGCTCGTCGTCAATGAGTTCGGCGATGTGGAAGGTCTGGTCAGCCTGACGGACGTCGTGTCGTCGATTGTCGGCGATCTCCCCATGGAGCCAGGAGAGGAGCCATCCATCATCAGGCGCGACGACGGAAGCTGGCTCATCGATGGTGCGCTCGATCTCGATACTGTTCTGCGCGCGCTGGACGCGGAGTCGCTGCTCACCGACGAGGATCGGCAGCACTATCACACGCTGGGAGGGCTTGCGATGATGGCGCTTGGCCGAGTGCCCCGCACCGGCGATGCGTTCCGAAGGGGCGCCTATCGATTCGAGGTAATCGACATGGACGGCAACCGGGTCGATCGCGTACTCGTAAGCCGCGCGGGATGACTCCTCCAGGCGGCAGCTAGGGATTCCATGAGCCGCAACCAGGTACTACCATTTGATACAGTTGCGCGCCTGTTCACCTTGACAGGTCCCGCTGTTCCACCCGATCATCGAGTGCGACAATGCAGTTCTCGCGACAAGGTCAGCCGGCGCCGGTGGGCATCCTGTTCGACACGTCCCTCGACGGCAGCATCGACCAGGTTCTCGCCCTTGCGATGCTCTTCGGCTTTGCCGCTCGCCAGCAGGCCCGAGTGCCGTCGCTCAGCACGAGCCGTTTCAACCTGAAGAACGCGGCCTTCCTGGATCTCGTCGCGCGCTTCTTCAGTGCCGACCTGGCAGGCGATTTTGTGCCTAACAAGATTCCGCTCCCAATCGGTATGTCCACGGCCGGCAGGCAGACCGACGCTGTGCCGCCGATGGTGTCGGCGGCGCTCACCAAAACCCGCGCCGACGGCGAGCCGGCATTCTCGCAAGGCATCGCCAAACTGAACGACACGGCCGATCCGATGGCGCTGATGCGCAATGCGCTCACCGCGCAGCGCGATCGGAACGGGGCCATTGTCCTTGCCGGAGTGCCGACAAATCTGCTGGGGCTTGTGGCGCTGCCTGGCGGGAAGGACTGGGCAGACAAGAAGGCGCGGGTGTTGAGCATTGCCGGCGGGCGATTCGACGGGAGGTCGGTCGATCCGGTCGTGCGGGCCGACATCGCGGGCTTCCGGAAGCTGTTCGCAGAATGGCCCGGACAGATCGTGATGGCGGGAGCGGAGCTGAACGATGCGTTGCCGTTCCCAGGCAGCAGCCTCGAGGCTATCGCCTCGTGGGCGCCCAATCATCCGGTCGTCGATGCCTATCACGCCTTCAAAGATAGTCCGTACGACGCGCCCTCGCAGGCGCTCGCCGCGGTGTTGTATACCGTGAGCCCGGAAGAGAACTACTTTGCGCTCTCGGAGCCCGGCACCATCACCATCCTCGACAACGGCCAGACGCGATTTACGCCTTCGCCCACCGGCAGGCATCATTTCTTAATAGCGAGGCCCGAGCAGAAGGAGCGCGTTCTGGACACCTACGTGGACATCATTACGTCGCAGCCCCCGCCACCCCCCATGCGGGGGCGGAGAGGCGGCGCGCCTCCGCAGCAGCAACAGCAGCAGCCACAACCGCCGCGGCAACAGGAGCAGCCCCCCGCGCGTGGTCGCGGTGCAGCCGGCGTGGCGCCGTTGCTGCTTCTGGGAGCAGCAGCCGCGGGCCTGATGCTTGCGACGCCGGCGCGGATAAGCGGCCAGGCCGACGAGTTCGATACGGCGGTACGCCCGATTCTGACTGAGACGTGTGTGCGCTGCCACAACACCAGATCGGCTGCTGGCGGCATGAGCGTCGCCGAGCTCACCTCCGCCGAATCGTTTGTTCAGCAACGGGAGGTCTGGGAACTGATTCTTCGTCGCCTGCGAACGGGAGACATGCCTCCCGCCGGCGCTCCGCGGCCAGACGCGGCGCAGATGACCGCGATGACCGGCTATGTCGAGCGGGCGTTCGAGCGGATGGATGCCGCGACAAAGCCAGATCCCGGTCGAATGAGCGCTCACCGGCTGAATCGGAACGAGTACACCAACACGATTCGCGATCTGCTGGGCGTGCGGTTCCGCGCCGAGCGCGACTTTCCCGCGGACGATTCGAGCGATGGCTTCGACAACATCGGCGATGTGCTGACCGTGTCGCCGCTGTTGATGGAGCGCTACATGGCTGCGGCCGAGCGCATTGCTCGATGGGCGATCTCCACCGACATTCCGGAGAAGCCGCTCGAGGTGGGATATCTGGCGCGCGAGAACAGGATTCGCCGCGTCGATCGCAGCACCATCGAAGCCGAGCACCGCGTCGATTTCCCGGGCGAGTACACCGTCCGAATCGGCCTCCCTGGAGAGCGCCCTCCGATCGATGGATTCGAGGCCGCGCCAGCCACACTCGGTTTCTGGATGGATGGCGTTCTCATCGCTACCCAGTTGGTCGAAACGAAACCATCTGGTCTTGTGTACTTCAATCCGTACTCCGAAGAAGACTTTCAGCTGTATCTGCCGGATGGCGACCACGTCTTTCGCGCCGGGTTCATCGACGACGACTTCGTGAAGATTCTGCCGGAAGACGCGGCGTACAACCGCAGGGTAAACAAGTTTCTCGATTCGATCGTGTTCATCGGGCCCTATCCGTCTACGGCCCAGAAGGAAAGCCGTAAGAAGATCCTCACGTGCGACCCCGAATCGGGCCGCTCGTGTGTCGAACGGATCCTCACCGATCTCACCCGTCGTGCTTACCGGCGTCCGTCCGCGCGCCGCGAGGTCGATTCGCTCCTGCGCTTCGTGGACCAGGCGAAGGCCAGCGGTCAATCCACCGAACAGGGGCTTCAGCTCGCGATCCAGGCAATGCTGGTATCGCCCAACTTCCTGTTCCGCATCGAGCGCGATCCCGATCCGCGCGATCCGTCTGCCGTGCATGAGGTGTCTCCGTTCGAGCTGGCCTCGCGCGTCAGCTACTTCCTGTGGAGCTCGATGCCAGACGACGAGCTGCTGGCGCTCGCCGAGTCGGGAAAGCTTGGCGAGCCGCGCGTGCTCGAGGCCCATGTCGAGCGGATGCTCGCCGACCCGCGCGCGTCGGCGTTTGCGGCGAACTTCGCCGGCCAGTGGCTCGAGACGCGCAACCTCGACGTCGTCAAGCCGGACCCCGACAAGTTCAAGGAGTGGAATCCCGAGTTGCGCGAAGCCATGAAAGGCGAGACGACGATGTTCTTCGAGCACGTGCTGCGCGAGAACCGTCCGATCAGCGATTTCCTGAACGCGAACTACACGTTCGTCAACGAGCGGCTGGCCGCGTACTACGGCATCGACGGTGTCTCGGGTTCGGACTTCCGCCGCGTGCAGACGACCGATCGTCGCGGAGGCATCCTGAGTCAGGCCGGCGTGCTGACGGTTTCGAGCTATCCAACGCGCACGTCGGCGGTCATTCGCGGAAAGTACATCCTGCAGAATCTGCTCGGCATTCCGCCGGCGCCGCCGCCGCCCGATGTGCCTGCGCTCGAAGAGTCGGCCGGCACAGAGTTGCGGTCGATGCGCGAGCAGTTGGAAGTGCATCGCCGCAACCCGAGCTGCGCGGCGTGCCACCGCAACATGGATCCGCTCGGCTTCGGCCTGGAGAACTACGACGCGATCGGCCGGTGGCGCGACATGGATGGGCAGTTCCCCGTAGACGCGAGCGGAACGCTACCAGACGGCCAGCGGTTTGCCTCGGCAGGGGAGATGCGGGCGCTGCTCGTCTCGCAACTGCCGCAGTTTTCGCGTACGTTGACGCAGAAGATGTTGACTTACGCGCTGCGGCGGGGCCTGAAGACCTACGATCGGCGGACAGTCGACAGCATTCAGCGAGCCGTGGCTGCCGACGGCTATCGGTTCAGGACCATGGTTCATCAGATCGTCAAAAGCTTGCCATTTCAAGCCCGCAGGGGCGAAGATGTTTCGGGAGGGTCACGCTGATGTTCATCACACGCCGGTCGCTTCCACGGAGAACGTTCCTGCGCGGCATGGGAACCGCCGTGGCGCTGCCCTTCCTCGACGCGATGACCCCTGCCTTTGCCAAGCCCCGGGCCGGCAAGGCGCCGGTGCGCATGGCCTTTGTCTATGTGCCGAACGGGATGGACGTGCGGCACTGGAACATGAACTACGAAGGCACGCTCGACGCGCTGCCTCAGACGCTCCAGCCTCTCGCGCCGCACAAGAACGACATTCTGGTGCTCGGTAATCTCACCCATAACACGGGACGGGCGCTGCTCGACGGCGCCGGCGATCACGGCCGCTGCTGCGGGTCGTACCTGACGGGCGTGCAGGTGAAGAAATCCGTCAGCGACATCCGGGCGAGCGTGTCGATGGACCAGCTCGTCGCCGATCAGATTGGCAAAGAGACGCGGTTTCCGTCGCTCGAGGTGGGTCTCGAGGACGGACGGCAGGCGGGCGACTGCGACTCGGGCTATTCGTGCGCGTACACCAACAACCTGGCATGGCGGAGTGAAACACAGCCGCTGCCGCCGATCCTGGATCCGCGGGCGTTGTTCGAGCGGTTGTTCGGCGACGGCGCCGAGCTCAGCCCCGAGGCTCGCGCTCAAAGGCGGATCAACCGGCGCAGCATCCTTGATTTCGTCACAGAGGATACGCGCGCGCTGCACGGCAACCTCGGCCCGACCGATCAGCGCAAGCTCGACGAATATCTAAGCTCGATCCGGCAGATCGAAGAACAGCTGAAGCGCGCCGAGCAGGAGAACGCGCAGGTCGATCCCGGCATGGAGAAGCCCTACGGGATACCGAGCGACTTCGCCGAGCACTTCAGGCTGATGACCGACATGATCACGGTCGCCTTCCAGGCAGACCTGACGCGCGTCGTTACGTTCCTCGTCACGCGCGAAGGCACCTCGCGCGCGTACCGCGAGATCGGCATTCCCGACGGCCATCATCCGCTGACGCACCACAGAAACATCGTCGAGCAAATGGACAAGGTCGCGAAGATCAACTTCTATCACGTCGAGCAGTTCTCGAAGTGGTTGACCAAGCTGAAGGCCGCACAGGAAGGCAACGGCTCGCTGCTCGACAACTCCATGATCGTGTATGGCGCCGGGCTCGCCGACGGCAACCAGCACACGCACCACGATCTGCCGACGCTCATCGCCGGGCATGGAGGCGACAACTTCATCAAGACCGGCCGACGCGTGGTCTATCGGAAGGAAACGCCGATGTGCAATCTGTTTCTCACGATGATGGACCGGATGGGCACGAAGATGGATCACTTCGGCGACGCGACCGGTCATCTGAACGGGCTGGATCTGACCTAGCTGGTAGCTGGTAGCCGGTAGCCGCGAGTTTCGCAGAGAGCACGGAGAATCACTTCGTGCTCTTTGTGTCTGTGGTGAATTCAGCACCTCAAATCTCCCGCCCGGAGCCTGAAGGCGGTAGCCGTAGAGAGCTCGACGCTCGAGTCGGGCATTTTGCCCACGTGGAAGGGGAAATTCCCACGCGCTCATTGTTGAAAGGGGCGTTTCGCTATCAATGGCGCGATCTCCTCGTGGCATAGGAGCTGCTGGTTCCTCCTTCGGTACCGTCTGCCTGATGGCAGGCGGATGCTGTCGAGGAGGCAGTTATGAATGTTCAAATCCTCCGTTCAATGCAGTGTGTGATCCTGGTGACTGTTCTGGCACTGGGAGCCTTCAAAGCGGAAGCCCAGACTACCCCCGTCGGTCAGCTCTACGAGCACGAGCAGACTCTGGGGCTCGTCGGGCTGGTAAAGGACGCGGCGGCACTGGTTCAAGCGAAAGGCGAAGCGGCGTTCGGTGATCTCCGGATTGCCGGCAGCCGGTGGCGGGTGGGCGAAACCTATGTCTTCGTGCTCGACCCAGAGGGCAACATGCTGGTCCATCCCGATCCAACGATGGAGGGGCAAAACGAGCTCGACCTGAAAGACGTTCGCGGCCGCCCGATCATCCGTGGGCTCCTCGAAGCCGCCACGACGGTCGTTGACAGACCGGACGGCTGGTACCACTACCAGTGGCCGGTGCCCGGCGCACTGTTGCCGCGATGGAAGAGCAGTTACGTCCGCCGGGTGACGGCTCCGTCGGGTAAGCAGTATGTCGTCGGCAGTGGTGTCTATAACGACAGGATGGAGAGAAGCTTCGTCGTCGACGCGGTGGAGCGCGCGGTTGGAGAGATCGAAAGGGTGGGAGAGGCGGCATATACGCGTTTCCGTGACCCCACAGGGCCGTTCATCGCAAAGGATGCCTACGTGTTCGTCTTCGACATGAACGGTATCGATCTCGTGAACCCCGCATTCCCCAACCTCCAAGGGCGGAACCAGATCGACTTGAAGGACACCCGGGGCAAGCCGCTGGTGCGCGAGATGTTCGACGTCGTACGCACACAGGGCGCCGGTTGGGTCGATTACATGTGGCCCAAGCCAGGTGAGAGCGTATCGACGCAGAAATCCACCTATGTCAGCAAGGCGCGCGTCGGTGATGGTTGGGTGCTCGTTGGCTGCGGCGTCTACCTGGCGGATGCTCCACGAGAGCTTCGGACGTCGGAGAAACTGACCGCCCCACAGCTGATGACGCTCGTCCGCGACGGCGCCTCGGTGCTGCAGGCCGAGGGGGAGACGGCGTACCCCGAGTTTCGAACGAAAGGTAGCAAGTGGTTCCGCGACGACACCTACCTTTTCGTCTGGACGATGGACGGAACGCGCGTCTTCCATGCCGCCAATCCCGCGAGCGAAGGCGAGGACGTGAGAGACATGAAGGACATTCTGGACAGGCCCATTGGCAAGTTCTTCCTCGAGGCGGCCGGCAGTGCTTCAGGCGAAGGCTGGGTGCACTACATGTTCCCCGAGCCTGGAGATATCTTCCCGACGTGGAAATCCGCGTTCGTCAAGCGCGTGACGTTCCCTTCCGGGCATGATTACCTTGTCGGCAGCGGCATCTACAACATGGAGATGGAGAGGACGTTCATCGAGGACGTCGTCGACCGTGCGGCGACTCTCGTAGCCGAGCTCGGAACGGACGCGTTTGCCCAGCTTCGCGACAAGACGGGTCCGTTCGTGTTCATGGATACCTACGTGTTCGTCAACACTCCAGACGGGACCGAGCTGGTGAATCCTGCCCATCCCAGCCTGGAAGGGCAGAACCTGATCGACATGACCGACCTGAACGGGAAGGTAGTTGTCAGGGACTACATCGCCGCTGCCCTGAAAGAAGGACGTGCCTGGGTGGAGTACTACTGGTACAAGCCGGGACACAACACGCCGGCGCGCAAGCAGACCTACGTGCGCAAAGTGCAATCGGGCGAGCACACCTACATCATCGGATCGGGCCTGTACATGACGGAGGAGTCGGAGTGAAGAAGGAGTTTGAGATGACTACTGTCCAAACCGCTGTTCACCACCGCTGGAGCGATATTCGCCCCGAGGCAATTGGCAACCTGATTGTGCGACGGTACATCACGGGCGATCGGATGACTGTCGCCGAGTTCCACATGAAACGCGGGGCCAAAGCCCTGCGTCATGGTCACGACTCGGAAGAGATGTGCTGTGTGCTCAAGGGCGCAGTCAAGTACGAGATCGAAGGCAACGAAACGGTTGTTCGCCAGGGTGAAGTGTTCCAGGTACCCGGGGGGATGCCGCATCAGGTCGAAGCGCTGGAAGACGCCGACCTGCTCTTCGCATTCAGCCCGATCCGCCAGGACTGGATTGAAAAGGCCGACAACTACTACGAACGCTGACCGCGCCTCAGCACCTGGGAGCTAAATCGCTGTAGGGCGGGTCTTTCAGACCCGCCCTGCGTCTGCGCCACTGGCCTGGCGCCGTGAAGCGCTCTGCGAGCGACAATCGCGAGAGCCCCACCTCGCGGGCGATCGACTCCAGAGTCCAGTCGCGAGCTGGACCGCGATGCAACGCGGCAAGCGCACGCCCGACGAAGGGCTCGCGCAGCCCGGCCAGCCAGCCCGTGCGGTCGGCCGGCAGCGTTTCCACATAACGGCGCACGACGTCCACAAACATCAGTTCGCTCAGGTGGCCGAGCACGCACTCCCCGCCCGGTCTGCACTCTTTGGCTTCGGCGACAGCGAACTGAACGAACGCACCGATTGCTCCTCCCGCCCGATCGTCGACGTGGATGACGCGCGGAAGCGTCTCCAGCAGCGGATTGAAAGGGCGTGCGTCGCACCCGAGAAATCCGCAGACAAAATGCGCCGAATCAACCTGGGTCTCGCCGACCGAGATCGTGAACGGCAGCTGGCCGTCGCTCGGCCGCTGATACATCGCGACGTTCGGAGGATTGCGCATACCTGGGGCGCTCGACATCGCGTGCGGATCGCCATGCGGAAAAACCACGACGTCGCCAGGAGACAGCCGTACCGGTGGTTCGCCGATAGGGCTCGCAAAGCAGGTGCCCCGCGTGACCACGTGATAGGAAATCAGATGTTCGGCGCCTGGAAAAATGCGCCCGACAATCGAGCCGCCCGGAGGCGTCTCGGCCACCCAGGGCTCGGAGGCGTGCACATCGAAGAAGATCCCGCCCGTCAGTCGCACCACCCGGCCCTGCCCGAGTGCGAATCCATGGATCCGGACGATCGGCAACGACGTGCGGACGCGCAGTCATTCAACGGCCCGCCTACGGTCGCTAGACTCGACAAGTCAAAGCAACACGATCTTACAAGGAGACGCGAACATGGTGAACAGCACTATCGAAGGCACAACGAGCGCACCGCCTGCCGCATCACCTGCCGAACTCGAGGCCGTCAAGGCGCGACAGCGCGCAACATGGGCATCCGGCGATTACGGATTCATCGGCACGACCCTGCAAATCGTCGGCGAATCGCTGTGCGAAGCCGTCGATCTGCGCGCCGGCTCGAAGGTGCTGGACGTTGCGGCAGGCAACGGCAACTGCTCGCTGGCCGCCGCGCGCCGCTGGTGCGACGTCACGTCCACCGACTACGCGTCGACGCTGCTCGAGAATGGCCGCCGTCGCGCTGAAGCCGACCGGCTGTCGATCCGGTTTCAGGAAGCCGACGCGGAGGCACTGCCGTTTCCAGACAGCTCGTTCGATGTCGTGCTGTCGTCCTTCGGTGTCATGTTCACACCCAACCAGGTCAGGGCGGCCAGCGAACTGTCGCGCGTGTGCCGCAGTGGCGGTCGCATTGGCCTGGCGAACTGGACGCCGGACGGATTCATCGGCCGACTGTTCAAGGTGATGGGCCGCCACGCCCCACCACCGGCCGGCGTCACACCGCCCGCGCGCTGGGGCACTAAAGAACACCTCGATTATCTGTTCCGTGATTCGGTGTCCGATATCAGCGTCACCCATCGCGATTTCGTATTTCGGTACCGTTCGCCAGAACACTGGATCGATGTGTTCAAAACCTGGTACGGTCCGGTGCACAAGGCATTCGCAAGCCTGCCGCCTGACGCGCAGCAGCGCCTGGAGCACGATCTGATCGATTTGATTCGCGAGTTCAACCGCAGCGGCGATTCGACGATGGTGGTTCCGGGCGAGTATGCCGAAGTCGTGATGATCAAGAATTGAACTTCTGATCTCTTGAACTGCTGTTAGAGTCTGCCGATGACAAAACTCTCTCGTCGCGAGGTCGTGCGACTGGCCGCCGCCGCGGCCACCGCTCGCGCGGTGCCGCTGAGCGCTCAGACGCCGGCGAGCCAGGCTCAAGCGCCGGTGAGGTCGGCCTATATCGGGCCCCTCACCGGCGTTACGCAGGGAATCGAAGACCGCCGATTCGATCCGGTCGCGTACACGCGCGATCGATACGCGGCTGCGCCGCGGCGGCTCCGATTCCAGGCGCGCTCACAACGTGACGCCGAGAAGTGGCAGAGAACGCTCCGGTCGAAACTGACCGAGCTGGTCGGAGGGTTCCCGGCGCAGCGCCAACCCCTTCGTCCCGTCACGCTCGAGACCCGCACGTTCGCTGGTTACACCCGCGAGAAGATCGTGTTCGAGAGCCGGCCCGGCGTCAGCGTGCTTGCCTATCTTCTTCTTCCCGGCAACGCGCGCCGGCCGGCACCCGTCATGATTTGTGTGCCCGGCCACGGCCGCGGCGTGGACGACATCGTCGGCATCGACGAAACAGGAGCGGACCGGACCGATAAGCCCGGCTATCAGCACGATTTCGCGATTCAGGTGGCTGAAGCCGGCATGGCGGCCATGGCGATCGAACCGATGGGGTTCGGATGCCGTCGCGATCCCATCAACGCTCGTCAGGGCCTGTCTCGGAAGGCATGCGATCCCGCTGCAGGCGGGGCACTGCTGGTTGGAGAGACGATGGTCGGGTGGCGTGTCTGGGACGTGATGCGGACGCTTGACTACATTGCCACGCGGTCTGAGTTGGACGAGGGCCGCGTCGGTTGCATGGGGATCTCGGGCGGCGGCACGGTAACGGTGTTTTCCACGGCTCTCGACTCGCGCATTCGGGTTGCCCTCGTCAGCGGCTACCTGAACACGTTCCGCGACAGCATCGGCAGCCTCGCTCACTGCATCGACAACTACGTTCCGGGGATCTTGAACTGGGCGGAGATGCACGACGTCGCGGGCTTGATCGCCCCGCGGCCGTTGTTCGTCGAATCGGGCGAGAGAGACAACATTTTCCCGATCCAGGCGAGCATCGAGAGCTTCAACGAAGTGAAGAAGATCTACGGCGTCTTCGGAGCCGTCGATTCCGTCGAGCAGGAGGTCTTCCCCGACGAGCACGCATTCTGGGGCAAGCGCGGGATTCCCTTCCTCGCGCGTCACCTGCACGTGTGATTGAAGGAGAGATCGCCTGCAGCCTAACGCTTCGCCAATGCTTCCTCGAGAAGGGCGATCACCCGGTCAAAGTGCCTCCTGCGCGCATTGGAGGGGGGAAACCATCCCGCGGCTCGTGGCTGGATTCGCACCGGCACGGAGCAGTATCTGGACCACGCCGAGATTTCCGGAACATGCTGCCGGCCACAGCGGACTCGTTCCCTGGCTGTTTGTCGCGTTGACGTCGGCGCCGGCCGCAATCAACGCGTGCGCCGACTCGACCGACCGCGCCATGATCAAAGGCGTGGTCCTCGACCTTCTTGGTTCGTCCGGCCGAGGTGATCGTGACGAGCGTGGTTGGCAGGTCTGTGATTAGCGCGGCGTAGCGGTCTTGCAGTCCAAAAAATCCAATCTCCTGCGCCGTTGCAAGAAGGGCGGCGACAGTCGAAACGGGAACACGATCGGCGCGTTTCGGCCTGCGGTAGGATATGGCCTCGCGGAAACCTTGCGGCAAGAGAGGCACTGCCATGTTGAAGAAACGACACGCTCGATCGATTTTCGCCACTGGCATCATCGCGGTTCTGGCCGCAGGGGCGATTGGATTCGCGCAGAGCGGGTTGCCCAATCCTTATCGCCCAGTCAAAGGGCTGGCCGATGGCGGCGGCCTGATGGTGCCCGGTGGCGACTGGGCGAAGCTGCCAGGGGGGCGCGAGATGGGACCTCCGGCGTCGATGCATGTCGACGTCGATGGAGAGAGCATCTGGGCGTTGATCAGATGCGACGAGACCAATCCCGTCACCCTCGCCAACGGCGGCCGGTTTGGCATCGATTGTCTCGACAAGAACGGCCGCATCAAGAACATCGACACCGTCTACAAATTCGACGCGAACGGCAATGTGGTCAAGAGCTTCGGCGCCGGCATGTTCATCTGGCCGCACGGGCTGCACGTCGACCGTGAAGGCAACATCTGGGCGACCGACGGGGCGAGTCAGGATGCGGTGGCGATGGCGGCGAAGGCCGGAGGGAAGTTCGGCCACCAGGTCATCAAGTTCAGTCCCGACGGCAAGGTGTTGATGCGGCTCGGCGAGGCGGGCGTGCCCGGCAGCGATCAGACTCACTTCATTTCGCCGAGCGCCGTCGCCGTGGCAGAGAACGGCGATATCTTCGTCGCCGATGGTCACGGTGTGAACGAGAACAATCGCGTCGTGAAGTTCGCGAAAGACGGCAAGTTCATCAAGTCGTGGGGCAAGACCGGATATGCGCCAGGCGAGTTCCGGACGCTGCACGCCATCGCGATCGATTCACGCGGCCGCGTGTTTGTCGCCGATCGCGGGAACAACCGCATCCAGATTTTCGATCAGGAAGGGAAGCACCTCTCCACGTGGCTGCAATTCGGCACTCCCAGCGGGATTGCGTTCGACGACAAGGACCAGATCTACGTCGCCGATTCCGAGTCGGACAACGTGACGAACCCGGGCTGGGAGCAGGGCATCCGCATCGGGGATGCGCGGACCGGCTGGGTGACGGCGTTTATCCTCGACTACGGCGGCGATCCGCGAACGCTGACCGGGAGCGGGCCCGAGTTCGTCACCGTCGATCGCCATGGAAACGTCTTCGGCGGGGAGCCGCGCCCCCGGGTGCTGAGGAAATACGTGAAAGTGCGATAGCGCCCCCGGCCGAGACTTTCCTCCCAGTACGCTTTTAGCGCTTCCGATGATTGTTCGCCGGTGGGGGTAGGACTATCGTGACAAACACCCCCTATGAGACGCCATACGGCCGGCGTTTGCGCCCGAAAGTCCATGTTTCGTCGGACCTTCGCATCCTGCGCAAGCGCCCTGGCCGTCTGGCTGGTCATCTCCACGCCGACGCCCGCGCAGCATGCCTGGCGCGCGCCCCGTCTCCCGGGCGGGCAGGCGTTCGTGACGGATCGTTCGTCAGCCTTGTTGAAGTCCACGAGTCCTCTTGCGGCCGGCGTGACCGTGGCGAAGGTACCTCCGACGGTCGACTTCCTCTTCTACCCTGAGCAAACGTATCCGGGAGCGTTGTGGTCGGCCTGGGGAGACGGGCTCGCGGCGGCCGGCAAGTACTACTCAACGATCGGCGACCACGGGGCCCCGGCGGGCAACGCCTTTGTCTTCGAGTACGACCCGGCGGCGCGCACCTTTCGTACGCTGATCGATGTGAAGAAGTTCCTGAACCTGCCGGCAGGGCACTATTCGCCCGGCAAGATTCACAGCCGTATCGACATGGGAAGGGACGGCTGGCTGTACTTCGCGACCCACCGCGGCTCGACGAGGGTGACGACGGATCAGTACCACTTTACTGGCGACTGGGTCCTTCGCACGAAGCCGGAAACGGGAAAGACCGAGGTTGTCGTCCGCGGCCCGGTGGCCAAGCACTCGATTCCCACCGGAATCCTCGATCCCGATCGACTGATTTTCTATGGCGGCACGGTTGCGGGCGACCGCGCGGACGGCACCATCATGTTTTTCGCCTACGACACCAGGGCGCGCAGACTCCTTCACGCCGTGCCGAATGGGCCCTATCGCAATCTGATTCTGGCGAGATCGACCGGCCGTGTGTACTACGTGAACGAGGACGGCGGGCCGCTGATGCGCTACGACCCCGATGCGGGAACGCCACCAGTCCAGATCCCTGGAAAGATCGGTATTCGCGCGGCGACGCGCGAGACGCCGGACGGCTTCGTGTACACCGTCTCTGGCAATGGCGATGCGACACTCTGGCGTTTCAATACCCGGACCGAACGGAGCGAGGCGATTGGCCACGCGCCGGTGGCCAGCCAGGACTATGTCACCTCGATCGACGTCGATCCCACGGGCCGCTATCTTTACTACGTTCCTGGCGCTCACGGCGGGAGCGAAAAAGACAACTCGCCCGTCGTGCAGTTCGATGTCAAGACGCGGACGAAGAAGATCATCGCGTTCCTGCACCCGTTCTATCGTGATACTTATGGTTACACCCCGGTCGGCACTTTCAGTTCTGCGCTCTCCGCCGAAGGCGACACGCTCTACATCACATGGAACGGCAACCGGTCGGGCCCGGCGCGAGGGCGGCTTCCGTGGGACGCCGTTGCGCTGACGGTGATTCACATTCCACAGTCCGAGCGGCAGCCTTAGATGTGCTTCTTGTACAGACCCATGTCACTGAAAGGCATCCGTCTGGCGGTGGGCTCGCTGCTGCTGCTTGCCAGCGTTCCGTTCTTTGGCAGGGAACCGGAGATCCAGTTCACCGACGTCACCAGCCAGGCGGGTCTGCGCGCGCCGCTCGACGGCATGATGGCGCATGCCGCCGCATGGGGAGACATCGACAGAGATGGCGATCTCGATCTGTACGTCGGCAGCTTCGGCGACCGGCCGGACACCGACTATCTGCCGGCCCGCGGCCCGATTCCCAACCGGCTGTTTCGCAATCAGTCGAACGGAAGGTTCGAGCAGGTTGCGAACCCGGCGGTCGAGCTCTACGGACGCACCAGCGATGCGGTGTTCGTCGATCTAGACAACGACGGAAGGCTCGATCTCTACGTCGCGAACAACACGCAGACTTCCAGCAGCCTGTCGCCGGGGCTGCAGCGAAACGCGCAGTTGAACCGTTCGGCCGTGTTTCGCAACGACCGAGGGGCGTTTGTCGACGTGAGCGATGTCGCCGGGGAATGCCTGACGGCGTCCGGCGCGGCGAGAAGTGTCGGCGTGCTCGATTACGATCTGGACGGTGCCCTCGACCTGCTGATCCTCGAGGATCGCTTCGAGCCGCATCCGCGCACCAGGTTATGCCGCAACCTTGGAGATTTTCGATTTGCGAACGTCACGCCTGACGTGGGTCTCCCTGCCAATCTGTTTGGTCTGGGGCTCGCCATCGCCGATCTCAATGACGACCGGCGGCCCGATATCTTCGTCACACACAGCAATCGTCTGTTCCTCACCACCAGCGGAAACAGGTACGTGGAGCCGCCGGGGCCCAGAGACACGCTTGCATGGCGGCCGCAGGACGCCGAGGACTGGCCAGGTGGTGCGGTTTTCGGCGACCTGAACCGCGATGGCCTTCCGGATCTCGTCGTGGGCATCCATCACGACCGCGCTCGAAACCGGGTCTATCTCA
>Ga0105106_10000544_pt1 | contig 26612 bp, 23 predicted proteins | sample PPLLaktember2015_5_FD_79109 | JGI IMG/M metagenome (GOLD analysis project Ga0105106, IMG submission 79109) | Freshwater sediment microbial communities from Prairie Pothole Lake near Jamestown, North Dakota, USA - PPLs Lake P8 Core (1) Depth... | ecosystem: Environmental > Aquatic > Freshwater >...
CGGAAAGGCTCGCGCAGCGTCTCGAGGATTTTGGCGGCGACGCCCACGGCATCGTCGAGCCGCGCAATCACGCGCAGCAGCATCGCGAACTCGTCGCCGCCCAGCCGCGATACGGTGTCTTCGCTGCGCACGATCGCCTGCAGGCGGCTGGCGACTGCGCGCAGGAGCTCGTCGCCCACGAAATGGCCGAGCGAATCGTTCACCGTCTTGAAGCGGTCGAGATCGATGAAAACCACGGCGCACTGAAGCTTGCCGCGATCGGCGTGGGCGATCGCCTGCGCGATGCGGTCTTCGAGCAGAAGTCGATTGGGAAGGCCGGTCAGCGGATCGTGGAGCGCCAGGCGCTGCAGCTCATCGTTCGCCACCCGGAGCGAGGCGGCCATTTTGGCGGTCTTGGAGGCCATGCGCGAGTCGATCACCGAAAGCCCCAGCGTGATCGAGAGTATGACGAGCGTCGCACCGGCGACGGCAGCCGCGAGCCACGAGTTGTCCACGACCGGCCCGGTGAGGCAGATCGTGTCCGGATGGAAGTGCGCGGCCGCCATGCCTGTGTAGTGCATGCCCGTGATCGCGAGGCCCATGACGATCGAGCTGCCGAGGCGCGCGAGCCTCAGCCATTCGGAGGCGCCGCGAAGCGCGAAGGCGATCCACACCGCCGCGAATGCCGCCCCGATCGCGATCGCGACCGAAATGCCGAAGAGGAGCGGATCGTAGGTGATCGCGGGTTGTGTTTCCAGGGCGGCCATGCCCGTGTAATGCATCGCGCAGATGCCGAGGCCCATGAGCACGCCGCCGGCGACCACGTCGCGCACGCTGAGCGCGTCGCGGCTCACGACGAAGAGCGCGAGGCCCGAAACCACTGCTGCGATGACCATCGAGAGGAGGGTCATGGCCACGTCGTAGCCCAGCGGTATCGGCAGGCTGAAAGCGAGCATGCCGATGAAATGCATGGACCAGATGCCTATCCCCATCGAGCACGCGCCGCCGACGAGCCACACCCGCGCGACCTGGCCCTGCGAAGCACGGATGCGGGCGGCGAGATCGAGCGCGGTGTACGACGCGAGCACCGCCACCAAAAGCGATACGCCGACCAGCCAGTAGTTATAGGTTGCCGTCATGGTCCACCCCGAGAACATGAATTTAACGGCGCAGGCGTGCGGGTCCTGAACAAGCGCTCCGCCCGGTGGCGAGCTGTTGCTGCCCGGCGACGCTAAGGTCTTAGCGCGACTCGATTTTCGAGGATCGGACGGCGCGGCACAGGCGTTGCATTTTGTCCCCCGAAAGGAGGCACTTATGCCAGACGACCCCCGCAATCGCGGTCAGCAGGATCGCCAGCGCATCGACGTTTCCCAGGAGCACGAATGCCGCTATTGGAGCGAGCGTTTCGGAGTGAGCCCGGAGCGGTTGAGACAAGCCGTCAGGGAAGCGGGCCCGATGGTGAACGCGGTAAAAGAATACCTGGGGAAGTAGGGAGGGAGAGAAGCGCGTAACGGAGCGGCGCGCGTAGCCGTCCGCGGAGGGTGCGGCTTACTTCGGAGGGGGCTTGCCCGGGGGCGTTATGGACTCTTGCGGCTCGTCGGTCCGGAGGGCAGCCGTCGCGGTGGGCGGCGCGGCTTCCTTCGGCTCCGGAAGATCGCCCGGCTTTCGGGTATAGACCTGGAAAGTGTGGCCGTCGAAGCCGGCGGTTTCCGCGTTGGCCATGCACCCCGGCAATTCCGAGAACCCCTGGTCGGATTCCGCAACCACGTTACCTGTTTCGTCCAGCCTGTACCACCGCCACTCGGCCCTAAGTCCCTGATAAAAACGCCAGCTCGCCATTTCTTCGAAACACTCCTCGGAGGACCCGCAATCGACCGTTAGCAGGCGAGCAATCGGAGTGCCGACTCGCGCAATTTTCGCGCCGCGCGGGAGAATTTACCCGAGCATGGACCGTGGACGCCTCTGCGTACTCGAGCAGGACGTCATTCTGGCGCCGAGCCGATGGGGGTTCCCGTTTCCTTAGAGCTTCTCAGCCAGCCAATCCGCGATCGTCGTGCTCACCAGCGTCAGGTAATCGCGCTGGCAATGCTGCGCGCCGCCTTCTTCGGCATCGAAGACGCGGAAGGTCTTGTCTTTCGAGCCGATCGCATCGAAGAGCTTCTGCGCGTCGGCCATCGGCACCTGCTGGTCTTCGGTGCCGTGCGTGAGGAGGAAGGGGCATTCGACTTTCTGCGCGACGCCGTCCAGGCGAAAGCCTTCGAGCTTGGCGAGTGCTTCTTCGTACGTGCTGGTGCCGGTGACCCATAGCAGGTGGTCCGCGGGCACCGGGAGCGAGGCTTCCTTCAGCGCCTTGATGCGCTTTTCCCACGTCGCGTAGTAATCCCAGATCGCCCCCCACGCCACGCACGCCTTGTAGCGCTTGTCGTACGCGGCGCAGCGCGGCGCGAAATAGCCGCCCAGGCTCAGCGCGACGATGCCGACGCGGTTCGTGTCGACGTCGTCGCGCGTCTCGAGGTAGTCGATGGCCGCACTGCCCGCGATCTCGTATTCGTGGCGCAGATGCAGGCCGCGAAAGCGCAGCGCTTCACCGCTGCCGGGACCGTCCACGATCAGCACCGACATGCCCCTGCGCGTGATGTCGGTGATGCCGCGCAGATACTGGAGCTCCTTCTGCGTATCGAAACCGGGAAAACGCACGACCGCGGGATTGCGCTTCGCGTTCGTGTTCTCCGCGTGCACGTAAATCGCGGGGAAAGCGCCGCCGTCGAAAGGCAGATCAACGAGCTCGATCTTCGGCCGGTCGGTCAGCTCCGCGAAGCGGCGAAAGCAGTCGAGCGACTGGCGGAAAACGGTGAGCGCGGGTTCGTCCTTGGGGTGGCGGAAGTGCTCGGCGTGCTGGTAATGGGCGCAGGTCCGGAGATAGGTCGCGGCCGCGGTGAGATTGTGGCCGCGCTCTTCCTCGGCCCGCGCGCGCTTGTAAAGGCGGTCGCCGCACTCGCGCCACACTTCGAACCACTTCTCGTCGTCCCCGACGTGCGCGCGCAGCATGCGAACGGCGCGGTCCGCTTCGGCGATGTCGGCGCCGCCGTAAGGGGCCGTGCTCAGAACGGCGAGCATTTCAGCGGACCACCGGTAGTTGTCCGGGAAGTACATGAAGTAGCTCGGTGCCTTGGTGCTTTGAGCCATGATGGGGTCCTCTCGCGGTGAAGAATAGCGATGCCGCCGGAGCGCGGTCGCGGCGGCCGCGTCTTTGCGGATACTATACTTCAGTCATGGCGAACGACCGGCCATCACGCGCGGTGACTTCCGATGTCATCATCATCGGCGCAGGCGCTTCGGGACTCGCTGCTGCCGCAACGCTTGCGCGCGCCGGACGTTCCGCGCTTCTGATCGATGCGCGCGATCGCATCGGCGGGCGTGTCTGGTCGCATTACGAGCCCGGGCTCCCGGTGCCCGTCGAACTCGGCGCCGAGTTCATACACGGGCTCTCCAGGGCGACGTTCTCTCTGCTCGAGAAGGCGGGCGGCGCTGCGCTGGACAGGGGCAACGAGCACTGGACCGTGCGAGACGGCAGGCTCGCGCCTTCGAAGGACCTCTTCGCGGAGATCAGGCATGCGATCGGCCGCACGCAGGCGCTGGAGCGGAAGGACCTGCCTTTCGACGTCTTCCTCGATCGCCATCTCCGAGGTGAAGTCTCGGACGAAGCGCTTGCATACGCCCGCATGCTCGCCCAGGGCTTCGACGCGGCGGACACCAGGCGCGCGAGCGCGCGCGCGATCGTCGAGGAATGGAGCGGCGGGGGCTCGGTGGAGGCGCCGCAGTTCCGGCCTCTCGGCGGCTACGGCGTGCTCTTGTCCGGGCTCGCGAGCGGGCTGCACGGTTCTTCGGTCGATGTTCAGCTCGATACCGTGGTGCGCGAAGTGCGATGGAAGCGGGGCTCGGTGCAGGTCAGGGGCACGTTCATGGGACGCTCCTTCGAGGCGAGTGCGAAGCGCGCGATCGTCACGCTGCCGCTCGGCGTGCTGCAAAGGCCCGCGCGCGCGGCGGATGCGGTGCGATTCGAACCCGTGCTCGGCGCGAAGCGCGAGGCGCTGAAGCACCTCGCTCCCGGTCCCGTGCTCAAGGTCGTGCTGCGTTTCAGGCGCACGTTCTGGGACGAGCTCGATGCCGGGCGTTACCGCGATGTCGCGTTTTTCCACGAGCGCGCGGCGGCGTTCCCGACGATCTGGACCGCGCTGCCGGTGCGCACGCCGCTGCTCGTTGCGTGGGCGGCGGGACCGAAAGCGCAGCGGCTCGCCGGCGCAGACAAGACGCGCATCATCGCGGAAGCGCTCGAGAGCCTGCGGGCGACGTTCGGCGACGGCGCGAACGCGGAGAGCCATCTCGAAAGCGCCTGGGTCCACGACTGGCAGTCGGACCCTTATGCCCGCGGCGCCTACAGCTATGTCGTCACCGGAGGCGACAAGGCGCGCGAGACGCTCGCGAAGCCGTTGTCGAATACGCTTTTCTTCGCCGGCGAGGCGGCGGACACCGAAGGCGAGGCGGGCACCGTGGGTGGTGCGTTGCAGAGCGGGGAGCGGGCGACGCGGGAGGTTTTGGCGCGGAAGGGGTGACGGGGGTCGCGCAGAAAGTGACGGCTACCGAAGGAGTGACGGGGCTACCGCAGAGAGTGACGGCTACCGAAGGGGTGACGGGGCTACCGCAAGGAGTGACGGGGCTACCGCAGAGAGTGACGGCTACCGAAGGAGTGACCGGGCTATCGCAACGAGTGATGGGGCTACCGCAGAGAGTGACAAAAACGGGTTGTACAACGAGCCACCCCTTCGGTAGCCATCACTTTCGGCGGTAGCCCGGTCACTTCTTGCAGTAGCCCGGCCACTCTTTCGGTAGCCGTCACTTTTTTGCGGTAGCCCGGTCACTCCTTCAAGCGCGGCATCAGAAGATGCCCAGCGCCAGTCCCGCCGCGAGCGCCGCACCAACTTCCTCGCAACGCTTCAGGTCTTCTTCGCCGATCGTCTTCGGCGCGAGGATCTTTTCAGGCGTTTGCGCGTGCGTGCACACGATCAGCGGATCGCTGACCGCTCTCAGCTTCCAGCCCGTGCAGATGCGCGCGATCTGCCGCACCGCGTTCTCGCCGTCGCTTCCCGCGCACACGAGCGTCGCATAAGGCCGCCCGATGATGCGGTCGAGCACGGCGTAAAAAGTGCGATCGAAGAAATCCTTCATCACGCCCGACATCGCCGCGAGATTCTCGGGCGTGACGAAAATGTAGCCGTCCGCGCCCAGCAAGTCTTCCGCCTTCGCCTCGCGTGCCTGCACGACGCGCACTTCCACTTCGTGCTCGATCGCGCCGCGCCGCCCCGCCTCGGCCATCTGACGCGAGCCGCCGGTCATGGTGTGGTAGACGATGAGGAGGGTTCGCTTATGGATCATGAGGAAAAGTGACGGGGCTATCGCAAAGAGTGACGGCTACCGAAGGAGTGACGGGGCTACCGCAGAAAGTGACGGCTACCGAAGGAGTGACGGGGCTGCCGCAGAAAGTGACGGCGCTACCGCGGAAAGTGACGGGGCTATCGTAGAATGTGACGGCCATAGAGAGAGTAACGATAACAGGTCGCAAGACATAGGACGATGGTCTGTAGACGTGCGGCGTCGGTCTGCGTTGGATCCGCATGCGTACTGCCAGCACACATCGCGACCTGTTCGCATGGCGGGAAGCAATGGTGCTCGTCGAGCTGGTCTACCGCGCTACTGCGTCGTTTCCCCGCGAGGAAATGTTTGGATTGACTGCTCAGTTGCGACGAGCCGCCGTATCCGTGCCATCCAACATTGCCGAGGGCGCGGGCAGGAATTCGTCGCGCGAGTTCATTCAGTTTCTCGGCATTACGTGCGGCTCCCTCGCCGAGGTGGAGACGCAGCTCGAGCTTGCCGTCCGACTGCGGCTGCTGGATGAACGTTGCGACGTCCTCGGCCAGATCAAACGAGTTGGCCGGCTGGTACGACTGCTACGCCAATCGCTGAAGTCGGATTGACGCATCTCAGCAACCCTGTGTTCGTCACTCTCTCGGTAGCCGTCACTCTTTGCGGTAGCCCCGTCACTCTGTCGGTAGCCGTCACTCCTTCAGTCGAGGAAGACGGCGTAGTCGTCGACCGCAATCCGCGGCGGCTGAAAAGTATTGATGATGTCCTCCCGGTCCGCGTAGCCCATCGCCATGCCGCAGATCACGATGTTGTCCCCGGTGATGCCGAGCTCGCGGCGGACGATCGCCGGGTAGCTCGCGATGGAAGCTTCGGGGCAGGTGTGGAGGCCGCGGGCGCGGGCGGCGAGCATGATGGTTTGCAGGAACATGCCGTAGTCGAGCCAGCTTCCTTTCTCGAGCCTGCGCTCGATCGTGAAGACGAGACCCGCGGGCGCGCCGAAGAACTCGTAGTTGCGCGCGCGATACGCCTTCGACTTGTCGTGATCGCCGCGGCCGATGCCGAGCGTGCCGTAGAGGCCCCAGCCGCACTGGCGGCGCCGGGCGAGATAAGGCTCTTCGATCGGCTCGGTGTAGTACTCGTAGTCGCGGTGATGTCCCGGCTCGTCGGTGAGAAAGGCGTGCTTGATCGCGTCGCCGAGGCGCTTCAGCGTCGCGCCGGTGAGGACGTAGGCGCGCCACGGCTGGATGTTGCTACCGCTCGGGGCGAAGCGCGCGATCGCGACGATTTCGCGCAGCGTTTCGGGAGGCACCGGTTGTTTGGTGTATGCACGTATGGAGCGCCGCGTGCGCGCGGCCTCGAATACGTCGCGGGCGGGTCCGAAGGTGTCGTCAGTCACTTTTGTTCGTTTCCTATGAGTCCGGAAAGGGTGACGTTGCGCAGCGCCGGGGAGCGCACCCACGCCGTGCCTACGACGGCCAGGGCGATCGCAACGAGAACGATCACCACGATTTCCACGGGGAGGAGATCGGCGAGCGTGCCTGCGAGCAGCGCACCGACCGAGATGAAAGCGGGAAACAGCGGCAGCAGGCTCGCCATGCGCCCGCGCATGTGCTCGGGCGCGCACATCTGCAGCGTGGTCACGTGGATGGTGAAGTGCACCATCTCGGCGATCCCGGCGAGCGCAAGCCAGACGACGGCGAGCTCGATCGTCGGCGAGAGCGCGAAGCACAGCAGCGAAGCGCCGAACACCACCAGCGCGAGCGTCTGCACGAGACCGGTCCTGTCGTAGCGGGTCGTCCAGGCGGCGGCGATGCCGCCGATGATGCCGCCGACGCCGACCGCGGAGAGCATGAGGCCGAGTCCTTCCGGGCCGGCGTTGTAGATGTCCGCCGCGAAAATCGGCATGAGCGCGCTGAATGCGGGAATGAGCAGCAGCGGCGGCACGAGCCCGGTCACGAAAGTCACGCGCGCGACCGGATCGTTCATCGCGAAGCGCACGCCGTCCTTGATGTCTCCCCACGCGGTGCCGCGGCGCTTGGGGGCCGCTGACGCCACGGGTGCCGAAACGGACAGCACCGCCAGGCACACGCCGACGTACAGCAGGCCCTGTATCGAGAAATTCCACGCGGCCCCGACCGAGGCGATGAGAAAGCCCGCGACCGCGGGGCCGACTGCGCGCGTCACGCTGAAGGCGATGCTGTTGAGCGCGACCGCGTTCGCGACCTCGTTGCGCGGGACGCTGCCGAAGACGAGCGTGTTGCGCAGCGTGCGGTCGAAAACCGCGCCCACGCCCGAAAGCAGCGAAAAAGCGAAGAGGTGCCACACCTCCACGGCGCCGTAGCCGAGCAGCGCCGCGAGCGCGAGCGAGATCACGACCATCAGGAACTGGCTGAGCGCGAGCGCGCGGCGCCGGTCGTAGCGGTCGGCGACGTAGCCGCTGATCGGCGCGAGCACGAACATCGGTATCGCCCGCACGCCGATGACCGCGCCCAGCACGCTCGGCGATTTGGTGATCTCGTAGACGACCCAGCCCAGGGTCGCCTGCTGTATCCACTGCCCCGCGGTCGCGAAGAAAGTGCCGGCCCACAGGCGGCGGAAGTCGCTGTGGCGCAGCGGCGCGAGAGTCATTGCGATGCGGGTCAAGTCGGGTCCTCTGGAATACTGTCATCGCGAGGCACAATGTACCGTGGCGATCCCGGAGATCCCCCGGGATCGCTTCGTCGCCGCCGCACCTCGCAATGACAAACTCGCCGGCTTCTGCACGCCTTTCCTATATCACGTTTTTCTTCCGTCCCGAGGCGGCGCGGTGCTAGCATGGGAAAAACGACGCCTGAGGGAGAGCACCATGCCGCGCATGACCGGTAACCGTTACTTTGCGGAAGCGATGCGCGGCTACGGCGTATCGCATCTGTTCTATGTGAACTCCATCGTCGGCGCGGCGATGAAGGAAATGGACACGGTCGGCGTGAAGCGCGTCGTCGCGCACGGGGAGAAAGCGGCGGCGTACATGGCCGACGCGTATGCGAGAGCTTCGCACCGGCCCGGCGTGTGCCTCGCGCAGGACATCGGCTCGACCAACCTGCTCGCAGGCGTGCGCGACGCGCACATGGCGAGCTCCCCCGTGATCGCGATCACCGGCGGCCAGAACGACCAGCCGCGCTACCGCCACGCTTATCAGAACACCGAGGATTTCGCCGCGTGGGCCGCCGTAACCAAGGCGAATTACTCGGTCGATGCCGTCGCGCGTTTTCCCGATCTCCTGCGCCAGGCGTTTCGCGTGGCGACGAGCGGCACGCCGGGCCCGGTGCATCTCGAGCTGCGCGGCAATGCGGGACAGATGCTCGACGGCGAAGGCGATTTCGACCTCACTTTCGAAGAGCGCTTCAAGCAGTTCCCGCCGTTTCGTCCTTCGGCGGAGCCGTCCGCAGTCAAAGCCGCGATCGCCGCGCTCGCCAAAGCCGCCAAGCCGATCATCGTGCTCGGCGGCGGCGCGGCGTCGTCGGGCGCCGGACCGGAGGTCATCAAGCTCGCGGAAAAACTCTCGATCCCGATCGCGACGAGCCTGCACGCGAAAGCGCTCGTTCCCGACGATCACCCGCTCAACGTCGGCGTGCCGGGAAGCTACTCGCGATGGTGCGCGAACAAGGCGATCGGCGCGGCCGACCTCGTCTTCTTCATCGGCAGCCATTCGGGCGGGCAGGTGACGAACGGCTGGCAGATTCCGAAGCTCGGCACGCCGGCGATACAGCTCGACATCAATCCCGAAGAGCTCGGCCGCAATTACCCCAACGCCGTTTCGCTGTGCGGCGACGCCAAAGTGACGGTGCAGCAGCTCATCGACGCGAGCGGTGGCGAGCCGACCCGGCGCGCCGAATGGCTCGAGCAGGCACGAAGCTACGTCGCGGATTTCTGGGCCGAGAGCGAGCCGCTGCGCACTTCGGACGCGGTGCCGATACGCCCCGAGCGCATCTGCAGGGAGCTCGAGGAATGGATGCCGTCGAATGCGACGCTCGTCGTGGACACGTTCCACGCCGCCATGTGGACGGCGCAGATGACCCGGATGAAGCAGGGCCAGACTTACCTGCGCTGCGGCGGATCGCTTGGCTGGGGTTTCCCCGCGACGATCGGCGCGAAAGCCGCGCTGCCCGACAAACCGGTGATCGGCTTCGTGGGCGACGCGGGTTTCTACTATCACCTGGCCGAGCTCGAGACCGCCGCGCGCAACAAGCTGAACGTCGTCGTCGTGGTGAACACGAACTACTCGGGCGGCGTGCTCGAGAACGTGCAGTTCGAAAGCTCCGTCAACCTCTCGAAGGTCGCGGACAACATGGGATGCGCGGGCTTCCGCGTGGAGAAACCCGCCGATATCCGCGGCGCGCTCGACAAAGCGCTCGCCGCCGGCCGTCCCGCGATCGTGGAAGTCGTCAGCGACCGGGCGGTGCGCGCGCAGCGCGGATGGGTTCCGCCGGCGATCAGCGGAGAATGAGTGGGCTATCGCAAATGAAGCTGATCGGCTTCAAGCCGCTGTAGCCGGGCATGCGTCCGGCGCGACTCTTTGCGGCAGCGTGCCTCGCACTCGGGGTGGGGCCGGCCGCGCTCGCGCAGGACGCTTATCCCGTCCGCCCCATACGCATCATCGTTCCCACCGCGCCGGGCGGGCCGAGCGACCTCGGCTCGCGCCTCATCGCCGAAGGGCTCATCAAGCGCTGGGGCAAACCGGTGGTGGTGGAAACGCGCCCCGGCGCCGGCACGATCGTCGGCAGCGAGATGGTCGCGAGAGCAGCGCCCGACGGCTACACGCTGCTCATGAGCCCGAGCACGCTCGCGACCAACCCGGCGAGCTACAAGAAGATGCCGTACAACGCGCTGCGCGATTTCGCGCCGATCACGCAGACGCTTTTCGTTCCCAATCTCGTGGTGATCCATCCCTCGCTGCCGGCGAAAAACCTGAAGGAGTTCATCGCGCTCGCGCGGGCGCGGCCGGGCGAGATCATGTACGCCTCGGCGGGCCACGGCACCAACCCCCACCTCACGATCGAGCTGCTCGCCAGCATGGCGAAAATCCGCATGCTGCACGTGCCTTACAAAGGCGCATTGCCGGGCATCGTGGACCTGCTGGCGGGCCGCGTCGCGCTGACGACCTCGAGCAGCATGGCGAATCTGGTTCCGCACGTGCGCGCAGGGCGGATGCGCGCGCTCGGCGTCACCACGGCGACACGGCTGTCGACCCTGCCGGATGTTCCGACCATCGCGGAGGCCGGGCTGCCCGGATACGAATCGGTGCAATGGTCCGGATTGCTCGCGCCCGCCGGGACGCCGCGCGAGATCGTCGTCCAACTCAACAAGGAAGTCGTCGCGATACTGCGCTCGCCGGACGGCCGCGAGCGCCTGGCGAAAATCGGCACCGAAGTGGTCGGCAGCTCGCCGGAAGAGTTCGCGGCTTTCATGCAGGCGGAAACGATCAAGTGGGCGAAAGTGGCGAAGGCGGCGGGTATCACGCCCGAGTAAACGAGTCGCGCACGTAAAGGCGCGCTAACCAGGAGAACCGAATGGCTGTGGAAATACTACCGATACGCCGCGTGGTGACCGGGAACGACGAGAGCGGAAAATCCAAAGTCGTATGGGACTCGCCCGCGCCGAGCGTGCACGACGATTCCAACGGCGGCGGCCGCGCGCACATCGACTTCTGGGTGTGGAACGAACCCCAGGTGTCGCTTTCGGAAAAGACCGACGACGGCAATCTCAAATACGATTTTCCGGGGCCCATCAACGGCGGGCATTGGCGCGTGGTGCAGGGACCGGGCTGTCCGCGCGACTACGATCAGTCCAGGGACACGCAGTACGTCCCGCCGCACGAGCCCAAGCGGCACGGCGTGGGCCCGCGCTGGGACCGCGGCGGCATGAATTCGCACTCCGGCGGCATGCACAAGACCGAGACCGTCGATTACGCGATTTTCATCGACGGGCAGCGCACGCTGGTGCTCGACAGCGGGGAGGTGGAGTGGGGGCCCGGCGACATCGTGATCGACGTCGGCGCGTGGCACCAATGGCTGAGCAAGGCCGAAGGCATAGGCCGCATCGCGTTCGACATGGTCGCAGCGCGCTTTGTGGACGGGCCCGTCGGGCTCGCCCAGGGCAACGACAAAGTGATGGCGCCGCGGCCCGGCCAGAAGCTGCCCGAAGGCGTGAAGCCCGCGCGGCGCATCGTCGTCACCGACCGCGAGCCGTGGAAGTCATCGGTGGTGAGCGACGGTCCGTCTCCCGACGTGCGGGTCGATCCCGCGCGTCCGGGGTACGCGGTGCAGCGCATGTGGGTCACCGATGGGACGCCCGCCAAGGTCGCGCTGGAATCGCTGCACCTGCCGCACGTGCTCATTCCGCCGCCCAACGGCTCGGTGATGAACGTCATCAACCTCCCTCCCGACGCGAGCTGGAAAGGCAAAGTCGGCGCGAAGGAAGTGAAAGCGTGGTACGAGTCGGTCGGCGCTCCGCAGGCTTCGACGTATTCGGAGAATGCGCCGCACCCGTACATGCAGAAGACGAGAACGGCCGATTTCGTCATCGTCCAGGAAGGCGAGGTCGTGCTCGTGCTCGATACGCAGGAAGCCACACTGAAGAAAGGCGACTTCATCGTGGTGCGCGGGCAGAACCACGCGTGGAGCAACCGCACTAACAAACCCGCCGTGCTCGCGATCGCCTCCCACGACGGCCGCGCATAGGCGACGGCGGTGAACACCTGATTGTCATCGCGAGGAGCCCGCGCTAGCGCGACGCGGCGATCTCGGGGATCCCCGGGATTGCTTCGTCAGGGCCTTCCTCGCAATGACAAGTTGAGGGTGTGCCTAAGACGAAATCGCCTTGCGCAGCTCCCCGGTAACTCGCGATCCCTCCGCCAGTATGAACGCGATCTCGCTGTTGGTCGTGATGAACTTCGCGCCTTTGCGTATGAAATCGGCCTGGCGCGCGACGTTGCGGTCGCCGCCGACGCCGGGAATTTTGCCGTGCTTCTTCGCGGCGGACATCACCTTGTCGAGCGCGGCGAGGTGCTCGTCGCTGCCGAAAGTGCCGGGGCGGCCGAGCGCGGTCAGGAGATCGTTGGAGCCGACGTGGATCACGTCGACGCCTTCCACCGCGCAAATCTCCTCGACGTTGTCGAGCCCCTCCCTAGTCTCGATCATGCACACGACCAGCGTGTTGTTCTGGAGCGCGTTCACCACGTCCGCGGTGTTGTGCGCGCCGTAATCGAGGATCGGATAACCGCCGACGACCGAGCGCTTCCCGATCGGCGGGTACTTGGCGCGGTTTACCGCCCGCTTCGCCTCCGCCGCGTTGTTCACGTCCGGGAACACGATGCCGGTGACGCCGTTGTCGAGCAGCACCTGGGTGTCGGGGTCGTCGCAGCTTCTCACGCGCACCAGCGGCGCGATGCCGATCGCGAGCGCGACCTGCGCGATGTGGCCGATCGTCTCGACGTTGTACAGCGAATGCTGGGTGTCGATGAAGATGAAGTCGTGGCCGGTCGTCTTCGCGATGCGCGCGATGTCGCCCGAGCGCCCGAGCCGCACGTTCATGCCGAGCGCGACTTTGCCGGCCTTGAAAAGCTCCTTGAGGGTATTGGGAACTGAAAGAGCCATGGTTTTCTCCCGGCGAAGGTTTTTGCTAGAGCGGGAGAATACTCCACGGCAATTCAAAATGGACTCCGGCGTCCCGCCAGAATGACGCCAGCCGGCCGCCCCGACGTCATTCCGGGCGCCGACCCGGAATCCATTTTGAAAGTGGGGGAAGGGAGGTTACGGAGGGAAACCGTGGAAGGTAGCGGAGCGGTCGGGTCCCTCTGTTCGTTTAGCGGCGAGGCCCGAGCCTTCAGGCGAGCGCCGCTACCTGCGGGCTCTCAGAACCACCTTGCCCGCTTCGCGGTGAAAAGGCCGAATCTTCGCGTAGCGAAGATTCTGGGTTATGCTGCATCCCCGCTGGACCCTTGTGTCAACCATATTGCGGCTCTCGCCGTTTTCTTCTGTTCCGAGGAGTACAAACAATGTCATCGAGCTTCAAACGCCTTGCCCTGGCGAGTCTGACCGCATGCACTGCGCTCGCAGCCGCCGCGCCCGTTTACAGCCAGCAATATCCCACCAAGCCCGTGCGCGTGATCGTTCCTTTCGCGCCCGGCGGCGGCAGCGACATCACCGCGCGGCAGTTCTCCAACAAGTTGACCGAGTACCTGGGTCAGACGTTCATCGTCGACAACCGCGGCGGCGCCGGCGGACTGATCGGCATGGAAGCGACCGCGCGCGCGGTGCCCGACGGCTACACGATCATGATGATGTCCGCGAGCTTTTCGGCGACGTCAGCAGTGCGCAAGCCCCCGTTCGACCCGATCAACGCCATCGTTCCCGTCGCGGAGTTCGGCTACACGCCTTTTGTCCTGACCGTACACCCGTCGCTTCCGGCGAAGACGACGAAGGAGCTGATCTCTCTCGCGCGCACGACCAAAGGCGGCTTGAGCTACGCCGGCACCGGGGCCGGCGGCGCCACGCATCTCGCCACCGAGCTTTTCACGATGATGGCCAAGATAAAGATGGTCGCCATACAGTACAAGAGCACCGGCGCGGCGATGGCCGATCTCCTGTCGGGCCAGGTGCCGGTGATCGTGGGCAGCCTGCTCCCGGTCTCCCGGCAGCTCCCCACCGGCAAGCTCCGGGCCATTGCGGTAACGACCGCCAAGCGCTGGCACACGATGCCGGACACCCCGACCATCGCCGAGACGATCCCCGGCTACGAAGTCACGCTGTGGTTCGGCACCATGGCGCCGCGTGGAACGCCGCAGCCGATCATCAATCAGCTCAACGCCGCCATCAACAAGGCGCTCGGCTCCGCCGATATCAAGAAGAGTCTGGAAGGCGCGGGCATGATCGGCAACCCGGTGACGCCGGAGCAGTACGGCAAGCGTATCCGCGACGATTACGAGCGCTGGTCGAAAGTCGCCAAGGAAGCGAACATCAAGCTCAACTGAGTTTTTCCTCCGCAAAGATCTTCCGTTAGGAAAAATCTCGTCCTGACGAACAGAGGGGAACCCAAGGTTCCCTTCGCTGCGCTCGGGCTCGCCAGTTACGAACAGAGGGGAACCCAAGGTTCCCCTCCGTTACCTCCCTTCCTTCGGTTGTGACGTCATTCCGGACTTGATCCGGAATCTATCTTCAAACCAATCCTGCAGCGGCTTTCACGCGCGTCCGCGTGAGCGGCAGGTCGCGTATCCGCGCGCCTATCGCATCGGCCACCGCGTTCGCGATCGCCGCCGCGGTCGGTCCCTGCGCCGCTTCGCCGGTCCCCAGGAAAGGCATCCCGGGCCGCGTGATGATGTGCACGTCGACGCTCTCGGGCACGTTGGAGAAGCGCAGGATCGGGTAGGTGCTCCAGTCCTTGCTCGTCACCCGCGTGCGGTCGAAGGCCACCGCTTCGTACAGCGTCCAGCTGATCGACTGGATGATCCCGCCTTCGGTCTGGTTGCGGATGCCGTCGGGATTGACCGCTTCGCCGCTGTCGATCGCAGCGACCGCGCGTAACGGTCTCACGAGGCCGCTCTCGCGGTCGACCTCGACTTCGACCGCGACGGCGCAATACGCCGCGAGGTTCTTGTAGCGCGAGTAGCCGAAGCCGCGTCCGCGGTTGCGCTGCCTCTTGTATTGCGACCACCCGAAGCGCTCGGCGCACGCGCTGATCACGTCGCGTGCGCGCGGGTCCTCGATATGGCGCAGGCGAAAATCGATGGGGTCGGCTTTGGCGGCGAGCGCGAGCTCGTCCATGAAGCTCTCGGCTGCGAAGACGTTGTGATAGGCGCCGAGCGCGCGCAGCGCCGAGACCCGCAGCGGCGGAGCCGGCACGAAGTGATGCACCACGCGAGCGTTGCGGAAAGTGTAGGGCGGGATCGCATTGCGGTTGCCGCCGCCGGCCGGCAGCGGCAGCGGCTTCGGCTGCGGCGGCGGGAACGGCGTCTCGATGTGGCGCGCGGGCGCGAGATGCCCTGCGGGCCCCGGGCGCGTCGAATGCGCGGCGCTCCACACCTCGTATTGCCAGTCGATGACGTTGGGCCCGTCGAGCCGCGCGCGCGCGGTCGAGACCATCACCGATCCGTACGGCTCCCACGTGTGCTCGTCCTCGCGCATCCACTGCACGCGCACCGGACGGCCCGGAAAAGCGGTGGCGATCAACGCCGCGTCGGCGCCCGCGTCGTCGGCGCCGTTGTGGCCGTAGCAGCCCGAGCCTTCCATGTGGATCACTCTCACGCGCTCCACCGGCGCCTGCAGCATCTCGGCGATCGCTGCGCGCAGCGGGTAGACCCCCTGCGTGTGCGAATAGATAGTCACGACGCCGTCCTGCGCGTGACCGACGGCGCAGGAAGGCCCGATCGACGCATGCATCTGGTACGGCCTGCGGTAGGTCGCGCTGATCGTGCCGGGCCCGAGCGCGCCTTCCGCCGCGCCGCCGAGGTTGACGTAATCTTCCGCCGGCAGCTTCTGGATGTGGCTGTAGAGCTCGGTCGGCGGCGGCAGCGAGGCGCGCTCTTCCCACTTGCAGCGCTTCGCGAGCTCGCGCATCGCGACCACCGCCTGATACTCGCGCTCGGCGACGACTGCGAGAAAGCTTCCGTTACGAACGATCTTGAGCACGCCCGGCAGCTTCTGAACCGGCGCCATATCGACCGCTGCGAGCTTCGCTTCGTAGCTCGGCGGCCGCACGACGCGCGCGTGCGCCATCGCGGGAAGCCGCAGGTCCTGCACGTATATCGGTGCGCCGGTGACCTTCGCGGGGATGTCGACGCGCTGCATCGATTTGCCCATGACGCCGCGCGTCTTCGGGTCGCGCAGCGGCGACTCCGGCGTTGCGTTCACGTGCAGCGTTTCACCGGTGACGAGCTGGCCGTAGGTCATGCTGCGCCCGTCGTTCGCGCGGATCGTGCCGAGGTGCACGGTCAGCTGCGTCGACGGGACCGCGAGGCGCTGCGAGGCGAGCGCGACGAGGATCGCTCTCACCTGCGCGGAGGCGTGCATGATCGCGGTGCCGCTGTGCTGCATCGACTGGCTGCCCGCGGTATAGCCTTCGTCCGGCGTGCGGGCGGTGTCCGCCGTCACCAGAGTGATCGAGCGCGGGTCGACGACGAGCTCTTCGGCCGCGACCTGGATCAGCGCGGTCTTGATGCCCTGGCCGAGCTCGGCCTTGCCGGTGAAGACGGTGATCGCGCCGTTCGCGTCGATGCGGATCCACGAATCGAGGAGCGGCGCTTTGCCGAGATTTCCGGGAAGCTTCGGCGCCGCCTCCGGCGCCTTGCCGGGGTTCTGCGGCTCCTGCGCCGCGCCGAAAGCCGCGGGGGCGAGCGAGAAGCTCACCACGAGCGCGCCGCCGCGCGCGAGGAATTCGCGGCGGGTGAGGGGGGCGTTCATCTGCTGCCCTTCATGAGTGCGGCCGCGCGCTCCACCGCGCGCACGATCCGCATGTGCGTTCCGCAGCGGCAGAGATTCGCGTTCATGTGCTTGCGGATCTCGGCTTTCGAAGGCGCGGGATTGCGCTCGAGCAGCGCCTGCGCGCGCATCATCATTCCGGGTATGCAGTAGCCGCACTGCGCGGCCTGCTCCTCGATGAACGCGCGCTGCACCGCCCCCGGGTTTTCCAGGGTGCCGAGTCCTTCCACCGTCGTGATGCGCCGCCGCTCCAGCGCAGCGATCGGCGTCACGCACGAGAACACCGGCTGACCGTCGACCAGCACCGTGCACGCGCCGCATTGTCCGAGGCCGCAGCCGAACTTGGCGCCGTTCAGCTGGAGGTGGTCGCGCAGCACGTAGAGGAGCGGCGTCGCGGGATCCGCGTCGACCTGCTGGGCTTTGCCGTTGACGTCGAGTGTGATCATTCAGTTATCGTCGAAGTAAGGACGGAGAAGTCGCTCCGTACTGTCATTGGGACGAAGCAATCCCGGGAATCCCCGAGATCGCCGCGTCGCGCTTGCCGCTCCTCGCGATGACAAATCATCTCGCGGTCTCGGCGATGCTCTGCCGCGCGCGCCGCACTTCACGCGCGACGGCCGGCCACTCGGACCGATCGGTGTACGTCGCGCGCAGATAGGTGACGAGCGCAGCGATCTGTTCGTCCGTGAGCGCCCCGTGAAAGCCCGGCATGAAAGGCCCCGGCTCGCCGTCGGGCGGAGCCATGCCTTGCAGGATGATGCGTATCAGGTTTCCCGGACCCGGCAGCGCAACCGAAGTCGAGAGCGCGAGATGCAGCGCCTCGCCGGAAGGCGATCCCGGCGGCCGCTCGGCCGCGCCGTGACACACCGCGCACGTCGCGCCGTAGATGACGCCGCCGATCTGCACGTCAGCCGTGGACGCCTTGCGACCGGCGTCCGGCTGCGGCTCCTGCGTCGCGCCGCCGCCGCGCGCACGCGCAAGGGCCCATTCGCCGCGCCGCTGGCGCTCGGCGTCGGGCGCGCCGGAGACCGAAGCGATGTAAGCCGCGATCGCCCGCACTTCCTGCTCCGGAACCGAGCCCAGGTTGTGCGCGACCGCAGCCATCGGTCCCGCGGCGACTTCGTGCGTCGCGCTCGCGCCGTATCGCAGGTAGCGATAGAGGGTCTCCGCCGTCCACGGCACCGGCGCGCGCGAACTCGCATCGATCGCGGGCGCGTGCCAGCCTTCGGCTTGGCCGCCCGCAAGGAATTCGCGCTTTTTCTCCGCTCCGAGGACGTTACGCGGCGTGTGGCACGCACCGCAATGACCCAGCCCGAGGACGAGATAAGCGCCGCGATTCCATTCGTCGTTTTGCGCAGGGTCCGGCCGGAACGCCTGCTGCTCGAGGTATAGAAGCTTCCACCCCGAGACGAGCATGCGGATGTCGAGCGGGAACACGACATCGTTCTGCGGGCGTTCCGCGCGCACCGGATCGCGCGTCATGAGAAACGCGTAGAGGGCCTTCACGTCGTCTTCGCCCACGAGCGTGAAATGGTCGTACGGGAAAGCCGGATAGAGGTGCCGCCCTTCGCGATCGACGCCTTCGCGCATCGCGCGTGCGAAAGCCGCCTGCGACCAGCGGCCGATACCGGTGTCGGGGTCGGGCGTGATATTGGTGCCGTGTATCGTCCCGAAAGGCGTGTGCAGCGGGAACCCGCCCGCGTAGGCTTTTCCGCCCGGGGCGGTGTGGCACGCGACGCAATCGCCGATCGCCGCGAGCGCAGCGCCGCGGGAGACGAGCGCGGTGTCGAACGAACCCCTCGCCGGCGGCTCGACGGGCGCGATTTCAGCGCGCCAGGAAATCGCGATGAAAACGACGATCGCGGCGAAAAAAAGAACCAGGACGAGGAAGAGTAGTCGGCGGGCCATGGAGGTGGGCGAAACGGCGCGTGGCCGCCGACGTGCATTTACTGTGCCGCAGCCGAAGGAAGGGAGGTTACGGAGGGAAACCATTGGTTTCCCTCTGTACGTTTACTTCCCGCCGTCGTAGTCTGGGCGCGGTCCTTGCTCAAATGAGCGCCAAATCAACCACAGGAATTGTTAGATGGCTCAGACGGCAGCAAAAGCGGCCCAGACTAGAAGACGGCGAGGTCACCGCTCACGCATCACCGAGGGCCTGCCGGATCCGCTCGGCGCGACGTGGGACGGGCTCGGCGTTAACTTTGCGCTGTTCTCGGCCAACGCGACCAAGGTGGAGCTCTGCCTTTTCGACGCGCACGGCAAGCGCGAGCTCGAGCGCATCGCGCTGCCCGAGTACACCGACGAGGTGTGGCACGGTTATCTCCCCGATGCGAGGGCCGGCACGGTATACGGCTACCGCGTGCACGGGCCGTACGAGCCCGGGCAGGGGCATCGCTTCAACCCCAACAAGCTGGTGCTCGATCCTTACGCAAAAGCGCTCGTCGGAGAGCTCGAGTGGGCGGACGAGCTTTTCGGCTACCAGCTCGGCGGGGACGACCTCGGGCTCGACGCGCGCGACAGCGCACCGTTCATGCCCAAGTGCCGCGTGGTCGATCCCGCCTTCACGTGGGGACGCGAGCGCCGGCCGCACGTGCCGTGGGACCAAACGATCCTCTACGAGGCGCACGTGCGCGGCTACACGATGCGCCACCCGGCGGTGCCGGAGGAGCTGCGTGGAAAGTTCGCCGGCCTCGCGGTGCGCGAAGTCGTCGACTACATCCGCAGCCTGGGAGTGACCTCGATCGAGCTCCTGCCGGTGCAGGCCTCGGTGGTCGATCGCGGCCTGATGGAGAAAGGGCTTACCAACTACTGGGGCTACGACACGATCGCTTTTTTCGCGCCCAATCCGCGCTACTCGGCATCGGGATCGATACAGGGTTTCAAGGCGATGGTCTCGCATCTGCACTATGCCGGAATCGAGGTGATACTCGACGTCGTCTACAACCACACGCCCGAAGGCAACGAGCGCGGCCCGACGCTGTGCTTCAAAGGCATAGACAACGCGTCGTACTACCGCCTCATGCCGGATGAGCCGCGTTATTACATCAACGACACCGGGACCGGCAATACGCTCAATCTGAACCACGCGCGCGTGCTGCAGATGGTCATGGATTCGCTGCGCTACTGGGTGACGGAAATGCACGTCGACGGCTTCCGCTTCGACCTGGCGACGATACTCGCGCGCGAGGAGCACGGATTCAACCCGAGCGGCAGCTTTCTCGACAGTTGCCGGCAGGACCCGATACTGTCGAAAGTAAAGCTGATCGCGGAGCCCTGGGACATCGGCCCCGGCGGCTATCAGGTCGGGCAGTTCCCGCCGGGGTGGGCGGAGTGGAACGACAAGTTCAGGGATACCGTGCGCGCGTACTGGAAAGGCGACGACGGGAAAGTTCCTGCGGTCGCCAGGCGCCTGACTGCGTCCGGCGACATCTTCAACCGCCGCGGCCGCAAGGCCTGGGCGAGCGTCAACTTCGTCACGGCACACGACGGGTTCACGCTTCACGACCTGGTTTCGTACGACGACAAGCACAACCAGGCGAACGGCGAGCATAACCGCGACGGTCATTCGCACAACCTGTCGTGGAATTCGGGCGCCGAAGGCGAAACCGACGATCCGGACATCATCGCGCTGCGCGAGCGGCGGAAGCGCAATTTCCTCGCGACGCTGCTGCTTTCGCAGGGCACCCCGATGCTGCTCGCGGGCGACGAGTTCGGGCACACGCAGAAAGGCAACAACAACGCGTACTGCCAGGACAACGAGCTCACGTGGCTCGACTGGACCGGGCAGCGCGAAGAGGACGTGGCCCTTACGCGCTTCGTCCAGCGGCTCATCGCGCTGCGCGATCACTACCCGATCCTGCGCCGCCGCCGCTTCTTCACCGGCGCCCACAACCCGGAGCTCGACGTAAAGGACGTCACGTGGATCGACCCGCGCGGGACGGAGAAGACGCAGGAGAGCTGGAGCGACCCGCGCGAGCGCTGCTTCGGCATGGTGCTCGACGGCCGCGCGCAGCCGACCGGGATCGTGCGGCCGGGATCGGATGCGACGCTGCTCCTCATCCTGAACGCCTACCACGATGTCGTCGTGTTCACGCTCCCCGGGGTGCCCGGCGGCAGCTCGTGGAAGTGCCTCGTCGACACCAACCTGCCCGAGCGCGGCGACGAGCCGCTCTTCGCCGCCGGCGATCGCTATGAGGTGACCGGACGCTCGTTCCTGCTGTTCGTGCTGGAGGCGGGGTAGGGGGCGGCGCTCGCCTTCGCTCGGGCCTCGCCGCCCCACGAACAGAAGGAAACCGATGGTTTCCCTCCGTAACCTCCTTTCCCTGGTCGCGTGTCGGAGGGTAAGTCCGACACGCTGCTAGGAGACGGCGCTCGCCTTCGCTCGGGCCTCGCCGCCCCACGAACAGAAGGAAACCGATGGTTTCCCTCCGTAACCTCCTTTCCCTGGTCTTGCGCGGGTGGCATGATGGCTCCGCTGCCACTCCACAGGAGGGCGTCTTGAACTATTCCAGATCGGAAGCGAAGGCCGCAGCGCGCGCGCAGTTTCGCGGCGTATGGGCCGCGCTGACGACGCCGTTCAAGCCGGACCTCCAGATCGACGAGCGCGGCCTGCGCGGCAACATGCGCCATCTCACGCGCAACCTCAAAGTCGACGGCGTCCTGTGCTGCGGCACGATGGGCGAGTTCTGGGCGCTCACCCACGACGAGCGCAAGCGCGTGTTGGAAATCGTCGTCGACGAAGCGAGGCGCGGCGGCTGCAAGGTTCTCGCGCACACGGCGCACCCTTCGGCGCACGAGACCATCGAGCTCACGCGGCATGCGCAGGCCGCGGGCGCGGATTTCGCGATGGTCATGAATCCGTACTACCCGCCGATGAGCGAGGAGACCGTCCACGACTGGTTCCGCTTCGTCGCTGAGCGCGTGGACATCGGACTTTGGATGTTCGACGCGCGCTATGCGGGTTACAGCATGTCGCCGGAGCTGATCGCCCGCCTTGCCGACATCGACAACGTCTGCGGCATCAAGCTCGCGTGGGGAATCGACCATTACGCGCAGGTGTACAAGCTCTGCGGCGACAGGCTCGTCCTGAGCAACCCGAACGAAGCCCATCTGCTCACCATGGTCCGGGAATACGGGCAGCAGGTCTATCAGTCTTCGCAGACGCCTTACCTCTATCAGACCGCGACCTGGCAGCCTTTGCGCGAGTACGTCGAGCTCGCGCTCTCTCAGCGCTACGACGAGGCCGGGAAAATCTCGAAGCAGCTGGAGTCGCTCAGGAAAGTGCACCTGAAGTGGTACCGCAACCGCTGGAGCGACGACAAGATCGTTCCGTGCGCCTACGTCAAGGCGTGGAGCGAGCTGATGGGCCTCGCGGGCGGCCCGGTGCGCCCGGGGCTGCCGCAGATCACGGCGGACGAACGGGCCGAGCTGCGCGCGGACGTCGAGCGCACCGGGATCCTCGGCCGCATACCGACGGCAAAGGCGGCGTGAGCCGTCGCGAGCAGGTCCCCGCCGATCTGACTGCGCTCAAAGCGCGGCTCGCGGACGCCGAAGCGAAGCTCGAGCGGCTGCAGAACGAGCGCGTCGGCAACGAGTTCTTCACCATGCTCGCGCACGAGTTCCGCAATCCGCTCGCGCCGATTCGGAGCGCCGTCGAGATCATGCGCGTCATCGGACAGAAGGACCCCGCGCTCGAAGAAGCGCGCGAGATGATCTCGCGCCAGGTCGATCACCTCTCGTGTCTTGTCGATCAGCTTCTCGACGTTTCGCGCATGACGCAGGGCACGATCCCGCTTCAGAAAGAGCCGGTCGACGCGAATGCGGTGCTGTGGCAGGCGGTGGAGCTCGCGCAGCCGCTCACCGACGAGCGCGGGCAGACGGTCAGGGTCGTGCCGCTCGCGCAGCCGGTCGACATCGAAGGCGATTTCGAACGGCTCGTCCAGGTCGTTCGCAACCTTCTCGACAATGCGGCGCGCTACACCGACGCGCGTGGGGAGATCGTGGTGAGCGCGGCGAAGGAGGACGACTCGATCGCGATCAGCGTCAAGGACAACGGGATCGGCATCGCACCGGAATCGCTCGCGGTCGTTTTCGATTTGTTCACGCAGGCGCACGCGAGCGCCGAGCGGCCGGAAGGTCTCGGCATCGGGCTTTCGCTGGTTCGCAACATCGTCGAGCTGCACGGCGGATCGGTGGAGGCGAAAAGCGGCGGGCTCGGGCACGGCAGCGAATTCATCGTCAGGCTGCCGCTGCGCACGGGCGCGATGCGGCCGGGTCAGCCGGCAAAGCCCGCGTCGGGCCGCGAGATGGCGCGGCGCATCGTCCTCATCGATGACAACGTGGACGCCGCCGAAAGCCTCGCGATGCTGCTGCGGCTGAAAGGCCACGAGGTGCATGTCGCGTACGACGGCCCTTCGGGTGTTGCGCTCGCGCTGAAAACCGCGCCCGATTGCGTGCTGGTCGACATCGGGTTGCCCGGCATCGACGGCTACGAAGTCGCCAAGCGCCTGCGCTCGCACGACGGCGGGGCGACGCTGCTCGTCGCGCTCACCGGCTACGGCCAGAGCGAAGACCGCATCAAGTCCGAACAGGCCGGCTTCGACCATCACCTGGTCAAGCCCGTGGCGCAGAACGTGCTCGAGGACCTGCTGCGCGAGCGCTGACTCAGTCGGCTTTGATGTTCGCGGCGCGAATCACTTTTTTCCAGCGCTCGTGATCGCTGCGCATGTAGCGCGCGAGTGCCTCGGGCGTCCCCGGCGCCGGATCCGCCCCCTGGCTCGACAGCCGCTGCGAGACCTCGGGCTCGTTCAGGATTCTCACGACCGCCGCGTTCACCTGCTTCACGATCGCAGGCGAGGTCTTCGCCGGTGCGAAGAGCGCGTTCCAGTTCGAATACTCGAAGCCGGGATAACCGGACTCCGCCACCGTCGGCACATCGGGCGCCGAAGCCGAGCGCTTCGCGGTGCTCACGGCGAGCGCGCGCAGCCGTCCGCTTTTCACGTGAGGCAGCACCGAGGGAATGCTGATCCACAACAGTTGCACCTGGCCCGCGATGAGGTCGGCTGTCGCCGGCGCGCCGCCTTTGTAAGGCACGTGCACCGCGTCGAAGCCCGCCGTGAGCTTGAGCAATTCGAGCCCGAGGTGCGTCGCCGTGCCGGTTCCGGCCGAAGCGAAGTTGAGCTGGCCCGGTTTCGCTTTCGCGAGCGCGACGAGCTCTTTCAGGTTTTTCGCCGCGAGCCCCGGATGTGCGACGAGGATCTGCGGGTTGTTCACCAGCATGCCGACCGGCGTGAAATCGCGGAAAGGATCGTAGGGGAGCTTGGATCGGAGCGCGGGATTGATGCTCATGCCGCCCGCGGTGCCGATGAGGAACGTGTAACCGTCGGGCGCGGAGCGCGCGACGATATCGGTGCCGACGATGCCGCCCGCGCCGCCGCGGTTGTCGATGATCATCGGGTGTCCCCATTGATCGGTGAGGCGCTGCCCGATCAGGCGCACGATGGTGTCGGTCGGCCCGCCCGGCGGGAAAGTGATCACGAAGCGCACCGGCTTCGTCGGATAAGCCTCCGCCGCGGCGGCCGCGGCCGAAAAAAGGAGGAGGAGCGAAACGAGAGCGCAGCGAATGAAAAGCATGACTTGGAGTCCCTAACATAATGAAACACGTGGCGCGAGGTTATCATGGCGCAAAAGACGATCACGCGCCTGTCCCGGCGCGCACAACCGGAGAGTCGGATGAGCAGCAGAACGTTACGCACGCTGGCCGTTTTCGCAATCGCCGCTTTGGCTGCACCGCTCGCGGCTTCGCAGGAGTTCCCGGCGAAGCCCATCCGCCTCGTGGTGCCTTTTCCGCCCGCGGGCGCGGTCGACGTCGTGGGCGTGGGGCGCGCGCTCGCGACGCCGCTCGGCAAGGCGCTCGGTCAGAGCGCACGGGACGCATCGTGAAAATGCTCAACCTCAAGCTGGACTAGAGCTTGGTGCGGTCCGAGCTGGCCGGGCTGTCGCCGGCGTATTTCGGCATGGTCATGGCTACGGGCATCGTCTCGCTCGCTGCTCATCAGCTCGCCATGCCCGGCGTAGCGCACGCGTTGTTCAAACTCAACATCGTCGTCTACGCCGTGCTGTGGTTTCTGACCGCGCTGCGCATGGTCCGCTATCCGCGCCGGTTCTTCGGCGACATGGTCGATCATCTCCGCGGCCCCGGCTTCTTCACGACCGTGGCCGGGACGGCCGTCCTCGGGAGCCAGTTCATGGTGCTCGAGGCCAACTCTCGCGCCGGCACTGTGCTCTGGGTCGTGGCGATCACGCTGTGGGTCGGACTGACCTACACGATATTCGCGGGCTTCACCATCAAGGAGCGCAAACCGACCCTCGATCAGGGGATCAGCGGTGCCTGGCTGCTCGCCGTCGTGGCAACACAATCGATCGCGGTGCTGAGTGCGCTGCTCGCCGCCCACATCGCGCCGCCCCATAAAGTGGAGATGAACTTCCTGGCGCTTTCGATGTGGCTGTGGGGCGGCATGCTCTACATCTGGATGATGTCGCTGATCTTCTACCGCTACACCTTTTTCCCGTTTGCCCCCGGCGATCTGTCACCACCGTACTGGATCAACATGGGGGCGATGGCGATCTCGACCCTGGCGGGATCGCTGCTCATCATCAACGCGCCCGACGCGCCATTTCTGCTTTCGCTGCTGCCCTTCATAAAGGGTTTCACCGTTTTTTACTGGGCGACAGGCACCTGGTGGATACCGATGCTGGTGGTTCTCGCCCTGTGGCGCTACGTGTACAAGCGCTTCCCGCTGAAATACGATCCGCTTTACTGGGGTGCCGTTTTTCCCCTGGGCATGTATGCGGCGAGCACCGACCGGATGATCGCAGCGATGGGATTCGATTTCCTCGGCTTCGTGCCAGCGGTCTTTCTGTACATCGGACTCGCCGCGTGGACGGCGGCGTTCACCGGGCTCGCCTTCGACATATTGCGCCGCGTCGGGGCGATTCGATCGTAGGTCCGCGGGCTTTCAGCCGTGATCCACGCGCTCGTGCTGCAGTCGGTCGTGGACTGAACGGCCGCCCTGGCACGACAATCGCTGGGTACCGGCCCATCAGACCCGGATAGAGGCGGATATGCGGTTCATGGCGGCATTACTCGTTTTGATGGCCGGCTGCGCGAGCACGCCGGGCGGCGACGCGGACGTGGGCTCGGCGAGGACGTCGTGGCAGGGCGCGTCCTACGAGGACGTCGTCAGGAGCTGGGGCGCGCCGGCGCGCACGACCAGGCTTCCCGACGGCCGCGACGCCCACACCTGGGTTTCGGAGAGCATCGCATCGCGTGCGTCGATCTGGCCTTCGATCGGCATTTTCGGCGGCAGCGGCGGCGTGGGCTTCGGCACCGGCGTCACGATGGGACCCGGCGGCGGCGGCGAGCTCCTGCGCTGCGAGCGCACGATCTTCTTCGACAAGGGCCGCGTCGTCGACCAGACCTGGCAGGGCCCGGCCGAGTACTGCGCGAGCTTCCGCCGCGGATAGCACCTCAGATTGTCATTGCGAGGAAAGCCATGACGAAGCAATCCCGGGGATCCCCGAGACCGCGCTGCGCGCGGCTCGCCGGTGAACGAACAGAGGGAAACCGAGGTTTCCCTCCGTAACCTCCCATCCTACCGTTTGTCATTGCGAGGAAGGCTCTGACGAAGCAATCCCGGGAATCCCCGAGATCGCCACGTCGCGCTACCGCGGCTTCTCGCGATGACTAAAACTCGAAGC
>Ga0105106_10000545_pt1 | contig 26581 bp, 30 predicted proteins | sample PPLLaktember2015_5_FD_79109 | JGI IMG/M metagenome (GOLD analysis project Ga0105106, IMG submission 79109) | Freshwater sediment microbial communities from Prairie Pothole Lake near Jamestown, North Dakota, USA - PPLs Lake P8 Core (1) Depth... | ecosystem: Environmental > Aquatic > Freshwater >...
CCTACCAGAGATATACCTGTTATTGCCTGGAATGCAATCATAAGTTCAGCAAAGACGCTTGTTGCTGTAAAACGACCAAAATCAGTAGCAGTCAAATTTCCAACGCTGAAAATCAGATAATCGAAAAATCCGGGATAGACCGTCCCATCTGGAGATTTGAGGCAGCCGAAGAGCCAGTAAACCAGCGCGCTTCCGAAGATTAATACCAAAATGCTGGCAATTATATTCCCTAGACTCTCGCCAAAACCACACAGAAGATCGATGAACCAGTAGAGTATAAACTTTGGAAAGAATTTCAACCCCACCGATAAGCGAGAAAATTGGTTTTCCGCAGCACTAGCCTGCTTGTTTTTCGCTGGGTAGATAATCGGGGCATACTTTGGAGAATATGTCTTTTTTTCATTTCTTTTTGATTTTACATAAGCCCAACTAGCATCCTGAAAAAATCCTTGGGATGCCCACACGCCGGTTAAGTTCCGGTAGATCTGCATCGCTTCATAGTGCCGTTTGCGTAAGAATTCTTGGATTTTCTCCTCGCTTAAATACATATAATGATGGTGAAACTCTTCGAAAAGATGGATATCTTCCTGCAGAATTCCATTTCCGAGATTTTTCCGTTTTATTCCAGCCCCTTGAAGGTTTGCCATTGACAGGCTGACCCCTACCATTTCAGCCCCTTCGAAGATTGAATAATCCTCAAAGTTGGCCCGGTAGAAATCACATCCATAAAAAAAAGAATCCTGAAATGTGCTTTGGGAACAACGGATTAAGCGAAAATCGCAAAACTTGAATGTACAGTTCCTGAAGTTTGTTCCACATAGGATAGCACCAGCAAACATAACATTTTCTAGCGTGCAGCCTTTAAAATTTGCATTCGTAAGATTAGTGACCTTGTTCTCATTGAAATCACTGAATACAATATTTTTCAATGTTAACCCGCTCAGGTCGATCGAGCTTAAATCCATGCCCGCCAGATCATGAATTTGATTTTCCCCGGATCTCAATTCATTAATAATTGGTGAAAAATCCATTGATTTCTGCATAGCAGCCTCTGCTGGTGTGCTACTGATGTATAAGTTGATCGGTAAATGTGTTTTACTATCCGAATAGTTGATAAATTTTTTCCGGTATTTTGAAGTAGGTTTTGGTCGTTACCCGTTCATTCGGTACTGGCTTTCTGAAGCCTGCCGGGAAATTGAAATCGATCCCACGGTCTATCCAGATCGTCTTTAATCCCACCCCCTGCGCCCCACTGACATCTTCATATAAATTGTCTCCGACATAGATCGCGTCTTCTGGTTTAACTTTCATCCCCTCCAGGGCGGCTGTGAATAACTCTGGATTTGGTTTGCGTGCTTTTACATCGGAAGAGAAAATAATCAATTCGAAATATTTCTCCAGATCAAACTTTCTGATCTCTGGGATTGAGAATAGTCGCTGCGAATTCGAACAAATGCACAGACGGATATCCTGGCGCTTGTACAGCTCTTCCAATAAAGGATGAGTTTGCGGATAAACAGTCAGATATTTGGTGGTCAAGATTCTGAATAGGAGAGCAGTTTCACGAATAAGCGCATGCAAATCGAGTGCAGGGGAAATTAGTAGACCGGAGAATACGCGCATCAAAACATTACCAATATCAACGTCGGGGTGCTGATTGGGATTTTCTTCATATTCGATTTTTTCCTGGTCTCTGAGGCTTTTATGAAAATCTTCTGGTGTGACTATGATCCCCTGATAGGATAGCCAGGAGGACAAAAAATCATACGCTAATGGATTTGTTTCATCCGTTTCAATATCAATCAATGTTTTAAACAAATCAAAAATCACAACTTTCTTATCTTTCATTCAATGCCTCTCGATTCGATTTTATGAGCCGCAATACCGTTATCCTAATTGTACAACCGAACGCTCCTATTCAGCTTTGTCTCGTCTCCTCGGTTCCATTCCGCTTGCAGCACCGAATAGACATACTCACTGCCCCAGGCGCCTTTGAACCAGATATTCTCGATGAAATGCCCCTCCCGGCGCATCCCCACCCGCTCCAGCAGCCGGGCAGAAGCAGTATTTTCGGCGTCACAGATGGCGGTCGCGCGGTGCAGGTCCAGCTCGGCGAACAGGTAGTCCAGCAAGCGGCGCACAGCCTCCGTGGCGTAGCCCTGCCCTTGAAAGCCACTTGCCAGCGAGAATCCAATTTTTGCCTGGCGCAGGTCATGGGCGAGTATGTGAAAAGCGCAGTCGCCGATCAAGCCCGGGGTGCTATTACGTTCAAGGGCAAGCTGGTACCACTCTCCTGGAGTTCCGGGCTGGATGGTTTGCATATCCCGGATAAACGCGGCCGCCTGCTCCAGGGTGTAGGGCGCCTGCCAGCTCTGGAAGCGGGCTACCTGCGGGTCAGAGCGGTAAGCAGCAAAGGCTTCCAGGTCGCTCTCCTGGAACGGGCGCAGGATCAGGCGCGGGGTTTCCAGTTGGTTCATCCGGGCTCGCTTTGCCCGCTGAGTGGGATGATCTTGTACAGCATATAGCGATTCTGATCTTCATCAGCCGAGTAGAACAGGCCGAGCTGTTCGGCGTGCAAGCTCAGGTGCACTTTTTTCTCCGCCAGGCTCTCAAAATAAGCCACATACGGGTTGCTGCCGGCAATTTCACCCATCTCGATGGTCAGGTGAAAGCGGTATGCGTCGCCATCGAAGGGCGCTGAAGGGTCGCTGAAAAGCTGGCCCAGCTCGCGGTTGAGGCGGTTGTGCAGCTCGCGCAGGCTGCCGGTCTCCACCACCCTCAGACCCAGGATGCCATAACCGCTCCACTCATCCGCATAGAATTCATCCAGCTCGATAGGGAAAGGGGCGATGTGGGCGGCTAATTTGTCGCAGTAGGCTTCGAGGCGCGCCAGGTCTTCGATCACAAAGGGCTGTTTCAAACTGATATGGGCGGGGTAGAGCGCGGCGTTGAACGGGATACGGTATTTTTGAGCCAGCTCGCAGGCGATCTTGCGGGTGTAGTTCTGCACTGTGGTATCTGCCAGGATGGTGATGCCTGCTTTCATCAAAGGATCTCCCGTAATAAATTCATGCACCTGCCAGATATTGATCCGCAGGTCACACCGGAGGCTTGCTGTCGAATTTCAGGCGTAGGAGCTCTAAATCCCACACCTGGTACTCAGGAAGCTCATAACCTGCATGAACCTTCAGCTGCGTTTCAGCAGAGATACACTGCACCGCCAATCCGCCGACCTCACCCTGGCCTGCCAGATCTTCTGGCTTGAAGATAAAACCTTCGTCTGCCTCCCATGCCGGGATGCCATGCTGCTGATCATCGAAACGCAGCGCGTGTGCATCGATCTCACGTCCATTCGGATCCTGCAAAACGAAGGCTGTGGCTGTCTCACTCCCACGCTGATCTAATACCCAACGGTTCTCCTCCCACAGCTCTTTTAAGTTATAACCGGAGCGGCCCAGGAGTTCGCGCATCTGAGCCACATCATCCAACAGCAGGAGGATGTCGAGATCTTTGTGCGGGCGGGTCTGCTCTCCGAGCAGGGCGTCGATCCCCCAGCCGCCGACCACCCAGACCTGGATCCCGTTGGCGTTCAGGAGTTTGTAGATGCGGAGGGTATCTTCCTCGCTAACCATCTTGTTCTTTCTGTGGATTAGGTTTCACGTATTCAATATACTCGTTCACCACCCGGAAGCCTACCGCTTCGTACAGCCTTTGGGCGGGGAGATTGTTGGTCGAAACGCTGACGCGCTGCATGCCCTGCGCCTGCATGCGCCGCAGACATTCCAGCAGCGCCGCTTTCGCCAGCCCCTGCCGCCGGTAAGCCGGGCGCGTTCCCACCGGGCCGAAAGCCCCGATCTTGTTGAGCGGGTCGTTCCAGCCGTTCACATATGCCGCGATCACCCCGTCCGGAGCCACGCTCACGATATCCAGCTCGGGATCATAGCCCGGCAATTGCATCAATTTCGCATAATCGGCGTCGCTGACCTCGCCCACACTCCACGGCAGCCACACCACGCGCTGGGCGCCAGCGCGGTTGTTCAGCTCGTCTTGCTGCACGGCGCGCACCTGGCAACCCGACGCGACCACCGGCGCGGGGATGGGCGCATCCAGGCTGTACAGCATATTCACTTCCGAGAACTCGCCGCCGGGCCGGAAGCCGTGCCGCTCCAGGAAGGCCATGCGCTGGGGGTCATCCTGCCGGGCGCCAGAGACCAGTTGGCCTCCCCAGCGCTCGGGGTCGCTCTGGCGCAGCTCGGCCAGGAAGGTTTCTGCCCAATCCAACGCCTGCTCCTCGATCCCATGCCAGGCGTACTGTGGGTGCACCTGCACATCGAAGCTCGGGTCCTCGCCCAGCATGGCGTAACCCACTAGCTTTTCCCCCGCGTGCCACAGGCGGATGTGCCTGTACGGCTCCAGGTGGATGAGCAGCATGAAGAACCAGAACAGCAGGTCGCCCACATGCAGGTAGCGCCAGTCGTCCGTCAGGGCGCGGCTTTCCATCAGCAGGTCGAGCATCTGCTGCAGGTCGGCGTCGCTGGCGTAATTTCGAGAAGGGTTTGGCTCCATTACTTTTATTAGATCAGGGGAAGCAGCAGCCGGGCGAGCTCATTTTACATCGAAGGTAAAACTCTCCAGGATAGCGTCGAGCGCCTCCTGGTAGGTTTCCAGGTTGTAGGCATGCGCCGAGAGCAGGTAGATCACGCCGTCCTTTTCCAGCCAGATATCCTGGAACTGCCACCACGGCTCGCCCCACGGGCGGCGGTAGCGCATCTCATAGCCATCCACCCCGGCCAGGCTGCGGATCGACTCGCTGGGATCCGTGATTTCCCCTGCAATTTGCGCATAGGTGTTGTCGAAGACGTCTTGCGGGCTCGCTCCCAGCGCCAGCGGCTGCGTCGCCACGGCGAAATAAGCCCCGGAATCGCCCTGCTCCTGGACGCTGGTCACCATCACGTTTTCGGTAAAGCCCAGCTTGTAATAGTCGCGCCCGCTCTGGTAATTGGGGAACAGCTCCGCCATGGGTTGCCAGTCAGCCGGGTAGCTGAAGCTGAAAGCCGCATCGCTGAAGGCGCGCGGGCCAGCCGGCGTACAAGCCGCCAGCACGCAGGCTGCCAGCACACAGCACAGGCACAGAACTGTGCAGATGATTTTCATCATAGCCCACCTCGTCTGGCAATATTTTTTTGCCCGTACGTTCGCCGGCAGACCTACTTGAACGTGAAGCTCTCCAGGATCATATCGATGTCTTTTTGATAGTCACCTAGGTCATCGGCGCGGAAGGATAACAGGTAAAATAGCGAGCCATGCCGGATCCAGACATCGTGGAATTGGTACCACTGACCCTGCCAGTTGCGTTCGTAAGTCGCCGACAGGCCATCGATGCCTGCCACGGAGATTGGCCTTTCAGAGTAATTGCGCACATCCGATTCGATCAGGGCATAAATAAAATCGACATCCGAATCGATAGTCCAATCGGTTGCCTCCGCTGAGGCAACCGAAAAATATGCCCCAGGCGCACCCTCTTCTTTCACGCTGGTTACCGTCAGATCCTCCTGGATGCCCATCCACAGGAACTCGCGCCCACTTTTATAGCTGGGCGAGAGCTCCGCCATGCTCTTCCACTTGCCCGGGTAAGTGAAGGTAAAGGTGGCGAAATCGTAGGTCTGCGTCCCCACCGCAGTGCAGGCTGTGAGCAATACAAGCAATAAGATTGATAGGCTAATTTTTCGCAAAGGGATCCCATTCCTTGAAGGTGAAACTTTCCAGGATCAGGTCGATTTCTTTTTGATACTTGTCCAGATCTGCGGCGCGGAATGACAGCAGGTAAGACAACATCCCATTGGTCAGCCAGTAATCGCGGAGCTGGTACCATTGCCCTTCCCATTCTCGGTCGTAGTGGTACATCACGCCCTCCACGCCGCCAACCGTTACGGGGACCTGGTTCAAATTGCGCGTATACTCTTCCACCGTGGCGTAGGTCCAATACGCGAAGGTCAGGTTATCGCCATGCGCCCTGGCAGACACCATCAGATACACCCCCGGCTCACCAGCTTGCTTTGCGCTGGTCAGGGTGAAGTCTTCGCTGACATGCAGCCACATATAATCTTTGGCGCGCTTGTAATCCGGCGAGATCTCAGCCATCGTCTTCCAGCTGGCGGGATATTTAAGGGTAAAGGAGACGAAATCATACGTCTTGGTGCGCATGCTGGAGCAAGAACTAAGTAGGACGAGCATCAGGAGGGAGAATGCGATTTTTTTCATTTTTAATTTTCCTGCGAAGAGATCAAGCTAATACCGCCTCAGGCAGGCGATGCTCCCTGGGGTGGTGGGCCAACCGGTCAGTTTTCTTTAAAGGTGAAGCTATCCAGGATCATGTCCGTTTCTTTCTGGTATTTGTCCAGGTCGTCGGCGCGCAAGGAAAGCAGGTAAACCAGCGGGCCATATTCGAGCCACACATCGTGGAAATCGAGCCACTGGCCTTCCCACGACCGCTCATAGGTCGCCGACATGCCATTAACCCCGGCAACGCTGATTGGTCTTTCACTGTAATTGCGTATATCTTCTTCGTTGATGGCATACATGAAATCGATAATGCCAGCAACCGGCTCATCGGATTGCTCCAGCGTAGCCACCGAGAAAGACGCCCCGGGCTCGCCTTCTTGCTTCACGCTGGTAACGGTCAGGTCTTCCAGGATGCCCATCCAGTAGTAATCCTGCCCGCTTTTGTAGGTCTCGGAAACCTCGGACATGGGCTGCCAGCTTTTGGGGTAGGTAAATGTAAACGTGTAATAATCGTAAGGTTGCCCTGCGATACCGCAGGCAGTGAGGGTCAGGGTGAGCAGTAGTAGTGTTAAGAGGATGCGTTTCATAGGTCACCTTTTTAGATAATGATTTAATTGATTTTACCAAGAAAACCCGGGTTACCCGGCATCTCGCTGAAAATCAAATTGTAGGACGGGTTTTAAGGCAAGTGCTCTTCTTGCCAACCCGCCATTACGCGCAAACATCTTACTGAAAGCTAAAACTCTCCAATATCATCTCCATCTCGGATTGGTATAGGGACAGGTCCTCGGCGCGGTAGGATAGCAGGTAGAACAGCGAGCCATATTCGAGCCACACATCGTGGAACTGGAGCCACTGGTTTTGCCATAGCCGTTCATAAGTCGCCGATAGTCCTTCAATACCTGCTACGGTGATCGGCCTTTGGACATAATTGCGCATATCCGCTTCGTTTCTGGCGTACAAATAATCGATATCCGCATCAATCACACCGTCGGATCGCTCCAAAGACGCCACAGAAAAATAAGCCCCGGGCTCGCCTGGCTGTTTCACGCTGGTCACGGTCAGGTTTTCCAGCAGGCCCATCCATAGGAACTCGCGCTCGCTCTCGTAGATCTGGGATACTTCGGACATCGGATTCCAGCCGCGTGGATAGGTGAAGGTAATGTTGTAATGATGATAGGTTTTGCCTGCCAGGGAGCAGGAAGTGAGCAGGATGAGCGGCAGCAGCGCGGTGAGAATGCGTTTCATGCAGACCCCTTATTCGATATTGGCTGAATTAAATCCCTTAGCAGAATCATAATCTTAAAATCGGCGGTTTCTGTGCAGTGCATCAGTATAATTATGCCTTACAATCGCAAAATATGGCAGAGCACCTTCTACAATTGGAGAAAAATGAAACGCTCCCCCAAAATTGTCCTGGCTTTGGTTTTGGTTCTCATCCTCAGCCACCCCGCCGCCGCGCAGGTGCCGGGCTATACCAGCTACTTACCTCTGATTGCCAGCGCCCCGCAGGAGAGCTGCGCCTGGCCGATCCCGCCGCAGCCCACCGCCAGCGAGCAGGTGGAGCTAGATACCTTGGCTGCCATCAATGCCCAGCGCTCTGCGCATGGCCTGCCGCCCGTGGCGCGCAGCGCCGGCCTGACCCGCATCGCCCGCTTTCACAGTAACGACATGGCGGAGAATAACTTCTTCAGCCACGATGGCTCCGCCGGTGAGACCTTTTTCGAGCGCATGACCTGGATCTGCGACGAATCCTACTCGAGCTATGGGGAGATCATCGGCGCCAATTCAACAGGCTCGATCGACTGGATGATTGAGCTGTGGATGGACAGCCCCGGTCACCGCGCCATCATCCTGGGCGCTGGCTATACCCATGCCGGGGTGGGCTTCGCCTACGACCCGGACAGCCAGTACGGCTATTACTGGACGGTTGATTTCGGGGGGAGGTGAACAGTACGGCGGGTTTTAAGGCAAGTGCTCTTCTTGCCAACCCGCCGGTGCGCAGTATCACTTATCCGACGCAATAAATAAAAACTCGGCTTTTTCTTGAAAGCCGAGTTTCTGATCCAGGTTTCTATTTACGTTCTCGCTGCGAGCACCTCTCTCACTGCCTCAATCACCAACTCGGGCTGCTCCAGCTGGATGGCATGCACACTTTTTTCAGCCACCACCAGCCTGCTGTTCGTGGATAGCCCCGCCAGCTCCTCCTGAATCGACTTGAACATGGCCCGCGTCTGCTGCCAGCGTTCCTCTGTGTAACCGGGCGGCAGCGTCTCCGGGCGCCCGCCGGCTTCCAGCACCACCAGCGGCAAAGCGCCAAGATTGGGCGGGGCAGGATGCTCAGCGCTGATATCGACCAGCGTCCGGCTCTCCGCCAGCACGGCTGCGTAATAAGCCGGCCTGACGATCATGGGCAGGTAGGTGGCCTGTTCCTCGGGCGTGCGCAGCGAGGCGAAGCGCTTCAGCAGGATGGAGCGCGCCAGCAGCCGCACCAGACCCAGCCGCGCCAGCCAGACCAGGTTCTTCAGCGACCCGATGGAAGCCGTGAGCGCCCGCGCTTCCTCCGGGGGCAGGCGCTGAATCTGATCCTCGTGCGCCGAATCGACCAGCACCATGCCCACCACTTTTTCCGGGTGCTGGCGGTAGAATTCGCGCATCAGGATGCCGCCGTAGGAATGTCCCACCAGCATGTACGGGCCGGGCTCCCCGGCCTGCTCCAGCAGTGTGTGTAGCTCGCCAGCCATCCCCGGGATCGTGCGCGCCTCCTGCGCCGCATCGCTCCAGCCGTAGCCGGCCCGGTCGTAGGCGCACACCCACGCCTGCTCGGCCAGTTCAGGCGCCACCCACCGCCAGTCGTAGGAGCTGTTGCCCATCCCAGCCTCCAGGACGACGACCGGTTGTCCGAGCCGGCGCGTACCGCGGCAGTCCAGGTGCAGGCGGTGGGCGTTGACCGTATAGAGCTTCCCCGGGGGTGGGATTCGCCGCCGGTCGCGCTTCTCAGCGAAGATTTCGAAAATCAAGCCTGCCATCAGCAGGAGTAAGGCGCCCCCCAGCAGCCACAATAGAATATCCATTATTCACCTACCTGAGATGCAATGTGAACACCCATGGATACTCGGCAGCCCCACCTTCGCCGCCAAGCTCAGTCGTTGCGCCGTCCTGGTATTGGATAGCCAGCGGGATGATATCTGAGGATGAGGCCACAAACGGGTTGTCTTCGGTGTAAGCCATCACGGTCTCCGGGGGAATATCGGTCCAGTATTGGGTCATGCTGAACGTGCCGCTCAGGTAGGCCTCCAGCATCCCGTCCGGGTAGCTAGCCGTTGCAGGCCGGACAAAACCCCTCAGATCGGCGTCCATGGCATAGACGCTGTGGTAGGTGATGCACACGCCCTCGCCGCACTGCTGGGTCTGGAATTTGCAGTCGATCACCCCGCCGCCGGTGATGCTGCGCTCCGCATCCTCAAGCACCTCGAAGGGAAAGATCGTCACACATTCCTGTTGGGTTTCCGGGTCGGTGAAGCGCAGCTCGAGTGAGTGCTGCCAGGCAGGCGCCGTGGTTGGCTCTGGTGTAGGCGCCTCAGGGATCAGGGCGGCAGGCGTGTCTGTGGGGGTGGCTATCCCCGGGCTGAGGGCGTCGATCGGGGTGGGGGAAACCGGCGCTTGCGAATTGCAGGCCGTGAGGGCTGCTGCAAGCCCAATCAGAAGGCACAATCGCAGGGAAAACAACCCTGGTTTCTGCATGGTATCCTCCTTGTAGATGATCAGGGCTTAACCATTCTCTTGGGCGTTAACCGGGTCAATCGGTAACAAGCGTCAGGACATCCGCAAAACAAAGCTGTGTCTTGAGCACCCTGCCTGCATTGATTGTATAGCAAGTCGGAGGGGGAAGCAAGCGCCTGTTCTGAAAAACAGCGCTCATTCAGCCAGTGGGGCGATCATCAATAGATCTACCCCGAACGGGTCGGTCACCGGACAGGAGCGGATCGGGCGGTACATGAGCTGGTTGGAAGGGGTTACACCTTTGGCTCCGGCGGCAACGAATGCAGCCTGCAGCGCCTCGGCTTCAGCAACCGTCGCCAGCTCGAAAGTGATCTCCACATTTTGGGGATTGCCCTGGCGTCCCTGCAGGAGCGTCAGCCAGCCAGACCCGACCGGCCAGCCGCGGGTGTCCTTCCCCTCGACGTAGGCCGGTGGCCCCAGCACCTGTGTGTAAAATGCGACCGCCTCCCGGTAGGTCTCGTAAAACAGGGTGACCCCGAAGGCGCCGGTGAAGCGAAATCGTGGCTCGGGTGCTGGTTTCATGAAATACGAATTCTGATAAGCCTCATAATCCATGGCTTGTCCTCCGCATGGTTTTTTTTAAGAGTACTCTCGGGAACAGTCACTAAGGCATGTTCATACTTTTTTCCAGGTGATCCGTTCTCAAATCCAAATGTGGCTGCCTGGGCAAAAATTTAGACCCTCAGCGAGCCACGGAACCCCCTGGCGCCATAGTAAGAGTCTGCGCCGTTGTGATACACGAAGACATGGTTATAGCGCCGATCGGCAAAGATGGCGCCGCCGAGTTTGCGGATCTCAGGCGGTGTTGTCAACCAGCTCGACGTTTTCGAATCGAATTTTCCCAGCTTCTGCAGCGCTTGATACTGTTCTTCCGTCAGCAGCTCGATGCCCATGGCAGCCGCCATATTCATAGCAGAATCTTTCGGCTTATGTTCTTTCCTGGCCTCCAGCGCTTCACGGTCGTAACAAACATTTCTGCGGCCCTGCGGGCTTTCCGCTGAACAATCGTAGAATATGGTTTCGCCCGTCTCTGGATCCTGCCCAACGATATCCGGCTCACCGCCGGTCCTTTCCATTTCATTGAGCGACCACAGTTTTTCGGGGTCCGCTTCCAACCTTGTCTGTACTTTTGCCCATTCAAGGCCTGCATGGCGGTACATGTTTTTCTCAAAACGTGCTTTCAGCGTGTTGAGTAGTTCTTCACTTTGTTCAGGTGACAATTTCATCATGATATGTGGTTCCCTGGCACGCCGTTCTGGATCGCTTTCCGGAAATCAAACTCGAACAGCGGGCACCCCTCCCGGTAGGTATTCAGCACCAGCTCGTAAAAGGAGTGGTACTGCGAATTGGGTACATTTGCCTGGTGGCAGGCGACCAGCGTGATCAGGTTCTGCAGCCGCAGGCTGTCGGGCAGCAGCGCCAGCCAGCTCTCGTCCAGGTGGTTTTCTTCATTATATCCGCGCATGAACCAGCCAAAGAATTCCATGAGCCAGCTTTCCCAGCCTGGCTGATTGTAGCGCCGGGAATACAGCGGCAGCAGCACGGCGATATCGTTGATGAACCAGTTGTAGGCGCAGTCGTCGAAGTCGAACAGGGTGATCCGCCCGGCGTCCACATGGAAATTGGTCGGGTTGAGATCGCAGTGCACCAGCCCGAAGCTATCCGCGTCCGGCGTCAGGCGCTCGAAGCGCCTCAGGATGACCTCAATCTCGTCTGCTGCGCCGATTTGCTCGGCGGGCAGGAAGGCGCCCGCCTGGCGCAACGTGTCCTCTTCCAGCCAGTGGTGGCGCCTGACCGGCAGGTGGCCAGGATTGTAAGCCTTGGTCAGCCGGTGCAGGCTACCCGCCAGCCGCCCCAGCGCCTGGAACATGGGCGGATTCCACTCGTCAGGGTTGGATGAATCGATGAAATGCCCCGGCGCGAAGGCAAAGCCCGCTGCTGTGAAGTAGCTGTCCCCGACCGGGTAGTGCTCGGTGAGCTGGCCCCCGCGCGAGCGCAGCGGCTGCGCAGCCGCCACACCGTGGGAGATCAGGTATTCCACCCAGTCCAGCTCGGCCAGGATCTCATCCTCGGTGTGGTGCGAGCTGTGCGTCAGGCGCAAGATGCGCTTCTCGCCTGCGCAGTCCAGCGCATAGACCATGTTGGTCACATCGTCCAGCAGCTCGGGCTCGCTGGTCGCGCCCCACTGCCGGGCGGCAGCCTGGACGATGGTGGGGGAGAGCAGGGAGGTGATTTCAGGGTTCATGACCGGTTATTGCCTGTAAAGAATCGCTGAGAATGGATTGCTATCAACTGATTTCTACCACGAATTGCTGGCAACGAATTTCGATCACGAATTGAATAAATTGGAGTCGAGAAGTACTCATTCAATAATCTTGGATCTGCCTCTCCGGGATTGGTAACTTTCCAAATTTCAGTAAACTTGTCTGCCCATCGCAGATATAGGTAAGCAGTTCTGGTGGTCGGGCTATACAGGGTTTATTTTATCCGCTAATTCCGCCGGGTCCGGATTCGAATTACGATTTAATCACGCCGGCGTGTGGTTGTTGTTCACTGTGTTGCGATCAGTTTTACGGGCGCGCCTTTCGTCCGGCCCATCCAGGATAAATTCTCTAGCTCTCCAAACTGCTCTTTAAATATCCGGTAATAAAGTAATTCTTCTTTGGTATTCAACAACCAGCCATTGGGTAGTTTGCGTTCACGCACAAAATCTGCGCTGCTGATCTGGCTATCTGCATACTCAGCCAGAAGTTCTTCGACGCCGCCCCCTTGCCAAAATTTCGCTTTTTTACGCTGCAAAATCTGTTTGGGGAGCAAATCGGATACGGACTCCCGCAAAATCCATTTTTCTACACCGTTGTGTAATTTATATTTGCTCGGAATGCGCAAAGCATAGTCCACCACTTCTGGATCGAGAAAACCCAGGTGGGCAACCGTTCCATGGGCTGAGGCGCTGCGATCGACACGCTGCAGGGCTGTATTATGCAGTCGCCTGATGATATCGATCAATTCATCCGCAAGCGAGGCCGGGGAAATCCCGTTGAGATATTCATAGCCGGCGAAAAGCTCATCGCCGCCCTCGCCAGAGAAAACAGCCGCCACATAATGAGACGCATACCTGGCGACCAGATAGTTGAGCACGCTGGAGCGCACCAAAAGGGCATCAAAAGATTCCAGATAATAGATGACTTCGGGTAAGACCGCAAGAAATTCATCGGCGTTTACGGTAGCTTCGTGATGGTTGGCCCCAATATAATCTGCCATCTGTCGGGCAAATTCTAAATCTGGCGCTCCGGGTAGTCCGGCAGCAAAAGTATGTAATGTTTTCACTTTTTTGCGCGCTAACGCTGCCATGACACTGGAATCCAACCCGCCCGACAACCACGACCCTACATTTCCATCACCAATGCACTTATCGACCGAGTTTTCCAGTCTGCGTCTCAACTCCCTGGCAATTTGATCCGGTGGATCCGCCAGGGGAGATTGGAGTTTTAATTCAAAATATCTTTCGAGCGTATGACCATCAAATTTGCAGCCTGGAGGCAGCTCGTGAACATCCTGGGTGACCAGCAGTAAAGCTTTCACCTCCGATGCAACACAGAATACACCTTCTTTTGTCCAGCCATAATACAATGGCGCAGCTCCGATAGGATCACGCTTCAAACGGAAGCTGTTTGAAGTAACTTGAACCTGGGCGCAACGACCGGGGACCTGGCCATCTGCTGCCAGGCCGCTGTCGATCAAGGCTAATTGAGCCGGCTCTTGGATCTCAAACCCGTTCAATCCTAACGTTGTTTTTTCCCCTTCAAGCACTTCTCGCCAGGCCCAACCGCGATGAGTCATTTTGTTCAACATCTGCTCGACTACTTGATCGTTGTTTGTGCTTGCAATTCCTGCTATTCCTGCCATATTGAATCCTTTCACTATGTTCTTCTGCAGCTCAGGGGACGTGGACCCACCGGCTGCACCCGTCCGGAGGCTGTTTTGCCTGCTTCCTTTATAGCCTGCTGGATTCCAGCGAACCTTCATTTACATAATGGGTCAGTTCAGTTACGCTGAGATTCCCAATCCCCAGTTTGTCCACTGTACGTCCGCGCCGATAATAATCGGTGCGGTGGATAATTGAAGATAAGCGGATGATTGAATCCATTGCTTTGACCGATACGCCAAAACGCTGGCCTAAAGAGGCGATGGGCACCAGACTCATGGGGACATCCTCAAAAATAATGCGATGGTTGAGCGTGGGCGAGGCCTTGATGCCGAAATAACCTGGTTGATTGTGGATCGCGTCATTCAAATCTTCACCGGTGGTATTGTAGGCCAGCTGTAACCATTCCATGGCTGTACGTGCTCGAATTCCCAAAGAGGAGGCGACTGTCACCCGCTCGCGATCCAATGCTTCCAATACGCGCGCAACGGAAGGTGTGACCCCCTCGATATAAAATTGATAATCTCCAAAGGTAGACTCAATCCTGCCGGCATTTAAAATAGTTAATGCCGGGTGGAAGATTGCCCCCATATTATTCAATCCGGTTTGGAGAACATTCTCGCCGTTGATATATTGGGGATAGGCTTTATGGATCATATCCAGAACCAGCCGGTTGCGGGTTGCCGGTAGCGCGGCCAGGGGTACAGCGTCCTTGATGCGAAAGATGCGCGCTTCCGCTGGCCCTTCAGATCGGGAAGCATAGATGAAAGTTTCTGCCTCGGAGATGGTTACATCTGCCTGGCAGCCCACATCCCGCAATACTTTGGCAAATTCCAGCGAGCCGCAGGTGCGCCCTGGATGAAGGACGACAATCTGGCCGTCTTTCAGGTAAGGCGCGCAGCTCTTCGCAACATCTGCGTGCGCAGATGAGGGTACGACGACCATGATCATATCGGCATGTTCCAGCGCTTCTGCGATATTGGATGTTACACATGCCAGTTTACAGAAACCTCTCAGACAGCCATCCTGGCTCTCCAGATCAATTCCCCCCAATTCTTTCATAGCTTCCACATGGTCGAATGTGCGATTGTACAGGGTGATGGGAAACTCCATCAGCGCCAGATGGGCGGCCATGGCCTTTCCACCATGACCGGCGCCGATTACGGTGTAGCGGGTTTTGTGGGTCACATGATTTCTCCATTCTCTATTAGAAATATAGCAGCAGGGAACCAGCCCTGAAAGCGGATTTTCGCAGCCAGATGCGTTCTTTTTAGGGAAATATCCAACAAAAAAGAGAGCTGCTCCGCCGCTCTCTTTTAGACAGGTGATGATTTTAGCTGTGCAGGATAAATCACTGCATGCTCAGGCAATCCATGCTAGAAGAAACAACGGAATATTAGAAGCATAAGGAATCACAGCGCATACCCATATTCTGGATTGTAGAATCCATTGGAGGATCAAGAACCCATGTTATCCGTTTGTGAAAATTTCCCATCTCACCGATGATCATTGTTAACCTGAATTAGTTATAACACACTTTCCAGGTGGTTATTGTTCATATCAAAAATTGGTCGCCATCCATGTTTATGTGTGATAACATCCCCATTGAACATTTCCTCACAAATGCAGGTATACTTAAAGACCCCTACCCACGTGTTTTTGCTCTACGCCAATGCTGAAACTTTCCCTGCTCACCCCATTGATGCGCTGGTTTTTGTTCGCCATGATCCTGGCGAATATCGCCGGCACGATGACCAACCTGCTCATGCCCATATACCTCACCGAGCTGGGCGCCAGCGTGCAGCAGGTGGGGCTGGTCTTCACGCTCACCTCGGCCTTCATCCTCGTCCTGCAGATCATGGGCGGCTGGATCTCGGATTCCATCGGGCGGCTGCGCGCTATCGCCATTGGCAGCATTGGTGGCGTGCTCGGCTTTGTATTCATCCTGGTCGCACCCAGCTGGCAGTGGATGCTTTTGGCCCTCGCCGTGAACCAGATCCCCTATGCCCTGGTGGGGCCGAGCTTCAGCGCCTTCATCGCCGAGAACTCCAGCGAAGAGAACCGCGGCCGGGTATACGGGCTCACCGACACCCTGTACCAGATCGTGGGCGTGGTCGGCCCGCCCCTGGGCGGCTTCCTGGCGGGCCAGTATGGCTTCAAGTTCATGCTCCTGATCGCCACGCTCTTTTATACTGCCGCCGCCGGGCTGCGCATCTGGATGGCGCGCACCATGCAGCCAGCGGGCGAGCGCGAGCCCCAGAAGCTCACCCTGGCCTCCTTCAAGCACAGCCTGGGCCTGATCTGGGCCTTGGTGGTTGGCGGTGGGGTAGTCACCTGGATTTTCATCACCGATGGGGTACGCGATGTGGCCTTCCGATTGTCCGGTGAGCTGGAGCCGCTCTACCTGGAGCAGGTGATTGGCTTGTCCCTGGCAGAGATCGGCCTGCTGGGCTCGTTCTTTTCCATCGCCATGATGGTCATGCCCATGCTTTCGGGGCGGCTTGCCGATCGCTACGGCGAGCGCCTGCCGATCTCGCTGGGCTTTTTGATCGTGTTCGCCGCTTTTGTGGTCTTCCTGCTGGGCCGGGCATTCCCCACCTTCGCCCTGACCTGGGTGTTGTTCGGCATCGGGGTGGGCCTGTTCAGCCCGGCGTACCAGTCGCTGATCTCCAAGGTGGTTCCGCAGCATTTGCTGGGTACCTTCAATGGCATATTTTTCAGCAGCCTGGGATTTATCTCACTGCCCGCCCCCTTGATCGGGGCATTGTTGTGGGAACGCTTCGACCCGCGCCTGCCCTTCCTGATCACCGCCATTGTAGCGCTTGTCACCGTCGTCCCCGCCTGGCTCAAATTTAAATTACCGCCTAAAACGGCTGTACCGGCCACGGCAGTCGATTCGGCGCCATAATTCGACCACAGATCCACACAGATCGGCACAGATCAAAACTGGTTGTGAATTACCTGCGTTGATCTGCGCCGGGCAGCCCAACCTCAGCCAATCCCGAATCCCGCGTACCCCTCCACCATCGTGGTCAGCAGTCCCCAGGCGCTGCCCAGGATCGCCCCGGCCAGCACATCGCGTGGATAATGCGCGCCTACGTACATGCGCGTGATGCCCACCACCAGGGCCAGGGAATAAAACAGCAGCCCGAGCCACATACCGGCCTGAAGCTGCTGGACCAGCAGGGCCGCCATAAAAAATGCTTGGCTGGTATGCCCGCTGGGGAAGGACAGGCCGATGGCCCGATTCCCAACCGTGCGCGTCTCCGCCTGGTGGATAAATGGCCGTGAGCGGTTGATCACAAATTTCAAGAATTCAACCATGATCCATAACGTCAGGGTGCCTAGCATCAACTCGTAAGCCAGCAGGCGGTTGCCGGTGAAAAATAAACCCAGGCTGATAATAAAGGCGGCGATCCCGCTGCCGAACTGGGTAAAGACCAGCATGATCTGGTCCCACCACACCTGGTGCTGCCTGCCTCCAAAATTGAAGACCGAAAGCATAGCCGTATCAAATTTTTGGCCGGCGGTCCATAACAACGAGATCGCCAGCAGGCTGAAAACAATTAACATCCCTGCCAGGATCTTATTGGATTGCAGGCTTTGCCAGAAAAAACTGCGCACCCCGGACGGCAGAATCACCACAAACAGGATCAGGCTGGCGGTCAGCAGGGTCAGCCGGGCGGCTGTGCGGTGCTGGTTCAGCCACACGCTGAATCGCTCCCAGCCCCTGGGGGCTGTCTGCTCAGGCATGTGTGGCAGTTTCCTTTGCCTGTGTGGCCCGCGCACCCTTCCCCCGTGCCGCCCTGCCCTGAGCGACCCAGGGGCTGGGTGCCATCACTCCCAGGCTGCGCTTGCGCACTTCGATATGCACCCCGCCTTTTCCCAATGCGGCTCCATCCGCCATCACTTCCATCGCTGGCTGGGTTTTGATATCGAGGCTGCGGGCACGGAAATGCTGGACGTGGGGATCATCGGTCATGCTTTCTCCCACCCCCTGCATGACGTATTTGAGCAAATCCAGTTTCGACTGATCGGCAAAGATCAACACATCCAGCAATCCATCGTCATAGGTGGCCGAAGCGCTGACCTGATACTGGAGGAAGATGTGGGACATATTGGATACCAGCACCACATACCCCGTGCTGTTCAGGTCCCGTTTACCATCCAGGTTGATGTGCATCTCAGCGGGTGGCGCTGCCGTCAGGGTGGCCAGGAATTCGCCAACTTTCCCCAGATTCCCATGCTGGATGTCATCCGCCGACGGAAAAAGCGCCGATACCAGTCCCACCGAGCAGACTTCCAGGAAAGGTGTGGTCACTCCGGCGCAGGTGACCTGGCCCATGTCCACTTTGATGCGTTTGCCTGTGCGCAGGATAGCCACCGCGGCCGGGATATCCTCAGGAATGCCCAGGCTGAGGGCGGTGTTGTTCTGGGTGCCCAGGGGGATGATCCCCAGGGTGGCGCGGCTGCCCGCCAGCAGATGGGCGATGCTCGAGATCGTCCCGTCGCCGCCGCACACCACGAACAAGCGGATTCCCCGGCTCAGTGCATCCTTGACCATCTCCTCGAGGTTGCTCTCCGGCTCAACCAGGTAGGTTTCGGGCATCAGCTTCCAGCTCTGCATCTCATGGACGACATCCAGGATATTGAGCGGGGATTCTTTCGCCGTTCCCGCGCTGGGATTGTAGATCAGCTTGGCTCGCTTACGGCGAAAATGGGTGGAGGGCGGTGGATTATTCTGGTTCTTTTTCATCGGACTCCATAATTGTTTCCTTTCCCAATCATCCAGGAACGCTGTCCAATTGTGCATCCTATTATACCCAGCCTGCCCGTGGGGCGAGGTGGTTTAAATTGTGCGCAATCAATTTAAATTTAACGCAATGATCTAATTTGCGAATATTATGATATAATATGTCCAAATTATGCAGGGTATTTTTCCCCATTGAGCCAACATTCATAAACGATCCGAGGACAAATCCGTCGTATGGCGGTGGATCCTGGAGCTGTAACCGATCCGAACATCCAGGCTGCAGCCGCTGCGAGCGCTCCACTCTGGCACTCCGACCTGGCTTGGAAACTCTTAATCTCCCTTCGGATAGGAGATGTGAATCGATGGCACAGCCTGTTGTTTTCATCAGTCGCAATCGCATCCGGCCGGGTAAGCTCGCCAAATTCAGGCAGCATTATCAAGCCAGCCTCCCGCAGACCCTGGAGAACAAGCCGGACACCCTGGCTCAGCTGGCTTACGAAAATGAAGCCGGCAGCGAAGTTACGATCGTCCGCCTCTTCCCCGATGCTGACGCACTGGATGCTCAAATCCAGGGCGCCGATATCCGCTCCCAGAAAACCTACGAATTGATCGAACCGACCGGCATCGAGATCTTTGGCGCGCCCAATCCCGCCACATTGGAGAAGATGCTGAAAATAGCGGGTTCAGGGATTGAAGTGAGAATCCACCCATATTATGAGGGTGGCTTCATGCGCTTCATTGAACCATAAACCGGTAATACCCATTTCGGATAAGGAGAAAGCTATGCCTCTGCAGTTTGAATCATCCCAGGTCATTGATCGCCCAATCGATAAAGTGTTTCGTTTTTTCGCGATAGAGCATGCCCGCAACCATCCCCGCTGGGATCCAGACATTGAGCTGTGGCTGGATACGGATGCCCCCCTGGGCGTGGGTACCGTTATCCGCCGGCGCAACAAGCGCAGCGGGACGCCCATCGAAGGCACGATGGAGGTGGTGGAGTTTGAGCCGAATCGCGCCATCGCCATGCGGGTTATGGATGGTCCGATGGTCACCCATGCCCGGACGACCTTCGAGGCGCTCAACGATCACCAGACCCGGCTCACCACGATCATTGATATCCCCGGCATGGATGCGTCCACGGATAAGACTTTCCTGAACAGTAAATTGGAGCGCAGCGCGCAGATCCGCAAGCAGCTGATGGAGTCTGAGCTCTAGGCGAGAGATCGAGAGTCGCGCGGGCAGGTACATTCACGCCAAAAGCGCAAGAACTGGGGAAGTGGTAGCGCGTTCTACCAGGGCGCCAGAATCTACCTGATCGCTGCTGCGATCGGGCTATACCTCCCAGCCTGGATGCCGCCGCGGAAGGGAGGGGGTTTTTAGCTCTCCACAATCCTGATCTCCTCTTCCGTCAGCCCGTAGAGCTGGTACACCAACTTGTCGATCTGCGTGTCTGTCCCCATGGAAGACCTCGAAACCCAGCTTCTCATAAAACGCCCTGGAGGCATGGATATCCTTGACCGCCAGGCTGATTGAAAATGCCCCGAGCTGCATGCTGTTTCCCTTCCCTTAATGCTCTACCTCATCTAAAAACGCCCGCAGCGCCCCCTGGAACTGCTCCGGATGGTCCATGTTGGCCAGGTGAGCGGTGTCCGATAGCACCACTTTGTGAGCGCCGGGGACGTGCGCTGCCAGGTAATCCGCCCCGGCGAGCACCACGCGCTCGTCGTGCTCACCGACCACCAGCAGCAGCGGTATGCGCAGGCTGTCCAGGCGTTGCATGGCTTTGGTTTCCGTGTTGGGCTTTTCCTTGCTCAGCTTCTGTGCGGCATGCGTCTTGGCCAGGCGATTCATCTCCAGCGCCAGGCTGCGCATCTCCGGGTTTACCTGGGCGGGCGTTCTGCCCATGCCGTCAAAAAAGACCTGCGTCTCCAGCTCGGCAGCCAGATCCAGGTCGCCGGCCTCTTGAGCCTGCTCGGCAGCCTCTTCCAGGGGGTGGATGAGCTGCTCCAGGCTCAACCCTGCATGCGCCGAACCGGGATAGTTGAAATCATCCAGGTCAATCCCGGATGGCAGCGCGCCGACCAGCACCAGGGCTTTCACTCGGGATGGATGCTCCAGCGCAAAATCAAGCGCCAGCCCGCCGCCAATGGAGCAGCCCACCAGCATCAGCGGCGCGCCCAGATCAAGCTGGTCGAGCAAGCTGAGCAGATCTGCCAGGTGACTGAACTCGCCCTCTACGGGCAGGCTCTTCCCGAATCCGCGCTGGTCGTAGCGCAGCACCCGGTGATCCTGCACGAAATGGGCGAACTCATTGTTCCACTGCCGGCTGTCGGCGACCGCGGCATGGATAAAAACCAGCCCCAAACCTTCACCCGCCAGCTCGTAATACAGCCTGGCGTTGCCAGACGTGATGTACCCGTTTTTAATTTCCATCGCAGCCATCCTTCCATTGATCAATAGCATTGTACCCGAGCCGGGGCTGCCGCGAGCACAGCCATAAGCCGCTCAGGGGGTAACGCTGATCGTCCCGCTGAGCGCCTGGTCTGCGGAGCAGGTGTAGCTGAAGCTGCCGGCGTCAGTAAAAGTCAGCGAGAGCGAGTCGCCGGGCTGCAGCGCCCCGGACTCGAAATATTTGGTCCCGTCCGGGTAGCTGACCAGAATGAGGTGCTCGCTCTGATCCTGATTGACCCAGGTTATCTGATCATTGACCTTGATTTCGATGCCCGGGCAGACTTCATCCGTGATGTCGACGCTGATCCCCGGGACGTCGGCCCCAGGCACGGGTGTCATCTCGGCGGCTCCGCAGGCGCTCAAAGCCTCCAAAGCCAGCAGCACTGCCAGGCTGAGAATGAATATGCGTGAAATTCTTGTCATACTATGCCTCGATTACAACACAAAGATATGCCCCAAATTGAAGATAAAGTAGATGTGATTTGTCTGGATAACTGGCGCAAGTATATCACACGCTCAGGACTGCATATTCAGTCCATCCAAGTCAATTCCCATCCCCCTGGGCTCAGGGCTTGTCGATGGGCAGGTCCATCACCTCGCCGTCCATCTGGATATAATTCAACGCCACCCACCCGGTGCTGGTCTTACCCCAGCTGCCCTTCTCGTTCCGCCCGCTGAACAGAGTGCACTCCCCCTTCTCCAGGCTGCCAGTGATGCGGTAATCGGCGCTTGGGCCGGTGCGCACGTTCAACGCGCTGACGGTCACGCAGCCTTCCAGTTGGAGCGCCTGTCCGCTTGGGCTGTTATCAAGCCCCGGCGCCTGCCACAGGCTGCCCGGCGCCTGCGCTGGCTCTTCCTGGCGCGCCCCGCCGGACGGGGTGGAGAGCAGGTTAAATTCCGTGAACCAGCTCGCAATAATGGAAACCCAACAGCACAGAATGATCAGGAATACCGCCAGCGTAAGCCCTGCCCCCCATTTCAAGCACGATCCCCCGCAGCCGGTACGGCGGGTGCTCCTCGGTTGGTACTGCGGCCTGTTTTCAGGCTGCGCAGGCCTGCTTGGCTTCCTGGGCTCGGGCCGGGGCTCTTCACCATTGGCTTTCTTCAGGCTGCTCAACAGGTTGCGCTCGGCGGAAGTCAGCTTCCCCGCTCCATCCCGGATGGCCTTCAGCAGCACCTGCTGAATCTGTTTGCTCAGGTAGGTCTGTCCGGAGGGGTGAAATGAGCGCACCACGTTGGGGATCTCATCAATTGTGCCCACATAGACGTCGGTGATGCCCCGGTAATCCCGGTCCCGGTTGGGGACGTCGAAGGAGTTGCCGTTTGGGAAGACCAGCAGCGATTTGGTCACCACCCCGCTGGCGCCGAGCTCCTCGAAAAAGCTCTTGAGCTGCTTGGCCTGCTTGGAAGCCTGGGTGTAAAAATTCTTGTTGCTCGGGACGGAGATCGGTTTCCCCCATTGGTCCCGTATGCTGAGCGGGGTGTTCTCGCCCCGCTCCACCTTCCCGCGATAGTTCTTGGCCTCTATGGTGAACACGCCATATGGCGAGATGACAATCCCATCCGTCTCCAGCGAGCCTTGATCGTGGAGGGAGATATTACAGTTGCCGCACACCACGTAGGGGTCGGGCTGCCGGTTTAATACCTGGATCAGACTCTCGTAAATCTCCTGTTCAAAAGCATTGTCAAAACCCTGGAGCTCACTGGAAATCACTGGCATACTGGGTCTCCCCTGGTGATCGGATGTTTGGTCAGGTGGTTTGCTGGGCCAGGAGGAGGCGCCCCGGCTGGAGACGAATTCGCCACTGGCGCGGCCACCTTTCCCCGCTTGTAAGCTGGATTAGCACTGGGGTATCCGAACCTGTAAAGAAAATAGCATGTTCTCTGTGCGCCGCGCAAGTGTTGAAAGTCACTTTTTGCACACTTCACAATGTGGGTGACATTAGTATGAATTATTCCTAACAATCGTTACTATCTTCACGAACCCATATTCCGTAAAATGATTTCAGTGTCCTCATCACAGAAGGGGTAGTCGTTGCCGCTCTGCTGGTGAGGTTATCTTTTTACTTAACTAAAGGAGAATTGAAGAATGAAAAAAAGTATTTCCCTGTTCCGCTTTCTGAGCATCCTGCTGGCATTATCACTCCTCTTGACCGCCTGCGCGCAGACGGCTGCCACGCCAGAAGCTACCCAGGCGCCCGCCGAGCCTGGAGCCGCTGAAGAGCCGGCTGCCGCCCTCCCCGAGGTGATCAAGATCGGCGTCAACGAGACCATGACCGGCTGGGGCGCCGCCTATGGGGATATGACCTGGAAAGGCATCCAGCTTGCCCACAAGACCAAGCCAGAAGTGCTGGGTATCCCCGTTGAGCTGGTGCTGGTGGACAATAAGAGCGAGAAGAGCGAGGCTGCCTTAGCCGCCCAGCGCCTGGTGGAAGTGGAAAAAGTCGCTGCGGTGCTCGGGGTCAACTCCAGCTCGATGTCCATGGCGCAGAATGAAGTGCTGGAAGCCGCCAAAGTGCCTTCCATGGCAACCGCTGCCACCAACCCCCTGGTGACCCAGGGCAAGCAATACGCCTTCCGGGCCTGCTTCATTGATCCCTTCCAGGGCAAGGCTGCCGCCAAGTTCGCCACCGAAGAGCTGGGCGCCAAGACCGCTGTACTGCTGGTCGATATCGCCCTGGATTACCCGGTTGGGCTGGCAAACTACTTCCGCAGCAACTTCATCGAGATGACCGGCGATGAGAAAAGCATCCTGTCTTACCAGTCCTTCCAGACCGGCGACCGCGATTTCACCGCCCAACTGACCCAGATCAAGTCCCTGAGCCCGGATATCGTCTTCGCACCGAATGAATACGCCGAGCTGGCTGCCATCCTGCAGCAGGCCAAGCAATTGGGCATCACTGCCAAGTTCCTGGCAGGTGATTCCGCCGATGTGCCCGAGCTGGTGCAGATTGCCGGCGAGAACGCCGAAGGCTTCATGTACACCGCCCAGTTCCACCCGGATGCCTTCACTCACCCCGAAGCCGGTGTGTTCACGGAAGCGTTCCGCGCCGAATACAATATTGACCCCGAGACCTTCTCGGTGACCGGCTATGATGGCTACATGCTGCTCCTGGATGCTATCGAGCGCGCCGGCTCTGTCGATCCGGAGAAAATCCGCGAAGCTCTCCTGCAGACCAGCTTTACCGGGGCGCGTGGGGTGACCGAGTTCGACGCCGATCACAACGGCATCCTGGCAGTGCCCGTGATTGAGATCGTGGGCGGCAAGAAGACCTTCCGTTATCTTGTTTCGCCAGGCGAGTAAGAATCACTGAGGTACGTCCATTGGGGTTTTGCGATCACTATTCGCAAAACCCCAAGTTTTATATGAGGTATGGATGGATCTTGAATTATTCCTGCAGTTCCTGATCAATGGCATCGCCCTGGGCAGCCTGTACGCCCTGATCGCCATCGGCTACACCATCATCTATGGCGTGGTGCAGCTGATCAACTTCGCCCACGGCGAGTTCTTCATGGTGGCAGCTTTCATGACCATGTGGGGCGTCAGCCAGTATGGCATACAGTTGGGGCTGGCTTTCCCCCTCGCCACCCTGCTGGTAGTGGGGCTGGCCCTGTTCGTGGACCGCTCCGTGTATCGACCGCTGCGCGAGCAGAAGACCTCATCATTCATCGGGGCGATCAGCGTGTCCTTCTTGCTGCAAAACCTGTTTGTGGTCCTGTTCACTTCGCGCGCCAAGCCCTTCCCCCATCCGGCCATCCTGGACGAGGTGATCAATTTTGGCACGATCGCCCTGCCGGTGGTGAATATCTTTATCGTGGGGGTCGCTATCGTTATGTTTACCGGGCTGTTCCTGCTGGTGCAGTACACCGATATGGGGCGCGCCATGCGCGCCATCTCCAAGGACATGGAAGTTTCGCAGTTGATGGGCATCAACCCTAACCGCGTGATTGCCTTCGCCTTCATTATCAGCGCCCTGTTCGCTGCCGTCGGCGCCTTCATGTACTGCTCCAAGTTCCCCTACGTCGATCCCTTCACCGGCGCCATCCCCGGACTGAAAGCCTTCATCGGGGCCGTGATGGGCGGTATCGGCAGTATCCCTGGCGCCCTGGTGGGCGGGTTCCTGCTGGGCATGGGCGAGATCATGATCGTAGCCTTCTTCCCCGACCTGACTTCATTCCGAGATATCATCTCCTATGTCATCCTGATCTTGTTCCTGCTCTTCCGCCCGGGCGGCATCTTCAACGTGCGCATGCGCGAGGAGAAGGTGTGAGATGAAAAACCTTCCATCCCGCAATTCTTACCTGACCGTGGTCCTGGGCGCCATCATATTGCTGGTGGCTTATATCGCCGAATCAAGCTTTGATCCGTACATCGTGCGCATCCTGAATATGTGGGCCATCTATGTCACCCTGGTGGTCAGCTTTGTGCTGGTGTATGGGGTCACCGGGCAATTCACCCTGGCTCATGCCGGGCTGGCAGCTATTGGCGCCTACACGGTATCGCTGCTCACCCTGCCGCCAGACGCCAAAATGGTAAGCTTCCTGCTGCAAACGCCGCACCCGCTGATCGCCGATGCGCAGTGGCCTTTGCTGCCGGCGCTGCTGCTGGGCGGAGTGCTGGCGGCGTTGGTGGGCTTTACCATTGGCGCGCCTGCCTTGCGCCTGCACGGTGACTACCTGCTCATCGTCACCTTTGGCTTCTCCGAGATCATCCGCCTGGTGCTAATCAACCTGCCGTCCTTCACCAATGGAGCCATGGGGCTGAAAGGCGTGCCCTACCTGAGCGGGCTGGTGTGGACCGTGGGCGGCGCCATGCTGACCGTGATCCTGACCAACCGCCTGATCAACAGCAGCTACGGGCGCGCCTTGAAATGCGTGCGTGAGGATGAGATTGCCGCCGAAGCGGTGGGCGTGAACCTGTACCGCCACAAGACGCTGGCGTTTGTGTTCTCGTCCTTCTTCGTCGGCATTGCCGGCGGGCTGTATGCCCAGGTGCTGGGCACGGTGGACCCCAATACCTTCCGCCCGGCGCTCACCTACGCAGTGATGACCATGGCGATCCTGGGCGGCATTCGCAGCCTGACCGGTGGAGTGCTGGCGGCAGGTATCTATACGATGGCCTCGGAGCTGCTGCGCTCGGTGGAAGAGCCGCGCATGATCTTCGGCTACGATTTCCCCGGTCTGCCCGGTTTGCGCCAATTGGCCTTCTCAGTGATGCTGCTGCTGCTGATCCTGTTTGCCCAGCGCGGCCTGATGGGCGGCAACGAATTCTCGTGGGATTGGCTGCGCAGCAGGTTCAAGCGCAAGGCCCCCAAGAAAGAAGGGGGTGAAGCATGAGCTTGCTGAGCATCTCTCACCTGACCATGCAGTTCGGCGGGTTGGTC
>Ga0105106_10000546_pt1 | contig 26546 bp, 24 predicted proteins | sample PPLLaktember2015_5_FD_79109 | JGI IMG/M metagenome (GOLD analysis project Ga0105106, IMG submission 79109) | Freshwater sediment microbial communities from Prairie Pothole Lake near Jamestown, North Dakota, USA - PPLs Lake P8 Core (1) Depth... | ecosystem: Environmental > Aquatic > Freshwater >...
CGAATCGGGTGACGGGCCCGACGGCGGCGTGAAAGCGCTTCATTGCGTCTCCAGAAGATGCGTGGCTGAAATGTCGGTTGCCGCGCATTCTATCGCGCGCCGCGGACATCAGGGCAGCCGCCGCGAGCGGCCCGCCGCGGCGACAGCGCTGAGTTGCGAATGCGGGAACGGCCGGCGTCAGAGCCGGCGGACAAAGCCGAGTCTTTGCGCGGGCGCGAAGCCGACGTCGTACAGAAAGCCGAGCAGCGCGAGGTCGCGCGGGGCCACGACCGACTCGACACGCTCGATCCGCAGTGCGCCGAGGTTGACGAAGAGCTGCGACATCAGCGCATGTCCCACGCCGTGGTGCGCGTACTCCGGATCGACGCCGATCGTGTCGATCACGGCCACCGGCTCGGTGCGCCCGAAGTCCCCCAGATCGGCGCGCGCCATCAGGTAGCCGACGATCGCGCCGTCGCGGCGGGCGCAGAGCGACACGCGAATGCCGGAGTCGTCCATGGCCTCGGCCAGCTTGTGCCCGATGTACGCACCGCGATCGCGACCGGTAATGCCGCGGTCGATGCGGACAATCTCCGCGAGATCGGCCGCGGTCATCGAGCGCACGTCGGCGGTGTCGCGCGCGAGACGCTCGAAGTCGTTGCCCTGCGGCGCGCCGAAGTCGATCTCGTGCCCGGGTCCGCTACCCTCGGGCAGCGCGATCGCGTCGTCGCGCTCGGGCAGGTAGGCGCCGCCGCCGACCGCGCAGTCGACGATGTGTTCCGGCGCGAGCACGAAGCCCATCGCGTCGAGCCAGCCGACCATCCGGTGGTCATTCCACGCCGCGGCCGTGCGCAGCTCGCGAATGCCGTGCCGCCGTGCCCACGCGACGATCGCCTCGAACAGCCGCCTGCCGACGCCGTGGCCGAGCACGTCGGCGCGCGCACCGATGAGCTCCAGGCGCAGCGCCGGCTCGACACGGCCGAACTCGCCCTCGAGCACACGTGCGAGGATGTACGCGGCGAGACCGTTCGCGTCATCCGCCCCGAGCTGGGCGTGAAGCGCCGGCTCGCGCATCGCGGCGGCGAGACGGCGTTCGACGTAGGCGCGCCGCGGGTGACCCTCGATCGCGGCGTCGATCGCGACAACTCCAGCGAGATCGTCCCGGGTCAGGGCGCGAATGGCGATGTTCTCGGCGGTGGCTTCCATCGACGTCTCCCCCGGGGTGCGGCCATCAGGCCGAGGCGTATGCGAACGCGAGTTCGCGGTCGGTGTCTTCGTCCAGCAGGTCGTCGAGCACGGGCAAGAGCGCCATGGATTCCTTCTGGATGTGCGCGATCAGACGCTCGACGATTTCCGGGACACCCTGACGCAGCGCGTCCCTGTCGCCGGCGGCGAGGCTCCCCTGGGCGGCAGCCTTGAGCAACGGCAGGAGCTCGCCGGCGACCGAGCGGATGGTCTCATGCTCCTCGAGGAGCAGTCCGGCGATGTCGCCCTCCCCCGCCGCGGTGAGCCGCGGGAATAGCTCGTTCTCCTCGAACGCGAAGTGACGCGTCAACTCGCGCTCGAGCGCGTCGGCGAAAGTCTTGGCGAGCATCGGCGCACCGGGATCGTCGGCGCGACCGCGGCCGAGGGTCTGCTCCACCCGGCCGAGGAGCGCAATCGTGGCGAGGTGCTCCTCGTGGAGCATGCGGTTGGTCTGGCGGGCGAAGTCCATGGCGATGAATTATGGTATTTGAATACCGAAATTAACCGAGTCCGGCCGGGCAAACCCTGACGCAGATCAAGCCCCCGCCATCCGCCGGACGGCGATGGCGAACGCGGCCGCAAATGCCACCGCTCCCGCCGCGCCGGCGACGCCTGCCGCCGCCGCCAAGCCCGGACTTTGGGCGAGAACGGCCGCCACCAGCAGTGTAAGCGCGGCGAGATGGCATGTGAAATGGACCGTCAGCGGCCGGCCGGCGGTAAGCGCGGAAGGTGTAGGCGGCCGTCGCTTGCCGGGGGCGGCTCCCGCGCCGGCGTGGAGCGAGGCGAGGAAGGGAACGATCCGTTGCAGGATGCCGAGCAGGAACGTGAGCAGCCAACCCGGCACCAGCAGCACGCCGAACAACGTTGCCGCGCCGTCGACCGGGACGTCCAGTGCGACTGCGAGCCCCGCGACAAGGCTTGTGGCCAGCAGCACCCAGCCGATCCTGACCAGCACGAACGATAACCCGAGGTCCTTGCGCATTCCAGCCGCCAGCGTCGCCTGCATCAGCCAGAGATGGATCGCGACCGCGCCGGCTCCCGCCGCGACGGCCGCGATGCGCAGCACCGACGTCGCCACGCCGAATGCCGCAAGGCCGGCAAGGACCAGCGCCGTCACGGCAAGCCCCAGTGAGGCCATTGCCGGCCGCCGGCCCGGCGTGTCGGCGAGCGCGAACATCGGCACCAGGATGTACGAAAGGCCGAAGGCGAGCAGTCCCATGAATCCGTACGCGGCGAACGCCACGTGCATCGCCAGCGCCGTCGCGCGATCGAGCGCGGGCACCCCGACGTACGTGCCGACCAGCGCCGCCGCGGTGGCGAGCACGACGAGGAGCGAAACCAGCGCCCCCCAGCCGTGCGCGATGACGACCGGCATCCCGCGGGCCCCGACGAGATTGCGCGCAAACAGGACGGCGAAGGCCGCCAGCGCGGCGACGGTAGCGACCGCGCCGGCCGCGAGCACCTTCGGTGATCCAATCCCCATCCCGCAGGCGACAGCGGCGACCGCCGGCGTGTAGATCCACCAGATCGCCGCCGCGATACGCACGGCGCGGACCGGCTGCCGCGACGCCACCGGAAGCAGCTGCAGGCCGGCGCCGATTGCCGTCATCGCGAGCACGCCCAGCGCCACCAGATGCAGCGCCGCGACCGACCACCCCAATCCGCCGACGAAACCGGGCGCGTCTGCAGCGCCCGCGAGGACTGCCGCCCATGCCGCGACGTGGAAGACGACGGCGGCGCCGAAATACCGGAACGGAATCGAGGCCGGCAGCAGGCGCGTCGCGGCGCCGGCCGGAAACACCCCGCCGGTGGCGGTCATGGGCGGCGGAGCTTCAGCCGGACTTCGCCGTCCGGCGCGGGAACGCGTTCAGCGGCCCAACCGCGCTCGGCCAGTTCCGGATAGAGCAATTGTGGATCGCGATCGTGATGAACGATCACCGTTCCCGTCCCGGCCGCGTCGATCAGGCGCAGTATCGCAACCAGGGGCCCGGGCGGCTCCAGTCCGCGCACGTCGATGTGCACGCCGTCCGCTTCCGGCCACGATCGCCCCGGCGCGGGCGGAACGGGCTGCCGGCTATCGCTCATCGCGGTCCTCGCCGTCGCCACCGGCGAGCGCGCGCACCAGGCGCTGCGCGAGGACCGCGGCCACCTGGCGCCGATAGTGGGAGCCCGTCACCGTCGTGCGCATCGGGCTCACCTGCTTCTGGACGAGCTTGCCGAGTTGCGCGAGCAGCGCGTCGTTGACCGCCCGGCCTGCGAAGGCGTCCACGCCGTCGAGGAGGAACGGCCGCGAATTGGTGCCGGTCAGCGCGACGCGCAGCTCGGCGATCGCAACACCTTCGCTTGCGACGCGCACCGCGACCCCGGCGAGCGGGAAGTCGATGGCGCCGCGCGCGCGCGCCTTGCGGTAGCCGCAGCGTGCGCGCGGCGGCTGCGCGGGAACGTGAACGGCGACGAGAAGCTCGCCACCGGCCAGCGTCAGATGCGCCGCACCGTCGTCGACATAGAGGTCGGCAAGCGCGATCCGTCGCGACGGGCCCGGACCGGCGATCTCGACTTCCGCGGCCACCGCGAGCAGCACCGGCGCCAAGTCGCCGGAGAATGCCGCATGGCAGTGTTCGCCCTGCGGCGCGACGTGACAGGTGTCGCCACCGTGCTTCAGGCAGAACGCATTGGCCCGCCGCCACCACGCGCTCTGGTTGTAGAACACGCAGCGCGTGTCGAGGCACAGGTTGCCGCCGATCGTGGCGGTGGTGCGGTGGCCGGGACCGGCGATCGTCGCCGCGGCCTCCGCGAGCGCCGGGAACGCGTCGCGGATGCCCGGGTCGGACGCGAGGCGCGCGAGCGTCGCACCGGCGCCGATCGTGACGCCCCCCGACGCGAACTCGATCCGGTCGAACCCGTCGATCGCGGACAGGTCGACCAGGTCCGGCGGCGCGCCGAGCCCATCGCGCAGGTTCGGCACGAGGTCGGTCCCGCCGGCGATCGGCCGTGCCGCGGGCATCCATGCCAGCAGTGAAACCGCTTCGCCGAGCGTGCGTGGGCGATGCAACGTGAACGAGGTCAGGCGCTCCATGTCAGCGCTCCGCCGTTGCCGGCTTTGCCGCTTTCGCCGCCTTGAGCCGCTCGGCGCGCCGTCGGGCCTGGATCGCGTCCAGCAGGCGATCGGGCGAGGCAGGCAACTCCGCCAGCCGCAGGCCGGTCGCGTCGGCGATCGCGTTGGTGAGCGCGGGCAGGAACCCCGACAACGAGCCCTCGCCCGCCTCCTTGGCACCGAACGGACCGTTGGGATCGCGCGCCTCGACGATGTACGTCTCGATCGGCGGCGACTCGACGATCGTCGGGACGCGGTAGTCGAGCAGATTCGCGCGCATGTGCAGGCCGTCGTGGTACTGCGTTTCTTCGGAGAGCGCCTGTCCCATCCCCATCCACACCGATCCCTGTATCTGCCCCTCGACGGCGAGTGGATTGATCGCGCGGCCGCAGTCGTGTGCCACCCACACGCGCACGACGTCGACCATCCCGGTCTCCTCGTCGACGGCCACCTCGACGACCTGCGCCGCGTAGGAAAAACCCGCACTCGAGCCGACCGCGGCTCCCTTGAACCTCCCCCCCTGCGTCTCCGGCGGCGTCGACCACGCGCCCTTCACCGTCAGCGTGCCGCCCACTTCCAGTGCCGCGGTCACGACGTCCTTGTACGCGAGCGCGCGATCGGTACCGGCGACGCGATAGCTCTCGCCGAGACATTCGACGTCGTCGGCCGCGACTTCGAGCTTGCGCGCGGCGGCGTCGACCAGCACTTTCTTCAATGCCTGCGCGGCGCCTATCGCCGCGTTGCCGACCATGAACGACACCCGCGACGAATACGATCCGTTGTCCTTGGGCGTGAGAACGCTGTCGTTGGCGAACACGCGCAGCCGTTCGAGGCCGAGGCCCAGCACTTCCGCCACCGCCTGCGCCAGCAGCGTCGAGCTGCCCTGCCCGATGTCCGCCGCGCCGGTGAGCACGGTGATGCCGCCGTCGAAGTCGAGCTTGAGGTTGACCACCGCATGCGGTTCGCCGGTCCAGTGCACGGGCTTCGCCGAGCCGCTCACGTAATGCGAGCAGGCGAGTCCCAGCCCGTGGCCGCGCGGCAGCCTGCCGTGCCGTTCACGCCAGCCCGACGCCCTTTCCACGATGTCGAGACACTCCGGCAGGCCGTACGAGTTGATCTGCAGGTCGTTGATCGTCCGGTGCGGCACCGGCAGGAGATTCGCGCGGCGCAGCGCGAACGGGTCGAGGCGGGCCTCGACCGCCATCCGGTCGAGCAGTGACTCGAACGCGTGCCGCACGTCGACCGATCCATGGCCGCGCATCGCACCGTTGGGCGGCGTGTTGCTGTACACGCGCAGCCCGTGATACCTGCACGCCGGCAGCCGGTACAGCGCGTGAAGCAGCGCGCCCGCGTAGAGGATCGTCACCAGCCCGTAGCCGGCATAGCCTCCACCGCGCTGCACGACCTCGCAGTCGACGGCAGTGATCTCGCCGCTGCGCTTCAAGCCGATCTTGAGCCGCACGTCGGTCTCCGGCCTCCCGCGATGCGTGAGGAAGCACTCCTCGCGCGACAGCTCGAGCTTGACGGTGCCGCGCGCCGCCCGCGCCAGCAAGGCGGCGATCACCTCGAAGTTCAGCGTCTCGGTGCGATGCCCGAAGCCGCCGCCAACGAACGGCTTGATCACGCGGATCTGCGCCTCGTCGATGTTCAGGCAGCGCGCGAGCGCGAGATGCACGTAGAACGGCACCTGCGTCACCGAATGCAGCGTCAGCCGGCCGCGCTCGGCGTCCCACTCGGCGAGCGCGGCATTGGGCTCCATCATCGCGTGCGTGACTTCGGCGTAGTGGAAGCGCTCTTCGCGCACGAGGTCGGCGGCGGCGAACCCGGCGTCAACCTCGCCGAACGTGTGGTCGACCTCGCGCTCGACGTTTCCGGGCTTGTTCGCGTGCAGCAGCACGGCCCCGTCCGCGCGCGCATCGGTCGCGCTGAAATACGCGGGCAGCGGTTCGATCTCGAGCTCGATCGCGTCGAGTGCTGCACGCGCGGCGGCGGCATCGTCGGCGGCGACGGCGGCGATCGGCTCGCCGCGATAGCGCACGCGCTCGCGCGCCAAGGGGAACTCGTTTTGCGCGACCGGGATCACCCCGTACGCCATGTCGCAGTCCTCGCCGGTGACCACCGCGCGCACGCCGGGCAGCGCGCGCGCAAGCGCGGTGTCGACTCGGCGGATGACGCCGTGCGCGACGGGGCTGCGCAGGATCGCGCCGACGAGCGCCCCCGCCGCCGGGAGGTCCGCGGTGAACCGGGCACGGCCGGTCACCTTCTCGATGCCGTCGACCAGCGGCTGCCGCACGCCGACTGCGGGCTTCGGGCGTGCCGTGACGGCGTCGATCGGTGCGCTCATTCGCCGGTCCCCACGGGGCTGGCGGCCGCCTGCACCGATTCGATGATCTTCACGTAGCCGGTACAGCGACAGAGGTTGCCGGAGAGCGCCTCGCGGATCTCCGGCTCCGAAGGCACCGGATTGCGTCGCAGCAGCGCCTCCGCGGCCATGATCATGCCCGGCGTGCAATAACCGCATTGCGTTCCGAGCTTTTCGTGGAAGGCCGCCTGCAGTCGGCTCATCCGCCCGCCGCCGTGACCGCCCTCGGCCAGAACCTCGATCGTTTCGACGTGCCGGCCCTCGCAACGCGCGGCCAGCGTGAGGCACGCGAGCTGCGGCTGCCCGTCGACCAGCACCGTGCACGCCCCGCACTCGCCGCCGTCGCAACCGCGCTTGGTGCCGGTCAGACCGAGTTGGTCGCGCAGGTAGTCGAGCAGCAGCGTGGAGTCCGCAACCGCGTCCTCGCGCGTGCGGCCGTTGACCGTCAGTGCAAGCAGGCGCTTTGGCATTCCCGCAATTCCTTGCGCAAACCTCGGTGGACCTTCGGTCGCAGTTCGCTCAGCCGAGCCGGCTTGCGCTGCGCGCGAGAGCTAGCGCCGCACGCCGCGAACCGGCGCATGCGCGAGCGCGAAACCCTGGTTGAATCCCGCCTGCGTGACCAGGACCAGCTTGAAGTATGCGCCGGCGAGCGCCGCCAGCGCGCCCGCCACCGCAACCAGGATGATCGCAAGCGTGCCGCCGAATGCGGCGCCGGCCGTCAACACCAGTGGCACCGCGGTGCCGGCGAAGACGAGCAGGCGGCCCGCACCATCAAGCGCCGCCAATGCCCCGGGCGCGGCCACGCCGTCCAGGCGCCTGCGATAGGCGAGCCAGACCACGAAGCGCGCGAGCAGCAGGACACCGAAGGCCAGGAGCACCGGGTACGCGACGATGCCGTGAAACGGCGCGGCGACCAGGAACACGCCGACACCTTCAGTGAGCCCGGTCATCACCAGCAGCGGCCGCAGCAGCGGCTCGCGCCACGCCGGGATGCCCTTCGCCGCCTGCAGCAGGCGCGCCTGGCAATAGAGAAAAAACACGGCGAGTGCGGCTGCGAACCAGACGAACCCGGGAATGCCGGCGGCCGCTGCGAGGCCGGCGGGAAAGAGCAACGCCGACGTCCACGCCTCGCGCGCCATCCACGACGTCCGCGGGTTGCGGAACACTTTGAGGGCGCGCAGCGGCCGGCCGAGTTCCAGCGCTACGCAGAAGAGGCCCAGCCCGACGAACGCGAGGCCGGCGAGCAGCAGCGCGATGCGCTCGATACCGCCGACGCCCGACACCGCCGTGAAGACGATCAGTCCGCTGCCGGTGCCGCCGCCGATGAAGTTGCCGGCGGCGCGCCAATCCCAGTTCGTCTGCTGCCACGGACGGGGGCCGAATGTGCCGTAACCCTTGTCCGGATAACTCATGTCACGCCGTCCTTGCGATCCCACAGGTAATAGAAGCCGGGACCCGTGCCGAGCTCCTCGTGCATCCGGAAGTGGGCGTTTTCGGCGAGAAGCTGCGACACATTGCTCTGCGGGTCGTCGAGATCGCCGAACTGCAACGCCTGCGTGATGCACGCATTGACACAGGCGGGCGTGGCCTCGTGGTCCACGCCGGGCTTCTTGCCCTTGGCGGTTCCGGCATCAATACGGTCCACGCAGAACGTGCACTTGGTCGCCACGGCCAGTCGCTTGTCGTTGCGCCCCTTTTTCTCGTTGGCCATCTCGGTGTCGTACGCGTACGCGGGACGCAGGGTCTTGTAGCGCGCCTGGTACGGACAGGCGACCGCGCAATAGGCGCAGCCGATGCACAGGTCGTAGTCGATGGTGACGATCCCGTCGGCGCGCTTTCTCGTCGCCGTCGTCGGACAAACCTCCATGCACGGCGGGTCCTCGCAGTGCTGGCAGCCGACCGGAACGAACGCGCGCGTCACGTCGGGGTATTCGCCTTCCTCGATGTCGAGCACGCGCCGCCACTGGACACCGGGCGGCGTTGCGTTGGCGTGCCGGCACGACGCGGTGCACGTCTGGCAGCCGACGCAACGGCGCAGGTCCGCAGTCATCGCCCAGCGCGTCATCGCTGCCCCTCCCGTGTGCCGCTGCCGTCCGACCGCGCCGGCGCAAGGCTTACCCGGACGATGTCCGCCCCCGAGCCCGTCGCGTCGGTGAGGTCAAGCGACATCGTCGCGAGCGTGTTCAGGCTCGGCATGCCGAAGTCCTTCGTGAACGGCGTTTCCCAGTGGTCGAACTGCCCGAGCAGCAGCAACGTGTCAGGGCGGATGCCCTGGCGCAGCACGGCACGACCGTGCACGCTGCGCTGCGGCGTCGCAATCTCGACCTGCTGGCCGTCCTCGATGCCGAGCCTCGCCGCCACACCGGCATTGATGATCACGCCGCGATGCCCCGCGACGTTGTCGGCGACCTCCTTGATGAGCTGCATGCCGACGTTGGCGCCCCACGCGTACTGCATGCTGCGCGCCGTGAGCAGCCAGAACGGGAATTCCTCGGGCTGCCCCCCTGCTTTCGTGAGGGCCGCGATCCACGGCGCGCCGAAGTCCTTCCACACCGGCAGCGCCTGATATTCGTGCAGCTGCGTGTCCCACCAGTGCATGTCGTGCTCGTGCAGCCGCCGTCCGAGCTCGACGCCGACACGCCACAGGCGTTCCTGGTACGGCAACTCGAAGCGCAGTCCCTGCTTCACCAGCGCCGGATAGAGATACCAGTTCACGCGCGGGAACGGCTTGGTGGCGAGGCCATGCTCGCGCCACCAGTCGAGGCCGTGCTGCTCGCGGCCGTCGGTCACGTCCGCGCTCGCGGCGCGACACACGGCATCCCAGATCGTCTCCGGCGTGTGTTGCACGTCCGGCGCGAGCGACAGATCCCAATGCGCGCCCTTGAGCGGCACGCCGGCCGCGCCCTTGTTGATCGCGGCGTTGTACTTTTCGAGCAGCCCCGTACGCGCGGCGAGTTCGGTGGCGATCGCGGTGAAGTCGCGCGCGTCGCCTTGGGTCGCGACCGCGGGCTGCCGCAGCGCGAAGCCCTGCACGTCCCAGAACTGCTCGACGAATTTCGAGCCGCCGATGCGAATGAGCTGCAGGCTTTCCAGATCGGTCGCCTCCGGCAGCAGGATGTCGGCGAAATGGTTGGTCTCGTCGCGCGTGTACGCGAAGGCGACGGTGAACGGGAAGCGCGCCATCGTCTTCGCCAGCGCCGCCGTGTCCCAGAACGAGATCGCCGGATTGGTCCGGTAGATGAACCAGACGTCAGGCAGCGTCACCCGCGGCAGGCCCTTCGGCGTCTGATCGAGAAACATCCACGAGAAGTGCGTCGGTCCGAGCGCCTGGCTCCACGGCCCGTTCGCCGCGAGCGGCACCATCGTCCGGTACGCGTTGCGGATGTTCGGCTGCGGCGACCAGTGCGCCTTGTCGGTCGGGTTGAGCGGGTAGGCCATGAAGCCGTCGGGGCCGACGCTTACGCTGTCGATGCGCGCCGTCACCGGGCGGTTGAGACGCACCGTCGTGCCGAGCGTGCCGCCGGGAACCTCCAGACCGCCGACGAGCGCCGCCAGCATCGTCCGCGCCCACACGCATTCGAACCCGCCCCAGCCGTTGTTGACCGTCTTGCCGAGGCTCACCGCGACCGGCCGGTACGGGAGCTTCTGGCCGTCGATGTCGATCGTCTCGCCGACGCGCGCGTGGTCGATGAACTCGTGCGCGATCCGGCGCATCGTCGCGGCCGACACGTCGCAGATTTTCTCCGCCCACTCCGGCGTGTACGGCGCCATGTGGGCGACGAGTTTCGAGAATGCCGTTTCACCCGCCAGCCGGCCATCGGCCAGCACTTCGTCGTCGGCACCGATCTCGACGGCATCGGCCTCGAAGCGGCCCTCGAGCGCCTCGGCGATGCCCGTCGCGTCATACGTTGCGGCGCCGCCGCGCGCCTCGTCCCAGAGCAGCGGCTTGCGCGAAATGCGATCGCGCAGGTAGCACCCATGCGGCCCGACGAGATACGGCGACGCCGAATGCCGGCGCAGGAACGGCAGATCCAGCCGTGCGCGGGGAATCTCGTGCAGCAGGACGTGAACGAGCGCATAGAGAAATGCCGCGTCGGTCTTCGGCTTGATCGGCACCCACTCCGCCGAGCAGGCTCCGGTCACCGACAGATGCGGCTCGACCTGCACGCGCTTCATGCCCCGAATGCGGGCGTTCGCGTGGCGCCAGACGCCCACGACGCCTCCCGACGCTTCGACGTTCGCGCCGCAGGAGATCAGATAGTCGGTGAGCGGTGTGTCGGGAGATACCGTGAACGCACGATGCCAGAATTCACCGTAGAGATGCTCCGAGTGGTAGCACTTGACGCCCTGCCCGGAGCCGAAGCCCATGTCAACCGGTCCCCACGCCGACAGGAATGCCGGGAACGTCCCCATGTATGACTGCGGCGTGCCGGCACCACCGAAGCTCGCGGCAACGCGCGGATAGCCCGACTCGTCGGTCATGCCCGCGGCCCGGGCGGCGTTCAGTCGTTCGGCAATGAGCGCGAAGGCCTCGTCCCACGAGATTGGGACGAAGCCCGGATCCTCGTCGCGCCCCTTTTTCGGATTCGTCCGCCGCATAGGCGTGAGCACGCGATTTGGGTTGTACGTCTTCTGCACGAGGCCGTAGGCCTTGACGCAGACCTTGCCGCCGCCCGGGTGGATCGTCGAGGCGCAGAAGTTCGGCTCGACTTCGGTCGCGACCCCGTCGACGACCTTGACCGTCAGGAGGTCCGGTCCGGCGACGCACTGGTAGCAGTACGTCGGGACGATGCGCGTGTCGCCGTCGGGCATGATCAGGCCCGTCCGGGCGTCGACGCATGCGCTGCGCGCGGCTGCCAGGTCGTCGTCGCGCCGGCGCCGGTCGCGAGGGATGCCTTCATTCGCTCCTCCTCCAATGCTGCGGCGGTCGACTGCCGCTGCCGGTCCGCCTGACGGCGGGTATCGCGCCGGGTGACCCTCTGCCGGCGGCCTTCCCGCACTCGGCAAGAAGTTGAGACTTCGCCGATAAGGCGCTAATCTGGCATTTCGATGCGATTATTGGTTTGATGCGGATCATGGTTTGGCAAGGAACCCCGTGAAGTCGACCCCGAGACCGCGCGCCGGCGGCGGCAAGGCGCGTGCGGCCACCGACGCGCTCGCAATCCGCCCCGTTCGCCGCGCCGACCTGGACCCGATTGTGGCGATCGATGCGACGGTCACCGGCATCGAGAAGCGGAACTACTGGCATTCGGTCTACCGCCGATACGGAACAGACGCTCTGGCCGAGCGCCAGTTTCTCGTCGCCGACGCCGGCGGCACCGTCGTCGGCTTCGTGATCGGCGAGGTCCGCGACTGGGAATTCGGCTCGCCGCCGTGCGGCTGGGTATTCGGCATCGACGTGCAACCGGATGCCCGGCTCGAGGGCATCGGCACGCGGCTCCTCGACGCGATCTGCGCCGGCTTCCGCCGCGCCGGCGTGCGCAAGGTGCGCACGATGCTCTCGCGCGACAACCACCTGATCCTGTCGTTCTTCCGCAGCCAGGGAATGATGGCCGGGCCGTTCATTCCGCTCGAAATGGACCTCGAGCACTAGTGGCATGTCCCGCAGATTCATTCGATAGATCGCGGCGAAATCCGCTCCGCCAGCTTAAGAACGCACGCAACAGGCCACTCACCGATGAAGTTGCAGAAGAACACGCGGCTCGCGCTCTATAGTGTCCTCGAATTCGCGATCGACCCCACGCGCCACATCTCCGCAGCCGAGATCGCCGAGAAGTTCGACGTCTCGCCCCACCACCTCGCCAAGGTGCTCTCCGAGCTCGCGCGCGCGGGCATCGTCGAGTCCGTGCGTGGCGTGGGGGGTGGCTATCGCTTTGCGGGCAACGCCCGCCGGCTGACGCTGATGGACGTGATCCAGATGTTCGAGGAGCTCACCGTGCCGGATGGCGACCGCCGCGAGCCAGGCGAGCGCACACCGGTCGGTCGTGCGTTGGGCGCCGTGCTCTCCGAGATCGACGAGATCGCCAAGGCGACGTTCAGTTCGATCACGCTGGCGACGATGCTGCGCTTGATCGAGCGGCAGCGACGCGAGGAAGCGGCTGCCGCGCCGGGCGAGGCGAAGCAGCTGCGATCGGCGCCGGTGCGCGCCGCGAAGGGTTGACGCGCCCGCCGTCCGCGCACGAAGGACCGCTCCCCCGCGTAGCCGGCAGGCGTCCGCGATCGGCTGTTCCGGGAGGCGCGCGCCTCGCGCTTCCTTGAGGCAGATCAAACGCGCGCCGCATTCGCTGCAGCAGAGTTCCCGAATTCGGTATTGCGTTGCTGAAATTGACCCGGAAATCCCCGATCGCGGGCGGGAACGCAAGAACATTCGCGGGAGGAGCGATGCAACTCGAAGGCAGGATCGCGATCGTCACCGGTGCCGCGCAGGGTATCGGCGCAGCGGTGGCGCAGGCGTTCGCGCGCGAGGGCGCACGGGTCGCGGTCGTCGACGTCGCGGCCGACCGCGCGCAGGCGGCGGCGGGCCTGCTGGTGGCGACAGGCGGCGATGCGATCGGCATCGGCTGCAACGTGGCCCGGCGCGACGAGGTTGACGCGATGGTCGCCGCAGTCGCTGCACACTGGGGACGCGTCGACATCCTCGTCAACAACGCCGGGATCACCCGCCCCGCGATGCTGCACAAGATGACGGCAGCGCAGTGGGACGACGTGCTGGCCGTCCACCTGTCCGGCAGCTTCCACTGCCTGCAGGCGGTGGCACCGGGAATGATGGAGCGTCGCTACGGGCGCATCGTCAACGTCACGTCCGCCGCCGGCGTGCTGGGCACGATCGGCCAGATCAACTACAGCGCGGCGAAGGCGGGAATCCTCGGCCTCACGATGTCGGCCGCGAAGGAGCTCGCCAGGCACGGCATCACCGTGAACGCGATCGCGCCCGGCGCCGCCACGCCGATGACCGAGACGATTCGCACGGACGAGCGGTTCAAGGACAAATACCTCGAACGGATTCCGATGGGCCGCTGGGCCGAGCCCGACGAGATCGCGCCGGTGTTCGTATTTCTCGCCTCGGACGCAGCGAGCTTCGTCACGGGCCAGATCCTTGCCGCGGACGGGGGTATGACCATCCGGTAGCGATGCCCGTGCAAACGGCTTGCCGCGCGTACCGGCCGCGCAATCGCGACCGCCAAGGCTGACGCAAGCTCGGTAAGGGATTTCGGTCAGCTGTCTTGGCCCCATCGAGCGCGAGGTTCGTCGCCGCGCGCAACCCGCAAGCGGGTCGCCATGGACGCGGGCGTCGCGCAACGTCTGGACGATCGTACCGGCCGGACTCCACGGGCGACCGGCGGCAGATCGCGGAGACGAAGCCGAAACGCCAGAAGTCCGCAGCCCCGTGCCGGCTGCGGCGAGTCGAGACGCTTCGTTCGCCGATGGCGGCCATCGGCGGCGCCCGATTCACGTCACGACGACGTTCGTGGCCAACCGGTGCGCTCCGCCTATCGTTGTTGACCGCCAAGGTGTACCTTTGGCGCCTCCCCCGGTCGGCGCGACTGCCGCGCCGGTGACCAATCCTCTTCGTGAGCACCGAGCCATGCTGACGATCGAGCAACTTGCAGGCATTCCGCTCTTCTCCAAGTTGCCAGTCGTCGAGCTCGAGCAGCTCGCGAAGAAAGCCGCGGACATCCATCTCGCGGCGGGTGACTACGCGGTGCACGAGGGCGAAGAGCGGGCGCTCTTCGCGGTGCTCGCGGGCAAGATCGAGGTCATGAAGCGATTGGACGGAATCGAGCGCACGATCGGCTGGCGGACCCCGGGCAAGATCTTCGGCGAAGTCCCGCTCGCCCTCGGCGGGCCCTTCATGGGCAGCTATCGCGCGGCGGAACCCTCGCGCGTCGTGCGCATCGAACCCCAGCAGTATTACGCGATTGCCGCTGCATCGCCGGAAATTCCGGAAGCGATCGGCGCGCTCGCGCGCGAGCGCATCGGCGGGCTCCAGGGGCTCGCCGCCGAGGCGCCCAAGGCGCAGGCGACCATCGCCGGGCATCGGTGGGACAACGCCTGCTACGAGCTGCGCCGGTTTCTGGCCCGCAATCAGGTGACGTTCGACTGGTACATGCCGGACAATCCGCAACTCGCGGTGCGGTGGCCTCCGCCTCTTCCGGCAGACGGGGATTGGCCCGCGCTGCGGCTCGCCGACGGGGCGACGCTCGTTCGGCCGGATCCTCGCGACGTCGCGCAACGTCTCGGACTGCAGACGGTGGCGCGCTTCGAGGACTACGACACGCTGATCATCGGCGGCGGGCCGGCGGGCCTCGCAGCTGCCGTGTATGGCGCGTCCGAGGGCCTGCGAACGCTGGTGGTCGAACGCGAAGCGCCCGGCGGCCAGGCTGGAACGTCGTCAAGAATCGAAAACTACCTTGGCTTTCCGAACGGCATCTCCGGTGACGAGCTCGCCAGCCGCGCGCTCCAACAGGCACGGCGGCTTGGAGCGGAAATCCTGGTCACGCGCAACATCGTTCGCATCGATCCCGCGACCCGCACCGTGTACCTCGACGGCGACGACGTTCTTCGCGCGCGAACGGTGATCATCGCCACCGGCGTCAGCTGGCGCCGCCTGGCGATCGACGGGCTCGACCGGCTCGTCGGCAAGGGCGTCTGCTACGGCGCGGCACGCAGCGAGGCCAGCAACACGCAGGATCTCGACGTGCATCTGATCGGCGCCGGGAACTCGGCGGGGCAGGCTGCGCTGTTCTTCGCCAACCACGCGCGGAACGTGACACTGGTCGTCCGTGGCGACACGCTCGAGAAGAGCATGTCGCGTTATCTGATCGAGCAGGTGGTCGCCAAGTCGAACATCGTGGTCGAACTGAATTCCGAGGTCCAGGCGGTCCATGGTGACACGCACCTGACGGCGATCGACGTCCTGAATCGCGCCACCGGGGCCGTGCGCCGCGAGGACTGCGGCGGATTGTTCGTGTTCATCGGGGCGGATGCCGAGACCGGGTGGCTGCCGAACGAGATCGGGCGCGATGCCCGTGGATACCTGCTGACCGGCGCGGACGTCGTGAAATCCGGGCGCTGGTCGCGGGAACGCGACCCCTATCTTCTGGAAACGAGCGTCCCCGGAATCTTCGCCTGCGGAGACGTACGATTCAGTCCGGTCAAGCGCGTCGCCTCGGCGGTCGGCGAGGGCAGCATGGCCATCGCCTTCGTGCATCAGTATCTGCAGCATGACAGCGCGCCGCGGAAAGCGCTCGCATAGCGGCGGTTCGAGCTGTCTGCCCCTGCATTCCTGCTCGTTGCTGCAATCCCGACGACGGTTGCGGCGCTCCGTGGTCGCCTGACGCGGCGATCCGCCCGGGAACGAAACGAGTGACGGGAATGTGCCGGGCTCGCCCGGCCGTGAATGTCACAAAGGTAGCCCAAACGCAAACCTAACCCAATGGAGCGCCGCAGCCGAAGTCGTCGTTCAGGCAACTGACCGAAGGCGGCACGACAGATCCCGGACTTGACGCGCGGCAACGCGATTTCCGTTCTTCCGGCGTGCATTGAGTTCCCAGTGAAACCGCAAGTCTGTTCGCCCGGCAACTCCGGTGCACGACCGGCGCGCCGACCTGCACGCGTGCCGACGCGTGCGAACGAAACAGTTTGTTACCGGGAACCCTTGACGTCGCGCAAACGCAGGCCTTTCGTAGCGTCCGAAAATGAATGCGCGTTGCGACCTGCCGCGCCTTCGCTCGTCGCCGAACCCGCCGCCGCGTTTGCCCCCGAGGAAATCGTGAGACTCCACAGCCGAATCGCCGCCCTTGTTGTTTCCGCGCTTGCCTTTGCCGCCCATGGCGCGTTGCCACCGATCCTGGCCGACAGCGCGGCGCTCGATCGCAGCTACATTCCCGCGCTGATGCTGACCAACGCCAAGGATCCGGCCAAGGCCCGATCGGCGCACGATGCTTACGAAAAGGCATGGGCCGCGTTCGCGACCAGGCACCGCGCCGCGACGACCGGCGACGCCGGCTGGCAGAAGGTATTCGACGCGATCGACGAGGCGAACGCGGCGGCGCGGGCTGCCATCGCCGCCGGAAAAATGGGAGAAGCCCACAATGCCCAGGAGGAAGTGCGCCATTTGCTGTGGCACCAGCGTCAGGCGACGGGACTCGCCTATCAACCCGACGTCTTGACCGACTTCCATGCAACGATGGAACTGATCGTCGCCAGCGTCCAGGGCAAGGAACCGGTGGCGATCGGTGCGGCGGACATCACAACCCTGCGGACGCAGCTCGTCGAGGCGCGCCGGCTCTGGACCGCGGTCAAGTCGGCACGCTGGGACCCGACCGATTACGGCCTCGACGGCGCACGGCTCGAGAGTTACCGTGCGGCGCTCGTCGCGGAGGACAAGGCGCTCGACGAGCTCGGCGCCGCGCTCGACGCGTCCGACGGGACGCGGATCGCGAACGCGGCGGCGGCGATCAAGCCGCCGTTCGCGAAAGCCTACGGTTCGTTCGGCGTGTTCCCCGATTAGGGTGCGAACCGCGAAAGCTTCGTCCGGAACGCCGCCGAAATCGGCACCGGACGATGCTGTTCCAGTGACGCCAGCACGACGATCAACTTCGCCCGCACGCGCGGCTGCCCGTCCGCGCTGCCGTCGACGGCGAGCGTCAGCGACGTGGTGCCGATCTTCTTCACCGAAAGGGCGAGCCGGAGCCGCTCGCCGATCTTCGACGGCGCCAGGAAATCGCACTCGACGTGCGCCATCGGCACCCCGAGCCGCTCCACGGTGTGGAAGGACGCGAAATCCATCTCCAGCCCGGCATTGAACCAGTCCTCGACCAGCTCGTTGAACAGGATGAAGTACTGCGGGTAGAACACGATGCCCGCGGGATCGCAGTGGTGGAAGCGGATCAGCTTCTCGCGGACGAATGGGGCGGCGGGAGCGGTCATCGGTGACTCCGGAGTCGGGGCGGCGGGTGGGCGCGGCGGCATCACGCGGTGACGCGATCGATGAAGCGCCTGACGACCTCGATCACCGCCTCGGGCTGGTCGCGATGCGGCGAATGGCGGCAGTCGGAGAGCGCGACGAGGTCGGTGTCGGCGACGCCGCGCTCGATCCGCGCGAGCTGGTCCATCGTTCCGTACTCGTCGTCGGCGCCCTGGATCGCGAGCACGGGGCAGGTGACGCGCGGAAGATACTCTTCGATGTTCCAGGCACGGAAGTCCGGGTGCAGCCAGATGTCGTTCCAGCCCCGGAACGCCGAGTCGACGTCCGCGTGGTAGCGCGCGAGCCTGGTCCGCAGATCCGTGGTCTCGTATGCCATCCTGGCGGCGGCGATGCTGGCGACGGAGATGTCTTCGACCAGCACGTGCGGCGCCATCAGCACGAGCCCCATGACCGCCCGTCCGGAGCCGCCGGCATGGATCAACGCGATGGAGCCGCCGTCGCTGTGGCCGACGAGGATCGGCCGCTCGACGCCCCATCCGTCGAGGAGCTTGGGCAGCGCGACGAGCGCCTCGTCGTGCATGTAACGGACCGTGTGCGCCGCAGCGAGCGGTTCCGAACGGCCGTAGCCATAGCGCGAGTAGATGAATGCATCGCAGTTCGTCGCATGCGCGAGCCGGCCCGGAAAATCGCGCCACATCGCGACCGAGCCCAGCCCCTCGTGAAGGAACACGAGCGTCGGCCGGCGGCGTCCGGCCACCGCGATGTGCTCGTACTCGATGCGGCGCCCGGAAGCCGTGGTGAAAGGCACAGGTCTAGACCCCGAGATGCCGGTGCAGCAGCTCGCGGTCGGCAAGGAGCGCCGGGCTGTCGCCCTCGAACACGACGCGGCCCTTCACCAGGATCACATTGCGATCCGCGATGGCGGTGACAGCCTGATAATTCTTGTCGACGATGATCGTGGCAATCCCGTGCTTCCGGATGTCGCCGATGATGCGCCAGATCTCCTTCGCGATCTGCGGTGCCAGCCCCTCGGTCGCCTCGTCGAGGATCAGCAGGTCCGGATTGGTCATCAGCGCGCGGCCGATCGTCAGCATCTGCTGCTCGCCGCCGGACAGGGCGAAGCCGCCGTTGTCGATCCGCTCGGACAGGCGCGGAAAGGTCTGCAGCACGCGCTCGTACGTCCATTCGCGGCGCCCGCTCGGGCCCGCGCGGGCGGCCATCACCAGGTTCTCGCGCACGGTGAGGTTCGGAAAGATGCCGCGGCCCTCCGGCACGTACGCGATGCCGGCGCGGGCGACGAGATAGGGCGCCGCGCCCGTCATCGGCGTGCCGCAGACCAGCACTTCGCCGCTCTTCGGCTTGACGATCCCGAGCATGCTGCGAAGCAGCGTGCTCTTCCCCATCCCGTTGCGGCCCATCAGCCCGACGGTTTCGCCCCGTCCGATCCGGAAGTCGACGCCGTGGAGGATGTGGCTCGCGCCGTAATACGTGTGCAACTCGCGCGCCTCGAGCAACGACTCGCCGCGCATGGCCGCCCTCGTCTCGCCCGCCGGCTCCGGGGCGCGCGCGCCGATGCCCTCCATCAGGTGCTCCCCTCGTCGTCACCGAGGTAGGCGGCACGCACCGCCGCGCTGCCCCGGATCTGGGCGGGCGGCCCGCTTTCGAGCACCTGCCCGTTGACCATCACCGTGATCAGATCCGCCACGGCGAACACGGCGTCCATGTCGTGCTCGACTAGCAGGATTGCATGGTCGGGAGCGAGCTTCCTGAGCAGTTCGACCATCCGCGTGGCTTCCTCGGCGCCCATTCCCGCCAACGGCTCGTCAAGCAGGAGCACCTCGGGCCGGGTCGCGAGCACCATCGCGATCTCGAGCTGGCGTTGCTCGCCGTGCGACAGCGCGGAGGCCGTCTGCTCGGCGCGCGCCGCCAGTCCCGCGGCGTCGAGGGCGCGGCGCGCCGCCGCGCACACGGGCTCGTAGCCCAGGGCATCGCTCAGGATGGCCAGGACGCGCGGCGTGCGCGACTGCGCGGCCAGGCGGCAGTTCTCGAACGCCGTGAACCCGGGAAAGATGTTGGTCTTCTGGTAGCTGCGGCCGATGCCGATCCGCGAGCGCCGGTCCGGAGAGTAGCGCGTGATGTCGCGGCCCTTGTAACGGATCGTCCCCGACGACGCGCGCAGGTCACCGGACAGCAGATTGATGAGCGTCGTCTTGCCCGCACCGTTCGGGCCGAGCACCGCGTGCACCTGGCCGCGACGGAGTTCGATCGCAACATTGGTGTTCGCCATCAGGCCGCCGAAGCGGCGCGACAGGTCGCGCGTGGCGAGGATTGCCTCGGCGCTCATCCCCGGTCGTCCTCCGGCTCCCCGACCACGCTCCGGCGGAACCGCCCGGCGACGCTCGACAGCCCGCCGGGCAGGAAGATGACGAGCAGCACGATCGTGCCGCCGAGGAGCAGCTGCCAGTGCTTGGTCAGCGACTGGAAGATCTCCTGCAAGGCGACGAACGCGAACGCGCCGACGACGGCGCCGTAGAGGCTGCCCAGTCCGCCCAGGATCAGCATCAGCAGCACGTTCCCCGACTGGTGCCAGGACAGGAGTTCGGGACTCACGTAGCCGAACTGCATCGCCGACAGGTATCCGGCAAGGCCGGCGAGCGCGCCGGCCAGCGTGAAGCTCGCGAGCTTGTAGAAATAGACGGGGAAGCCCAGCGAGCGCATCCGGTGCTCGTTGCTGCGGATCCCCTGCAGCGCGCGGCCGAACGCCGAGCGCAGCAGCAGGCGCAGGAAGACGAAGACGAGCACGAGCAGGGCGAACACGAAATAGTACGTGTGCGTCACGTTCGCGAAATCGAAGATCGCCGTTCCGGCGATCTCGGCGGCCGGCTTGAAGTTCATGCTGACGCCGTCCGAACCGCGGCCGAACGCCGTGTCGTGGAACACGAAGTAGAACATCTGCGCGAAGGCGAGCGTCACCATGATGAAGTAGATGCCCTTTGCCCGGACGACGAACACGCCGACGGCGAGCGCCGCAACGCCGGCGGCGACCACCGCCAGCGGCAATGTCAGCCACAGGCTCGCCGCCTCGTACTTCGGCGCCATCAACCCGAGCACGTAGGCACCGATGCCGAAGTAGGCGGCGTGCCCGAACGAAACGAGCCCCGTGTAGCCGACCAGCAGGTCGAGCGACAGCGCGAAGATCGCGAGGATCATCACCTTGGTGACGAGTTCGGTGTAGAACGTCGCGCCGGCGAACGGAAACAGCGCGAGCATCGCGACGACGACGGCGAGCGCGGTGCGGTTGCGCGTCATCGCGCGACCCCGGCCGCAGCCCGCCGCGCGCCGCGCCCCGGCATGAGCACGCTACACACGGCGGAACAGGCCTTCCGGCCGCCAGAGCAGGATCGCCGCCATCAGCAGGTAGACGACGACTCCCGCGGCCTCGGGCAGCAGCACCTTGCCGAACGTGTCGGCGAGGCCGATCAGCAGCGCCGCGACGAGTGCGCCCCAGATCGAACCGATCCCGCCGATGACGACGACGACGAAGCAGATGATGAGCACCCCGGTGCCCATGCCCGGATACACGGACGACACCGGCGCGGCGATCATCCCCGCGAACGCGGCGAGCGCCACGCCCAGCGCGAACACGAGGCGATAGACGAGGTTGATGTTGAGGCCGAGCGCCTGCACCATCTCGCGGTTCGACGCCCCGGCGCGGATCATCATGCCGAGCCGTGTGCGCTTGATGAGCAGGTAGAGCAGCACCGCCAGCACGATGCACACGGCCGAGATGAACAGCCGGTACACCGGGTAGGACAGCGTGTCGGTCAGCGGCAGCGACCAGTTGAGGATTGCCGGCACGTTGACGCCGTGGACGTCGTTGCCGACGATGAGGCTGCGCAGCTCCTCGAACACGAGAATCAGCCCGTACGTGAGCAGCACCTGCTCCAGGTGATCGCGGTGGTAGAGATGGCTGAACAGCGCCCACTCGAGGAAGATGCCGAGGACCACCGACAGGACGATGCCCAGCACGACGGCGACGAACAGGCTCCCGGTCAGCGACGACAGCGTGAACGCCATGTACGCGCCGATCATGTAGAAGCTGCCATGGGCGAGATTGATGATGCCCATGATGCCGAAGATCAGCGTCAGACCGCTGGCGACGAGGAACAGCAGCAGTCCGTACTGCAGGCCGTTCAGGAGCTGGATCAGGAACGAGTAGATGTCCATCAGTCGTCGCGTCGGCGGAACGTGAGCCGAGGCCGGCACGCTTCCCGGCGGTCCCCGATACTACACTCGGATTTTGGGCAGCAGGAACGTACAGCGCGGCCGGGCCGCGCCCCGCAGTCCGAACGGCTTCCAGGGACTGCGGGGCGCGGGTCCGGCCGCGCTTCGATCAGATGCGGGTCAGAGCTTGCAGCCGCGCGGCGGATCGGTGAAGTTCTTCACCGCGACGCCGACGACCTTGTTTTCCTTGCCGTCGACCTTGCGCAGGTAGATGTCGTGGATGGGGTTGTGGCCCTTGCTGAACGCCAGCGCGCCGCGCGGACTGTCGATCTTGGCCGCTTCCATCGCCTTCACGAGATCCGCGCGCTTGCTGGTGTCGCCCTTGACGGCGTTCATGCCCACGGCGAGGAGCTGCGCCGCGTCGTAGCCCTGCATCGCGTAGACGTCGGGCTCCAGTTTGAAGGCTTTAAGATAGGCCGCCCGGAACGCGTTGTTCTTCGGGTTGTTCAGGCCATCGCCGTAGTGGAGCGTCGTCAGCATGCCCTGTGCCGCCTCGCCTTGCGCCTCGAGCGTGCCGTCGGTGAGGAAGCCGGGACCGACCAGCGGAATGGTCTTGTTGAGCCCGGCCGCCGCGTAGTCCTTGACGAACTTCACGGCCCCGCCACCGGCGAAGAACGCGTAGACGACGTCGGGCTTGAGCGCGGCGATCTCGGTCAGGAGCGGCTGGAACTCGACTTGCGGGAACGGCAGGTACAGCTGTTTCGTCACCTTGCCGCCGCCCGCTTCGAAATCCTCCTTGAAGCCACCGACCGACTCCTCGCCCGCCGCATACTTCCACGTGATCGTGACGGCGGTCTTCTTCTTCTGCTCGGCCATCACCTTGCCCATCGCGTGGCCGGGCTGCGAGTTCGAGAACGACGTGCGGAAGACGTTGGCCGCGCACAGCGGGCCGGTGATCTCGTCGGCGCCGGCGTTCGGGATGATGAGCAGCGTGTTGTTGTCGCGCGCGACCTTGGACATCGCGAGCGCCACGCCGGAGTGCACGGTGCCGACGAGCACATCGACGTTGTCGCGCTTGATGAGCTTGTTCGCATTCTCGGGCGCCTTCGCCGGATCGGACTCGTCGTCGACAGTGAAGTACTCGATCTCGCGGCCGCCGAGCTTGCCGCCGTTCTCCTCCACCGCGAGCTTGAAGCCGTTGGTGATGGCGTTGCCCAGCGCGGCGTACGTACCGGTGTAGGGCAGCATCAGGCCGACCTTGAGCTTGCCTTGCCCGGCTGCAGTGCCGGCGAACAGCGCGGTGACGGCGGCGAGCGCCGCCAGACGCGCAATGTTGCGGAACGGATTCATTTCGATTTCCTCCTGTGGCTGTGGTCCTGCGGTTCCGGGCGCAACTTGATCGCGTCGCGCTCCAGGTGTCTTTTCGCTAGTGCGCGCTCGCGCGGAGCTTGAAGCGCTGGATCTTTCCGGTGGCGGTCTTGGGCAGCTCGTCGATGAACTCGATCCAGCGCGGGTACTTGTACGGCGCCAGCCGCGACTTTACGTGCTGCCTGAGTTCCTCGGCAAGTGCTTCCGACGGCGTGTTTCCGCTCTTGAGCACGACGTAGGCAACCGGCTTGACGAGTTCGACTTCGTCGGCTTTGCCGATGACCGCCGCTTCGAGCACCGCCGGGTGCGTCACCAGCGCGGACTCGACCTCGATCGGCGACACGTAGATGCCACCGACCTTCAGCATGTCGTCGCTGCGTCCCGAATACACGAAATAGCCGTCGGGGTTCACCGAATACTTGTCGCCGCTGCGCGTCCACGGCCCCTGGAACGTCGCCCGGCTCTTCTCGAGATTGTTCCAGTAGCCCATCGCGCTGGTCGGGCCGTTGATCTGCAACTCGCCGACCTGTCCATCCTGCACCGGCAGGCCGTCGTCGCCGATGATCTTGAGCTCGTAGCCGGGAACGGGCACCCCGCTGGTGCCGTAGCGCACCTCGCCCGGGCGGTTGGACAGGAAAATGTGCAGCATTTCGGTGGAACCGAGGCCATCGAGAATCTCGACGCCGAAATGCTCGGTCCAGCGCTTGCCGATCTCGGCCGGCAGCGCTTCGCCGGCCGACGTGCAGCGGCGCATCTTCAGTTCGCCGCGTGCCGGCAGGTCCGGGGCGGCGAGCAGCGCCGCATAGAGCGTCGGCACGCCGTAGAAGATCGTCGGCTGGTGCTTGCGCAGGCGGGCGAACACGGCGGCCGGCGCGGGGCGCTCCGCCATCAGGATGGCCGTGGCGCCGGCGCCCATCGGGAACGTGAGGCCGTTGCCGAGTCCGTAGGCGAAAAAGAGCTTCGCCGCCGAGAAGACGACGTCGTCCTCGCGAATCCCGAGAATCGGCCGGGCGTAGAGTTCGTAGGTGTTGACGAGACTCGACTGGACGTGGACGGTGCCTTTCGGCGCCCCGGTCGAGCCGGACGAATAGAGCCAGAAGCACGGATCGTCGCGGGTGGTCGCCGCCGGCTCGAATGCGGCGGCGCCCCCGGCGAGGAGCTTCGCGAACGACAGATGCGTGCCGATCGCGGCCGGGTCGGTCGTCCCGGAGACGATCACGTGCCTGAGGTCGGGGAGATTGCCGAGCAAGGGTGCCAGCGTCGGTAGCAGCTGGACCGACACAACGAGCACGCGCGCCCGGCTGTCGCGCAGCATGTATTCGTAGTCCCTGGTCGTCAGCAGCGTGTTCGCCGCGACGGGCACGATGCCGGCCTTGATGGCCCCGAGAAACGCCGTGGGGAAGTCAATCGTGTCGAGCAGACACAGCAGCACCCGCTGCTCGCGGTCGACGCCGAGCCCCGCGAGCGCGTTGGCGAAGCGGTTCACCCGCTCGGCGAGCTCGCCGTACGTGTACGACCCCGCGTCGTCGATGAACACGACCTTGCCGGCACGCCCGGCCTGGAGATTGCGCTCGATCAGGTCGTGCGCGGCGTTGTACTCGCGCGGAATCTCGATCCGCGGCGGTATCGTGCGATGGTCCGCCGTGCTCAGCCCCGGCATGTCTCCTCCTCCTCGTCCTCTTGTCGTGAGCGGGCGCGCGCGGCCCGTCATTCTTTCGTGAACTCGATCGCCCCCTGCGGCAGGAGATACAGGATCAGTGCCTTGCCTCCGGTGACCGTGGGCCGGTGCGCGCTGTTGGCGCCGTAGACGAGCCATCCGGCCCCGCGCCCGTCGAATTTGGCGTCCGGGTCGACGGGCATGACGAGGTCGATCTCGCCGGTCGGATGGCGGTGGTGGCCGCCCGCGATATCGCCCATCTCGACGACATCGACGGAAAAGCCGTGCGTCGTCGCGCCCGGCTTCACCACACGCCCGTATTTGATGCCCGCATGCTCGCGATTGCACATCCAACCCGCGGCGATTCCGGCACGGCAGGCGTTGTTCACGCGACGAAAAACTTCGCCATCGGCGGGGAACATGCGGTTGAGGTCGGCGTCGAGCGCAGCGTCGAGCGCACGCCCGTCGATCCGGGCCGTGATCGACGCCATGAGTTCGGTGAATTCGTTCTGCGTCATCGGTCACCCGGGAAATCGGCCTCGGACCCTGCCTTTCCGACGGCTTGCCGCCTCTTCAGGCATCGGGCTCCGAGCGATGGCGGCATTCCGGCACCCATCATCGACCGGTACTTTGGATCATGCCCCTACGCGTGTCAAGCACAATAAAACATGCCCGTTGAGCGCCGCGAACGGAGCGGTGACCACGCAAGTCTTTGACGGCACAGGGCTATGCCACGCATCCGTTCCGGACGCGCCCGGGGCGACATAAAGTGCTTGACGACCCGGAATCGCATGCACTATATTGCACTGCACCGCAACAAACTGCATCCAAGAAACCTCGCCACCATGCCCGACCAGCGCGATTCACCGGTGACCGCTTCCGAAAGCGACACGGCCGAGGACGCCGAGTTTCTCGCGGCGATGGGGAAGCAGGTGCGCGCAGCGCGCGAACGACGCGGCATGGCGCGCAAGGTACTCTCGCAGAACGCGGGCGTGTCGGAACGCTATCTCGCCCAGCTCGAGGCCGGCGAAGGCAACGCCTCGGTGCTTCTCCTGCGCAACGTTGCGCGTGCGCTCGGAATGCCGATGACCGAACTCCTCGATCAGCGCGAGAACCCGGTCGAGCACCGGCTGATCCGTCGGTTCCTCGAGCGCCTGCCCACGCATCGGCTCGAGGACGTCGTGTTCCGGCTGATGCGCGATTTCGGTCAGGAAGAGGCGGCACGCAAGCGGCGCGTCGCGCTCGTCGGCCTGCGCGGCGCGGGCAAGACGACGCTGGGCAGCGCCCTCGCGAAGGATCTCAAATTCCCGTTCGTCGAGCTCGACCGCGAGATCGAGCGCGAGGCCGGCATCAGCCTGTCCGAAGTGTTCCTGCTCTACGGCCAGCTCGGTTATCGACGTATCGAGCGGCGCTGCCTCGAGCGGATGATCCAGACCCACGACACGATGGTGATGACCGTCGGCGGGGGCATCGTTTCGGAACCGGAAACCTTCAATCTGCTGCTGCTCGCGTGCTTCACCGTGTGGGTCAAGGCCGCGCCCGACGAGCACATGGCGCGCGTCGTCGCGCAGGGCGACCTGCGGCCGATGCAGGGCAACGTCGAGGCGATGGAAGACCTGACCCGGATCCTCGCCGCGCGCGAACCGCTCTACCGCAAGGCCGACGTCACGCTGGACACCACCGGCGA
>Ga0105106_10000548_pt1 | contig 26497 bp, 26 predicted proteins | sample PPLLaktember2015_5_FD_79109 | JGI IMG/M metagenome (GOLD analysis project Ga0105106, IMG submission 79109) | Freshwater sediment microbial communities from Prairie Pothole Lake near Jamestown, North Dakota, USA - PPLs Lake P8 Core (1) Depth... | ecosystem: Environmental > Aquatic > Freshwater >...
CACCTCTGCCGCCGCAACCGGCCAGTTGACCCTGCTGCTCACCGAGTCCCAGGCGACCTCGCTTCTCAATCAACGCCTGGAAGCCCAGGCCGAGCCGATCCTGCTGGACCCACAGGTCTACTTGCGCGATGGCGTCATACAGGTCTACGGGGTCAGCGAGCGCGGCGTCTTCCGGGCCAGTGTTCTGATCCAGGTTGCGCCGCGCCTCGAGCCGGACGGGAGCGTCTACTTCGACGTGACCTCCGCCGACTTCGGGCCGCTCCCGGTGCCTGACGCCGTGCGTCAGAGCATCTCGGCCATGTTCACCGAGGCCTACACCTCCCCGCTCGGCTCCCTTGCCACCGGCGTGCGCATCACGTCGATCGCGATTGCCGACGGACAGATCGCCATCGTCGGAGAGCTGCGCTAGACCGCCGGCGGCGATTATACCAGCGCGCCTACGCACCAGCAATGAACCTGCCCACGCGACGAACGCTGCTCCTGCCCCTGTGCCTGTCGGTGATGCTCGCTGCCGGGGCCTGCACCGGACCGCAGGCCACCGCCGGCACGATTCGCGTAGAGATCTCGGCCGACGGCCAGGCGCAGACGCTCGAGCTTGCCTCCGGGTCGACGGTCCTGCAGGCGCTCGAGCAGGCGGGGATCGCGCTGGGCGAGTTCGATCGCGTCGAGCCGCCGACCTACACCCTGTTGACGGACGGCGCCTCGGTCGAGGTGCGCCGGATCACCGAGCGCTTCGAGGTCGAATCGGTCACCCTGCCTTTCGAACACCAGACGATCCGCAACGAAGCGCTGGCCGAAGGCGAGACCCGGCTGCTCCAACCCGGGCAGAACGGACTGCAGGAGATCACCTATCGGATCATCGAGGAAGCCGGCGTGGAGGTCTCCCGAACACCGGTCCAGTCGGTCGTCGTTCAGGCGCCCGTGCCGGAGATCCTCATGCTCGGCGCGCAGACGGCGCACGCGGTGATCGCCGTCGACGGGACCCTCGCTTACCTGAGCGGAGGCAACGCCTGGGTGATCCGGGACAGCTCCGCCAATCGCCGCCCACTTGTCGTCAGCGGCGATCTGGACGGTCGGATCTTCCGCCTCTCCCCCGACGGCCAGTATCTGCTCTTCACGCGCGCCGGCGAGGACGGTGAGGGGGCCATCAACTCGTTGTGGGCGGTGTCGACCGTCAGCCAGAATCCGGAGCCGATCGACCTGCAGGCCGAGAACGTGGTCCACTTCGCCGACTGGTCGCCGGAGGTCCCGCCGCTGACCGTCGCCTATTCGACGGTCGAGCCCAGCCCGGCCGCGCCGGGTTGGCAGGCCAATAACGACCTACGCCTGGTCACCTTCACGCCCGGCGGGCGCGTCACCAGCCAGCGCACCCTGATCGCAGCCAATGCCGGCGGGCTCTACGGGTGGTGGGGCACGAGCTTCGCCTGGGCCAGCGACAGCCTGATGGCTTATGCCCGTGCGGATGGCGTAGGCTTGATCGACCTGACCGATCCCGACTTCGTCCCCCTGGTCGACGTGACTCCGTTGGACACGATCGGCGACTGGGCCTGGGTGCCGGCCATTGCCTGGGGGCCCGATCTCCACGCGCTCTACCTCGTTGAGCATGCTGCGCCGCTCGGGCCGGAAACCGCCGGCGCCTCCCAGGCCTTCGACCTGGCGGTGGTTCCGCAGGACGGCGGGGCCCCGCTCAGCCTGGCCCCGCGCGCCGGGATGTTCGCTTCTCCGGTGACTTCGCCGGCCGTCCCGCTGCCCGGCGGGGAGGTTTCATTCCAGGTGGCCTATCTGCAGGCGCTCTCTCCACTGCGAAGCGCCGACAGCAGCTATCAGCTGGTCATCATCGATCGTGACGGCAGCAACCAGACGGTGCTCTTCCCGGCCGCGGGAGAGCCCGGCCTCGACCCCCAGCCTGTCGCCTGGTCACCCGACGCAACCCGGATCGCCTTGGAGTACCGCGGCGATCTGTGGATCGTCGAGCTGGCGACCGGACTGAGTCAGCCCCTGACCGGCGACGGCCAGGTCGCTGCGGTACACTGGAGACCGTAAGGGCAGCCGGCCCTTTCGGGCTGATGCGGAGGGTAGTGTGCGCGTACTGATCACCGGCGGTGCCGGATTCATCGGATCGCATCTCTCGGACCGTCTGCTGGCCGACGGCCACCAGGTCGTGATCATCGACAATCTCGTCACCGGCAGTATCGAGAACGTCGCGCATCTGGCGGGGAATCCCGACTTCCGATTCATCCGCCACGACGTCTCCAACTTCATCTTCGTGCCCGGGAAGATCGACGCCGTCGTCCACCTGGCCTCTCCGGCCAGCCCCAACCCGACCTCTCCATTCGGCTACCCCAACCTGCCCATCCAGACTCTCAAGGTCGGCGCGCTCGGGACTCACAACGCGCTGGGGGTGGCGCGCGCCAACCGGTCGCGCTTCCTGCTTGCCTCGACTTCCGAGGTTTACGGCGATCCGCTCGAGCACCCGCAACGGGAATCGTACTGGGGTCACGTCGATCCGGTCGGCCCGCGTTCGGTCTACGACGAGGCCAAGCGTTTCGCCGAAGCGATCACCATGGCCTACCACCGCTATCACGATCTGGACACGCGCATTGTCCGCATCTTCAATACCTACGGACCGCGCATGCGACTGGACGACGGCCGCGTCATCCCCAACTTCATCGTCCAGGCGCTAAGCCGCCAGCCGCTGACCGTCTACGGAGACGGGCAGCAGACGCGCAGCCTGTGTTACGTCGACGACCTGGTCGAAGGATTGGTGCGGCTGCTTCTCAGCGACTACTCCGACCCGGTCAACCTCGGCAATCCGGTCGAGATGACCATCGCTGAGCTAGCCGAGGCGGTCAACCGACTGACCGGTAACCCGGCCGGGACGGTCACTCTGCCCGAACGACGCGGTCAAGGCGACCCGCAGCAGCGGCGGCCGGACATCAGCCGCGCCCGCCAGGTCCTCGGCTGGGAGCCGCGCGTTGCCCTGGACGACGGGCTGAAGCGCACCATCGAGGATTTCCGCAGCCGCCTATGAACTCCACGTCGTCGCGTGCCCGCCGAGAGGCGACCCGCTTCTTCAAGTTCTCCGTTGTCGGTGTGATCGGTGCCATCGTCGATTTCGGCACCTTCAACCTGTTGACGGCCGGGCTGAGACTGAACAGTATCCTGGCCAGCGGTATCTCCTTCGCCGCCGCGGTCACCAGCAACTTCCTGTGGAATCGCTACTGGACCTACCCGGACTCGCGCTCCAAGCCCGTGCGCCGCCAGGCGATTCAATTCGCCGTGGTCAACCTGATCGGGTTGGCGATTCGCACGCCGATCTTCGCGCTCAGCGAACGGGCGCTCATCCCCGCCGCCGCCCAGGCGCCTCTGCCGGCCTTCTTGGATCCGACGCAGACCGCCCGTAATGCCGCTCTGGCCATCGCCGTGATCGTGGTGCTGTTCTGGAACTTCGGCATCAACCGCCTGTGGACCTACTCGGACGTCGCCTGAGTCGCAGGCCGGCCAGGCCCGCCGCGCGCCCGAGGTCTATCGCCGGCAAGCGGCCAACTGTATAATCGCCACGGCCGTCCGAGAACGGCCTCCGGGGGAGCGGCAGCGACCATGTCCGCGCCGAAGAAGGTCAAGCCGATTCCGATCTACACTTCGCGGGGCGATTGGGCCGCGTTGCTCGTCTTCCCGCACGTGTTCAGCACGGTTGGCGAGTGGATCGGATGGATCACACCCGACCGCCAGGTCTATGACGTCGATGGCATCTATGTTGGCTGGCTGACCGGTGAGCCGCGTGTCCTGCGCAAGCGCACCTACGACCAGCCCCCCGCCCGGAAGGAGCCTCCCGCCGCGCCGGGGAAGGTCAGGCCGCCGGCGAGCGTCCCGCTGCCGCCGATGATGGCCGAGTTGCCCTTCGAGCTGGTGGACGTTCTCGAGGAGGAGCCGGACCGGCTGCACACCATAGACACCGGCGAACTGAAGGAGGACGTCGATTGAGCCCGGACTCGCCTGAGCCGGTTCAGTCGATCACGCAGCTGCTGGAGCGCGCCAGCGCTCGCCGGTTCCTCGAAGCCCCGCCCGCCGAAGACCTCGGGCTGGCAGAGCTACTGCCCTTCCCCTTCCTGGCCATTGTCGGCCAATCCGAGATGAAGCTGGCGTTGCTGCTGGCGGTCGTCAATCCGACCATCGGTGGCGTTTTGCTCATCGGCCCGCGCGGCACCGGCAAGACGACGGCCGCCCGCAGCCTGACCGATCTGCTGCCGGATGTCCCCCGCAGCCGCTGCGCCTACGGCTGCCTGCCCGAAGATCTCGCCACCGGCGGGCTCGACGCGGTCTGCCCGGATTGCGCCAAACGCTACGGCGAGGGGGAGCCGCTGACGTTTTCCGATCGGGTCCGGCTGGTCGAGCTTCCGCTCAACGCCCGCCTGGAAGACGTGATTGGAGGCGTCGACGAGCGCGCCGCCCTGCACAGCCGCATGCGCCTGGAACGCGGCATCTTGGCGCGTGCCGACCGCAACCTGTTGTATGTGGACGAGGTCAACCTGCTGGCGGATGATATCGTCGACGCCATCCTCGACGCGGCCGCCCAGGGCCTGTACACGGTTCACCGTGGTCCACTCAGCGCCACCTATCGGGCGCGCTTCGTTCTGATCGGTTCGATGAATCCCGAGGAGGGCCATCTGCGCCCGCAGATTCTGGACCGCTTCGGGCTGCGCGTCGTCACGCGCGGACTTTCGGAGAGCGCTGACCGTCTGGAGGCCTACCGGCGCGCCGTCGCACACCAGCATAACCCCCGCCGCATCGTCCTCGACTACGCCGACTCGACCGACCAGTTCCGGCAGGAGATCGCCCAGGCCCGCCAGGCCATGTCGGAGGCGCGCCTCTCGCCGGAGGCGGAACGTTTCGGCCTGCGTCTGGTGCAGCAGATGGGCATCGATTCGCTGCGGGCTGAGATCACCCTGTTCGAGGCCGCCCGCGCGCACGCGGTCGCCGACGGGCGCCAGAAGGTCGAGCCGCGCGACGTCCGTGCGGTGGCCCCTATGGCGCTGCGCTTGCGCCGTTCGACGTTCATGCAGGACTACTTCAGCCGACAGGAGCAAGAAGAGGCGGAGATGGAGCAGCTGCTCGGGCAGACGGGCCGTACGGCTCGCCGCCCGGCGAAGCCACGGGCCAGCACGAAGCGCCGCTGACCCCGCGCCCATGCCCGCGCATTGCTGACGCGAAACGGGCCGGTCAATGACCGGCCCGTAAACGTCCTACCCAGGTGCAGCTACTTCTTCATGTGGGTGTCGACGTAGCTCACCGCCTCACCCACCGTGGTGATCTTCTGCGCATCCTCGTCCGAGATCTCCCCCCCGAACTTCTCCTCGAACGCCATGATCAACTCGACCAGATCGAGTGAGTCTGCTTCCAGGTCCTCTCGGAACCGCGCCGTCGAGACGACCTTGGCCTCCTCGACCCCGAGGAGCTCCACGATCACCGTTTTGATCTCTTCGAACGTGTCCGCCATTTCGTGCCTCCTCCGTGTTTACGCGCAGCCAGGCCCAGGCGATTGTAGCGACTCAAGCGGTTCTGTCAAGGCTTCCGTTGACACCCCGCGGCAGGCTTGGTATTATGGCTACTCTTCACCTAGGAACACCCCGGCATGCCTGAAGTTACGCCGACCGCCAAGCGCAAGTCCGACCACATCCGCATCAACCTGGAGCAGGATGTCCGGTCGGAGCGGACGACCGGCCTCGAGCGGCTGCGCTTCGAGCACCAGGCGCTCCCCGAGCTCCATCTGGATCAGATCGATACCGGCCTGTCCTTTCTGGGCCGTCGCCTGCGGGCGCCGGTCCTGATCTCGTCCATGACCGGCGGAACGGAAGAAGCTCGCCGCATCAACCGCGCCTTGGCCGCCGCCGCCCAGGCGCGCGGGCTGGCCATGGGGATCGGCTCGCAGCGAGCTGCGCTTGAAGACCCGTCGCTGGTCGAGACATTCCGGGTACGGGATCTGGCGCCCGACATCCTGCTCTTCGCAAACCTGGGCGCGATCCAACTCAACTACGGTTATGACATCGAACACTGCCGCCGGGCGGTGGACATGGTCGCCGCGGATGCGCTCGTCCTGCACCTCAATCCGCTTCAGGAAGCCCTACAAGCCGGCGGCGATGTCGACTTCAGCGGCTTGCTGCGCAAGATCCAGGCCGTCTGCCGCCGGCTCGATCGGCCGGTGATCGTCAAGGAAGTCGGTTGGGGGATTTCGGCCGAGACGGCTCGCCGACTGGCCGACGCCGGTGTGGCCGCCATCGACGTCGCCGGCGCCGGCGGGACTTCCTGGTCGCAGGTCGAGATGCACCGCGCCCCCGATCCGGCGCGCGCCCGGCTGGCCGGCGCGTTCGTCGGATGGGGAATCCCCACTGCGGAGGCCTTGGCCGAAGTCCGGCAGGCGCTGCCTGGCATGCCGCTCATCGCCTCGGGGGGCCTGCGCAGCGGGATCGATATCGCCAAGTGCCTGGCCCTGGGCGCCGACCTGGGAGGCATGGCCGGCCCCTTCCTGCGCGCTGCGGCCGAATCCCCCGAGGCGGCGCTCCAGACGGTCGACCAGGCCATCGCCGAGATCCGGATCTGCATGTTCGCCACGGGCTCGGCCGACCTGACGGCGCTGCATCACGCTCGCTTGAGGGAGATCCGTTGACCGGCGCGCCGACGGACGCGGTCTCGAGCCTGGAACTTCTCGCGGCGCTCGAAGCCGACTTGCAGACCAGCGTTCTCCAGATCAAGAGCCCCGAAGTCCGGGCGATGGCCGAAATGGTCGCCTACCACTTCGGTTGGACCGAGGCCGACGCCGCGGCGCGCGGCAAGCGGGTGCGCCCGCTCTTGACGCTTCTCAGCTGCGCCTCTGCCGCGGGCGACTGGCGCCGGGCACTCCCTGCGGCCAGCGCCGTTGAGCTCATCCACAACTTCTCCCTGATCCACGACGACATCCAGGACAACAGTCCCGAGCGTCGCGGACGGATCACGGTCTGGAGGCGCTGGGGGATCCCCCAGGCGATCAACACCGGGGACGCGCTGCTGGTGTTGGCGCACCTGTCAGCGCATCGGATGGCAGCCCTGGGGGTCTCGCTAGCCGCGACCCTAGACGTCCTGCGCCTTCTGGACGAAGCCTGTCTGCACCTGACGCGCGGCCAGCATCTCGACCTGGCCTTCGAGCAACGGGCTGAGGTGAGCGAAGCCGACTACATGGAAATGATCGAGGGCAAAACCGCCGCGCTCTTGTCGGCGGCAACGACCTGCGGGGCACGCGTGGCTGAGGCCTCCAGCGAGGCCCTCGACCACTTCCGCCTTTTCGGCCGGCATCTCGGGCTTGCGTTTCAGATTCTCGATGACATCCTGGGCATATGGGGATCGCCGCAAGTGACCGGCAAGCCGGCCGGCGATGACTTGAGGGCGCACAAGAAGTCCCTGCCGGTGCTCTTCGGTGCCCAGCAGTCGTCGGCCTTCCTCGAGCTGTGGGCGGCCGGCAGCGTCGACGAAGCGGCGGTCGCTCAGATGACCGCCACCCTGGAGAAGGCCGGCGCGCTCGAGTTCTCGCGCCGCGAGGCGGAGGATCACACCGACCAGGCCCTGGCTCACCTGCAGGCAGCGGCGCCTCAGAGCGCCGCCGCGGACGAACTCCGCAATCTCTCCTTGCGACTCCTGCAGCGACGCCGCTAGACGAACGCCTGGAAGACGCGGTTCCCCAACCGCCGCCCCCGGCCGCTTAATCGCAGCCCCGCACTGCCCTCTCCCCACTCGAGCAGGCCGTCCTGTATCAGCGGTGCGGCCGCGCTCTGCATGGTTTCCCAGGCCGGCTGGCCGTGACGCAGAATGAAGTCTTGCCGATCTACCCCGGCCTCCGTCAGACGGAGCCCGAGGAGCATCGTATCGCGCGCCGATTCCTCGGCGCCGATCGACCGCCAGGTCTCGGTTGCCGGTGAGATCGGGAAACGCGACGCCTGCCTCGCCGACCGCATCCGCCCGATGTAGTCCACGATCGGGCGCACATTGGCGGTGCGCACCGCGTCTGCATACCCATGTGCCCCGGCACCCAGGGCAAGATACGGCAGATTGCGCCAGTAAGTGAGGTTGTGGCGGCAGGCGCTGGCCGGCAACCCATCCGCCTGGATCGGGCCGCGCGCCCAGTTGGAGATCTCATACTGGTGCAAGCCGGCTGCGGCCAGCCGCTCATCCAGGTCGTCGAGCATGTCAGCCGCCAGGTCATCGTCGGGGGAGGCGACGCGCCGCCGGGCGATCTGCGATGCCAGGGGTGTGCCCGGCTCGACGGACAGCGCATACACCGACAGGTGATCCGGCCCAAGGCCGAGGGCTTGATCGACCGTCGCTCGCCAGGAGGCCAGGTCCTGGCCGGGCACACCAACGATCAGGTCGAGATTCAGGTTGCCGAAGCCGGCCAGGCGGATGCGTCGGACGGCCTCGGCCGTCTGGGCGTGGTTATGCCGGCGTCCCAGGAGGCGCAGGACTCGCTCATCAGCGGACTGCATCCCCAGGCTGATCCGCTCGAAGCCCAATTCGCGCGCCGCCTCAAGAAACCGCGGTGCCAGCTCACCCGGATTGGCTTCCAGCGACAGCTCTGCCGCGGGATCGAGCCGGAACGCACTCCAGATCCCTTCCACGAGCGTCTCCAAGTGATCCGGGCTCAAGCGCGAAGGCGTCCCACCACCCAGGTAGACGCTGCTCAGGACCGGCGGGTCTGCCGCTGCCCGAGCCAGCTGGCCGGCTTCTTGCACGACTGCACCGGCGTAGCTGCCCACCCACTCATCCATCCCGGCGTAGGTGTTGAAGTCACAGTAGTGGCAGCGCGAGCGACAGAAGGGGATGTGGACATACAGCGCGTAACGGAGGGCCGCGGCAGGCTCCCCCCGTCCGGGTACGCGGTTCCATTTAGGCTGGTCTGGATCGGCCATCGCTGGCCCGGCAGTATAGCACGCCGGTCTGCTCAGCCTCACCCGCGGCTGGTACTCGGGGTCCCCTGACCCCCCGGCCGGTTGCGTGCGAATCTACTCATGCTATAATCTCGCAAATTCAGCCCATCCCAGTCGGAACAGCATGCGCAGGATCACGCGTACCCTGGAAGGGAAAGAAGGCGAGACCGGACAGCTCGGTCAGTTGCAGCCTGGGGTAACCCTTCAGGATCGCTACTTGATTCTGGGCATCCTGGGCAGCGGCGGGATGAGCTCGGTCTACAAGGGCCGCGATCTGCATTTCCCCAACGTCACCAAGCTCGTGGCGGTGAAGGAGATGCTCAACCTGGCCTCCGACCCGACCATGCACGAGATGGTCGTGCGCAACTTCGAGCGCGAGGCCGACCTGCTGGCCACCCTCTCGCACCCGGCCATCCCGCGCATTTTCGATTACTTCTCCCAGGAAAGCAGCTCGTATCTGGTCATGGAGTTCATCGAGGGCAAAGACCTCGAAGCCATCCTGCGCGAGAGCGAGGACTTCCTGAGCGAAGAGCAGGCCGTAACCTGGGCGCTGCAGCTTTGCGAGGTGCTCTCCTACCTTCACAACCAGAAGCCTCAGCCGGTCATCTTCCGCGATATGAAGCCCTCCAACGTGATGATCGACAATCACAATCTGATCCGGCTGATCGACTTCGGCATCGCCCGTGTCTTCCAGCCCGGTCAGAAGGGGACCATGATCGGGACGGAGGGCTACTCGCCTCCGGAGCAGTACCGCGGTGAGGCCTCGCCCGCCGGCGACATCTACGCGCTGGGCGCCACGCTGCATCATCTGCTCACCCGGCGCGATCCGCGCGCCGAGGCGCCGTTCTCGTTTTCCGAGCGGCCGATCCGCCAGCTCAACCCGCGCGTCTCGGCCGAGACCGAGGCGGTCGTCGCCGCGGCGCTGGCCTACGATCCCAAGGACCGCTTCCCCAGCGCCGAAGCCATGCGCCAGGCGCTGGCGACGGCGGCGCGCAAGACCGGAGTCCTCAGCGGGGCGCAGCTCTCCACGGCCCTCAAGCCGCGCAACGAAGTCGAGGAGTTGTGGTCCTTCGAATGCGAAGACGAGGTGCGCAGCTCGCCCTTCGTGTACAACGGGACCGTATACGCCGGCTGCTACGACAACAACCTGTACGCGCTAGACGCCAAGGACGGCCGCTTCCTGTGGAAGTACGCCACCGAGGCGGGCATCGCCACGCGGCCGCTGGCCGATGACGAGTCGGTCTACGTCGGCTCGGAAGACCTGCGCATGCACGCCGTCACCGCGCGCAACGGCCGTCTGGTATGGACCTACTACTGCGAGGGGCCGATCCGCTGTTCCCCGGCCACCTCGCACGGGCACTTGTTCTTCGGCGCCGATGACGCCCATCTCCACGTGGTCAACATGCTCAGCGGACGGCGCGCCTGGCGCACCGAGGCGGCTGCGCCGATCCGCTCGACCCCGCTGATCGAGAACGAACGCGTGTACTTCGGGTGCGAGAGCGGCGACTTCTACTGCGTGGATTTCAAGGGCGAGCTCAAGTGGCGCTACAAGGCCAAGCGGGCGGTGACCTCCTCGCCGATCCTCGCGGAGGGCACCATTTACTTCGCCTCGCTGGATTGGACGCTGTATGCCATCGAGGCCGAAGGCGGCTGGATGACCTGGCGCTTCCGCATGGGCCGGCCGTCGATCTCCAGCCCGGCCGTCTCCGAGGGGCGCCTGTTCGTGGGCTGCGCCGACGGCAACATCTACTGCGTCGAAGCCCGCTCGGCGCGCGAGATCTGGCGCTTCCAGACCGAGCATCAGGTGACCGGCTCGCCGGTCATCCACGAAGACTCGGTCTACTGCGGCTCTGTAGACGGATCGCTTTACTGCCTCGACGCCCGCAGCGGCCGCCAACGCTGGCGCTTCCAGACCGGCGGGCCGATCACCGGGACACCCTTCATCGCCGACAACGTCCTATACATCGGCTCCAACGACCACCGCATTTACGCCCTGCTCACCTGAGCCGGGTTATGGACGACAACGAGGCTACGACCAACACATGAACCTCTGGCAGCGCCTCTTCGGCCACAAGAAATCCGCTCCGCCTGATCGCGCCAAGACCGCACCCCTCGACCCGGGCGTCCTGCCTTCGCCCCCCACCCCAGAGGGACGCCAGCATATCCTGCTCGGCTCCGCCCAATCGGTCGGGATGGAGCGCACCCACAACGAAGACGCCCTCCTGATCATCCAGGGCGCGGCCGGAGGCGCCGAAGCCATCCCTGATTTCGGCCTGTTCCTGGTGGCCGATGGCATGGGCGGCCACCGCTCCGGCGAAGTGGCCAGCATGGTCTCCGCTCGGGCGGTGGCCAAGAGCCTGACCGAAGACGGCCTGCTCACGCTGCTGGATCCCGACAAGCCCGATCCGTCTCCCACGCTGCAGGACTCCGTCCGCCAGGCGCTCGAGAACGCCAACAATGTCGTCGTCGACCGCGTCCCCGGAGGCGGCACCACCCTGACGGCCGTGCTGCTGCTGGGAGATCACCTGACCATCGGCCACGTCGGCGACAGCCGCGCCTATATCATCCAGGGCGGGCAGTTGCAGGTCGTCACCCGGGACCATTCGCTGGTCGAGCGCCTGCGCGAGCTCGGGCAGCTTTCGCGCCAGGAGGCCGCCGACCACCCGCAGCGAAATGTCCTCTACCGGGCCATCGGACAGGGCGCCAATCTGGAGGTCGACGTTCAGACGCATGGCGTGCCGCACGGCGGGCACCTGCTGCTGTGTTCGGACGGGCTGTGGGGGGTGGTCTCCGACGAGGAGATCGGCAGAGTCGTGCGCGAAGCGCGCGACCCGCAGGCTGCCTGCGATGAGTTGATCCGGGCGGCCAACACAGCCGGCGGCCCGGACAACATCACGGTCGTCTTGGTGTACTTCCCTCCGACCTAGAGACTGGGGGGGCTGACACTTGCCGGTGGTGAACGACTATTACGCGCTCCTGGGCGTGGCCAGGAACGCCAGCCTGGACGAGATACGGCGCGCCTACCGCGAGTCTGCGCTGCGCCTACATCCCGACCGCAACGTCCGCCCCGGCGACACCGAACTGTTCCTGGACGTCAACAAAGCCTACGAGGTCCTGGCCGATCCGGAACGGCGCAGCGCCTATGACGTCGAGCTGGCCGAATACGAGACCGAGCTCAGCCGGGCGGGCGTCTTCCAGGTCAACATCCAGCACAGCCGGCGGACGATCCTGCAGCTCGAAGAGCCGCAGGTGCACTACCTGCTGATCGACATCAGCCCATCGCCGGGCGTGACCGTTCCTCGCCCGCCCGTCAACCTATGCCTGGTCATCGACCGTTCGACTTCGATGCGCGGTCAGCGGCTCGACCAGGTCCGCTCGGCCGCCCAGGCCATCCTGAACACACTCGAGAGCGAGGACAACGCCTCGATCGTCGCCTTCGGCGACACGGCCGAGGTGATCGTTTCGCCCAGTCACGCCAAGGATCAGACCACTTCGCGCGCCCGGCTCAGCCTGCTCCAGGCCAGCGGCGGGACGGAAATCGCCCGCGGCCTGGATACCGGCCTCAGCGAACTTACCGCACATCTGAGCCGCGACGGGGTCAACCACCTGGTGCTGATCACCGACGGCCGGACCTACGGCGACGAGGCGCAGTGCCTGGAGTTGGCCGACCGGGCTGCCAAGCAGGGCATCACCATCAGCGGCATCGGCATCGGCGCCGATTGGAACGACCGCTTCCTGGATGACATGACCGGCCGGACCGGCGGAACCACGGTGTTCCTGGACACTCCCAAGACGGTCTCGTCCTTGCTGCGGCGCACGTTCGATTCCCTCAGCCAGGTATTCGCCAGCCACGTGCGCCTGGAGGGCGCCTTCAACCAGCAGGTCGAACTGCGCACGGTGTTCCGCTTGTTGCCCGATGCCACGCCAATGGCTGATACGCTGCCGCTCATGCTGGGCAACCTGCCGCGCGAGGGGACGATCCGCCTGATCCTCGAGCTGGTCATTCACCCGGCGATGGAGGCGCGCGAGCTCAAACTGGCCCAGTTCAGCGTCGTCGGCGAGGTTCCCCGGATGCAGGGCGGCGAGCAACGCGTCCCGGTCGTGGCGGCCTGTCCGCTGGCCAAGGAGCCCGACGCCAGCCCACCCCCGTCCGACATCGTGTCGGCCCTCAACCTGATCGCGCTGTATCGCATGCAGGAGAAGGCGCGTCACGAGGCCGAGTTGGGCCAATCCGCCCAGGCGGCCCGCCGGCTCGAGAACCTGGCAACGCACCTGCTGGCTGCCGGCGAGCGGGACCTGGCCAAGGCCGCCTTGAGTGAGGCCGGGCGACTGATGCAGACCCGCCACTTGAGCACCGAGGGCGAGAAGCGGCTGAAGTACGGCACCCGCGCCCTGCTCCTGCCCCCCAAGTCGAGTGCGCCATGATCGAATGTCCGGCCTGCAAGCACACTGAGTTTGTCGGCACACTCTACTGCAGCGAATGCGGGACGCGCCTGATCCATGTCTCGCCCATGCCGACCATGTCCATTCCGCGCGACCGCATCGATGCGGTCGCCCTAGCCACCAAGCCCTCGCCGCCTGAAGGCCCGGACCTCGAGTCGGGCGCCATCCTCGGATTGCGCATCGCCTCCAGCGGGGAGATCGTCTCGCTGATCGGGCGTGAGAACTACACCCTCGGCCGGGCCATCGCCGGCCAGGCGATCGTCCCGGATGTCGATCTCGAGCCCTACAACGCCTACGAACACGGCGTCTCGCGCATGCACGCCGAGATTCGCCTCAACCCCGAGGGCGTGCACGTCGTCGATCTGGAAAGCGCCAATGGCACGCTGATCAACGGCCGCCGCCTGGAGACGCAGACGCCGACGCTGGTCCGCCATGGTGATATCATCCAACTGGGTCGGCTGCGCCTGCAGCTGATCTCCCGCTACCGCGGATAGAGGAGCCGAATGCCCGTTACCGTGTTGATCCATCTGGCCGGCGAGGATGCGGTGGTTGCCGAAGTGGAGGAGCTCCCCGCCCCGGGCGATGTTTCGATTACGGTCACCAACCCGCGCAAACGGGACGGCAAGGACCTGACCTACGTTCAGAACAACGTGGTCACGGTGATCTGGCCCATGCATCGAATCAATTTCATCGAAGTGATGCCTACCGTCGAAGAAGAGCGGCTGATCGGGTTCGTACGCGAGTGACGAGGCCGGGCATGTCATCGGCTGCCCCTCACCGCAGGCGCATCCTGGTCGTCGACGATGAGCCGCGCATGGTGCACTTCATCCGCCTCAACCTCGAGCACGACGGGTTCGAGGTGATCGAGGCCTCCTCCGGGTCGCAGGCGCTCGACAAGCTGCGCGACCAGCTCCCCGATCTGGCCCTGCTGGACGTGATGATGCCTGACCTGGACGGCTTCGAGACCCTGCGCCTGATCCGCGAGGTCTCGAGCGTCCCCGTCATCATGCTGACGGCCAAGGGAGAGGAGGACGATCGCGTGCGCGGCCTGGAGCTGGGCGCCGACGACTACATCACCAAGCCCTTCAGCCCGCGCGAGCTCGTCAGCCGGGTGCGGGCCGTGCTGCGGCGGACCGAGTCGCCCGGCGCGCCGGCGCACGAATTGATCGAGGTCGACGATCGGTTGAAGATCGATTTCGACCGCCGCGAGGTCTGGGTCGAGGGTCGCCTGGTCAAGTTACGCCCGACGGAGTATCGCCTTCTCTATCACCTGGTCCAGAATGCCGGCTGGGTCGTGCCCCACGACCAGCTGTTGGCCAAGGTCTGGGGCTACGAGTATCGCGACGAGACGCACTACCTTCGCCTGTACGTCAACTACCTGCGCCAGAAGCTCGAGCGCGACCCGTCCAGCCCCGAGTACATCCTCACCGAGCGCGGCGTCGGCTACCGTTTCGTCGATTACCGCCGCTCCGCCGCCCAACCGCCCGCCTGAGCCTGTCCGCCGCCCTGGGCCTCTAACGCGGATCTGATGCGCCGATAGCGCGCCTCTGACGCGACCTGCCTAGATTCGGGGCACAACATTCGGACACGAGGGAGGTATCCATGTCCAACATGATCCGCTGGGAGCCGCTTCGGGAAGTGATGTCCCTGCGCGAGCTGATGGACCGCATGCTTGAGGAGCCCTTCACTCGCGGGATGAACCCGGGCGGCATGCTGAGCGCACCGGCCGTCGACCTGTACCAGACCGATGAGGAGGTCATCGTCAAGGCCAGTCTCCCGGGCGTCAAGCCCGACGAGATCAACATCAGCGTCACCGGTGACGTCCTGACCATCCGGGGCGAGGTGTCGGAAGAGAAGTCGACCAAGGAGAGCACCTATCACCTGCGTGAGCGGCGCTTTGGGTCATTCTCCCGGACCATCCCGCTGCCGACGGTCGTGATGGCCGAGAAGGGCAAGGCCGACTTCGAAAATGGAATCCTGACCCTGACGCTGCCCAAGGCTGAAGAGCTCAAGCCCAAGACCATCGCCGTCAAGGCCAAGTGATCTGCGCCAACCTGCCATTGCCCGAGAGCCTGCGGCCTCGCCGCAGGCTCTTCGTTCTCGCGCAACGAGCCCCATCCGCCGCCTGGATCCCTGGCGCGCCTTGCGGATGGCGCGTGGGTCCGTTACAATGGCATTTCCGAGGTGCCCAGCGTGCCCCGACATCGCATACTCCTGGTAGACGATCACGAAGTAGTCCGGCTCGGCCTGCGAGCGCTGCTCGAACGCAATCCCGGCTTCGAAGTCGTGGCCGAAGCAGCCACTGCCCGCGAGGCAATCGAGCGGACCATGACCTTCAACCCGGACGTGGTCGTCATGGATATCCGCCTGCCGGGCGGCTCCGGCATCGAAGCTTGCCAGGAGATCACCACCCGCTTTCCGGCCACCAAGGTGATCATGCTGACATCGTACGCCGAGGATGAGATGCTCTTCTCGGCCATCCGCGCCGGCGCCTCCGGTTACGTCCTCAAGCAAATCGGCGGCGATGACCTGGTGCATGCCATCGAGGCCGTCGGCCGAGGCGAGGCGCTGCTCGATCCGGCGGTCACCCAGCGCGTCTTCCAGGAGGTCCGCAAGGCTGCCCGAGAGGAAGAGGCCTCCGCCTTCGCCGACTTGACACAGCAGGAGATGCACGTCCTTCAGCTCGTTTCCGAAGGGCGCACCAATCGCCAGATCGCCGAGTCGCTCTTCCTGGGCGAGGGCACCGTACGCAATTACGTCAGCAGCATCCTCTCCAAACTCGGCGTTCGCAACCGGGCCGAGGCGGCCGCCTACGCCGTGGAGCATAACCTCAAGGACTACCTCTAGTCCGCCACAAGAGAAGGGAACAACAGGCCGAGCGGCGCTGCCGCTCGGCCTTTCTGTTCGCTCTGCCGGCGCCGATCCGGGTCAGGCCTCGGCCGGCTTGCGTTGCGGACGCCAGGTCCCCCAACTGCCCTCGCCGCCGACGCGGATCTCCCGCCCAAGGAAGCCGAAGATCTCCCCCGCCCGGACCTTTAGGTCAAGCCCGCGCAGCGCATGCACCCGGCCATAGGATTTGCGCAAGCCTTGGACGTCGATTGCGAGCGTATCCGGCATCACACACCTCCCCCGCGCGCCGGATCCCTTCTACGGCGTAGCGGATCGTTGTCGATACGGGAGTCGGCGACGGGGCTTGCTACTGGGGCCGCTTGGTGCCGGCTGCAGGCGTCGAGCGGCTCTCGAGTCGGGCGGCCTGGTAGGCCAGGCTACCGAGCCAGTCCTCGACCGCCGCCTCCAGGCTGCCGAGGACGCCGAGGCGCGTGGCGATGCGGACGGCGCGATCGCCGGCCTCGCTGCACACCTGGTCGACAAGCCGCAAGTCCTCGCCGGACAGCCCGCGGGCGGCTTCGCGGATGCGGCTCCTCAGGCGCTGGCTGCGTACCTCCCAGAGCATCTCCGGGAAGTCCCTGCCAAGCAGCTGCGGCATGTTCAGCCCGAAGCCCGCCAACGCCTGACGCAGGTCGTGGCGGACAGCCAGGCCCTCCTGCCGAAGCGTCGACTGCAGAGCCAAGATCTCTTCGTGGATCTCGCGCAGCACCGGCAGCGAGACCGAGCCGGCCAGGACCAGTTGTTCCACCAATTCTTGGAAGGGCTTGATATCGCCTTGTTCGAGGCAGTGCCCGAGGAGCTCACCCGCCTGCATGCGCACGTAGGTGCGCTCAGCCAGCGTCAGGAGATCGTCAAGCGGCTGGCCCACCGGGGGTCTCCGTTCGGGGGGAGTGCTGGCCGCACGGGCATAACTCGCGCAAATAGTCCCAGGTGTACAGGCCGAAGCGGTGGCCGTCCTTCCACACCGGCTGCAACGCGTACGTGCCGGCCCGCTCCAGCGCCTCCAATTCGAACGCCGGTCCGCTGTGCAGCGGCAGGCTGAGCATGTCGGGGGACCCGTGAGCGCTCATGTTCTCGTGCCCGCCGCGACACTCCGCACACGGGCAGGCGGAGCGCAAGCCCGCCAGCGGGTACTCGCTGTGGTGCCCGTCGTCCCACTCGATGATCAGCAGGCCCCGCGATCTGGAGGCCGTCACGCCCGTCGGCCGGAAGCCCATGGGAGTCATGATAGCCGCGACCCGCACCGGGCGCAACTCAGCGCGAGCCCAGGCCGCGCAGGAAGCCGCCGACGGCCCAGCCGTTCTTGCGCTGGTCGACCAGGTTGACCAGATACCACCAGGTGAATCCGTCGGCTTCTACCGGGCCGTCCGAGACCTGGAAGACCTCGTTTTCGACGCCCAGGACGTTGATGGAGGCGTTGAGCGCAGGCGAGGCGCGCAGGCGCAGGCCGTCCCCGCCTGTCCCATAGACCTCGACCATATCGCCCACGCCGAACCCCTCGCCCGCCTGAGGATCGGTGGCCGGCGTGGCCGCCACGGTCGGCGCCGGCGTCGGCGTCAGCGTCGGTGCGGGTGTATCCGTCGGCGAGGGAAGCGCCAGGACTGTCAGGATCGGCGTCGGTGCGACGGGCTGAGCCGCGCCGCCGCGCCCGAAGGCACTGACGATGATCAGGACTAACAGGATGAACAGGCCGACCAGCGCGCCGACCACCGCCCACAGGCCGACGCCCGACGACCACAACCTCGCCAGCAGTGTGCGTATCGATCTCATAGCGGCAGGAGGTAGAAGGCCAGGGCCAGCATCAGGTACAGGGCCAGGAGCTCTGCGCCCTCCAGCCAGTTGGCCTCTCCGTCGGATGCGACCAACGCCGCGATCAACACCCCGCCGACCAGCGCCACTAGTTCAAATTCGTTGAACACCATCGTCAGCGGGTTCCCCATGAGCAGGCTGACGAATACCAATACCGGCACGACGAACAGCGCGATCTGCAGCGATGAGCCCACGGCGATCTCGACGCTCAGGCTCATGTGATTCTTCAACGCCACGGTTACGGCCACCAGATGTTCGGCGATATTGCCCACAATCGGAATCAGGATGACACCCAGGAAGAACTCCGAGATGCCCAGCTGCAGGACGACCGGTTCCACTTGCGCCACCAGGATCTCGCTCAGCCAAGCCACGCCGACCGTAGCCAGCAGCAGCAGCACCAGCGCCCCCCTGGGAGTCCAGGTCGGGTGGTGGACGGCAGCCTCGGCCGACGGGCGGGTCAGCGGCCCGGCCGGGCCGCGCAGACTCTGGTAGATGCCCAACCCGTACAGAATGATCATCAGACCGGCGACGCCCAGACTGAGGACCTCGACGCTGACCTCGCCCAGGCCGCCGGTCGCCTGGGAAAAGAGGGATGGGACCGTGAGGGCGACCACCGCCAGGACAAGCAGGATCGAATCGCTGGAGGCGCGCGCCCGGTCGAAACCCTGTACGCCGTGCCGCAACCCACCCAGAAGCATGCTCGCCCCCAGCACGAAGAGCAGGTTGCCCAGGATCGATCCGGTGATGGAGGCCTTGACCAGCTCGAGAAGTCCTTCGCGGATGGCCACGATGGTGATGATCAACTCGGCCGCGTTGCCCAGCGTGGCGTTGAGGAGTCCGCCGATGCGCGGTCCGGTGTAGGAAGCAAGCGCCTCGGTCGATTCGCCGATCAGCCCGGCTAGCGGGATCATCCCCAGCGCCGAGATGACCAAGACGAGCGTCGGCGGAGCATCCCGCCAGGCCAGGTAGACGGCCAGCGGCGCCAGGATGACCAGCCAATAGAGGGGGTTGCGGAACAGACGCAGCGCTGCGACTCGGTTCATGAGGCCTCGGGCACGGGGGCTTCCGCTTCGGAGAACAGGAGCGGGCTGGTCCCGCTGGGCACCAGCACGCGTAGCACGCGCTTCTCGGTACGAAAGCGCGCCGGTGATCCGACCTTCCCCGGCTCCCCATCGAGATGGACAGGCGTCTCCGCCATGAGCTCGAATTGCGCTTCCGCCGCCTGGAAGTTGACCACCCCGTGCGCGTCGACATGACGCCCGGTCAGGATCTGCGCCACGCGCAGGACTGTGTCGCTGAGCGAGGTGCCGCCGATCAGCCAGAAGTCGAGCAGGCCGTCGTCGAATTTGGCGCTCGGCGAGAGCTCCAGCAGACCGCCGGCGTAGGCGCGGATGTTCGTGGCGACGGCTACCAGGAAGCGGTCCTCCCAGACCTGATCGTTGGCCGTCACCCGCACCGGGATCCCGGTCCAGTTCCAGGCCGTCCAGACCGTCTGGATCGCGTAGTGGAGGGTGGCCAGCACCTTCTCCCAGCGCTCGCGCGGCTCGATGCTGTTGACCACCTGAGCGTCCAGCCCGACCCCGGCCCACATCAAGAACGGCTGACCGTTGCACGTCCCGATGTCGACCTGGCGCACGATGCCGCGTGCCAATCGGGAAGCGGCCTCCTCGAGGGCGAAGGGGCTGGTCCAGCCCAGGCGCGGCAGATCGAACTGCTGGGCCCAGACGTTGGCCGTCCCGGCCGGGAGCACACCCAGCGCCGTCTGCGTGCCCGCCAGCGCGCCGGCCACTCGCCCGACGGAGCCGTCCCCGCCAGCGATGAACACCGCGTCGCAGCCGGCCCGCACCGCCAGAGCAGCCCGCGCGCTCAGGTCCTGTCCCGGGCCGCACTCTTCAACCCGAATCGTCCATCCGGCGCGGGTGAGGACGTCGACCGCCCGGCCCACGAACGGGCCGGACGGGAAGCGTCCGGCGGCGGGGTTATGGATCAGCCAGCCTGTGCTCACACGGACGACTCCACGCGAGCGCCCATTATAGCGCGCCCCCCGCCCCGAGCGATTGGCGCGGCCGCCAGACGGGGTTAGAATGACGATCCGGGAGAGCGATCGTGATCACACCCGGCGAGATGCTTCTGGGCGGCCGCTACCAGGTCCTGCGGCAGCTCGGCTCAGGCGGGATGGCGTTCGTCTACCACGCCCGCGACCTCAACCTGCAGCGAGAGGTGGCGGTCAAGGCGCTGCGTGATGACCTGGTCCACGACCCGGCCTTCCAAGCCCGCTTCCTGCAGGAGGCCCGCGCCGCTGCCAACCTGCTGCACCCCAACATCGTCACCATCTACGATTTCGGCCACGACGCCTCACGCTACTTCTTGGTCATGGAGTACGTGCAGGGTACCGACCTGAAGACCTACATGCGCCGGCGCGGGCGGTTGACCATCCCCGAAGCCGTAGACCTGGGCATCCAGATCAGTTCCGGAGTCGGCTATGCCCACCGGGCCGGCCTGGTCCACTGCGACCTCAAGCCCCAGAATATCCTGGTCTCACCCGACGGGCGGGCCAAGATCACCGACTTCGGCATCGCCCGGGCGCTGGCCTCGATCGAGCCGGACGAGACCAGCGAGGTCGTCTGGGGCAGCCCGCAGTACATGGCCCCCGAGCAAGCCGCCGGCGGTCCTCCCTCGCCCTCGAGCGACGTATACGGCATCGGCGTGATCCTGTTCGAGCTCCTGACCGGCCGCCTACCGTTCGAGTCCGACAGCGCCGAGGCGCTCACACAGCTGCATTTGAGCAGCGTGCCCCCTTCACCGCGGCGCTTCAATCCCGAAGTGCCGCCGGCGTTGGAGCAGATCGTTCTGAAGATCCTGGCCAAAGAGCCGTCGGCGCGCTACCGCACCGCCGATCAGCTGGCGCGCGTCCTGACCACCTTCGTCGCCCAGCCCCTTCAAGGGGACTCGGGGCCGGTCGAGGCGACCCGCGTCGGCGCCACGAGCCCGGCCGCGGAAGCGCCGCCGGCCCGGGCGGCTGGCGACAGCCAGGTCGACTGGCTGGCCGTCTTCCTGGGGCTGATGGCCTTTCTGGCCATCGGCGGCCTGATCCCTCTCTGGCTGTTGGTCTTCCTGCGCAATTCGGCCGGTCGCTGAAGTCTGCCGCAGGCTGCGGTCCGGCGCGGCAATCGGCCGCGGTATAATGCACTCGCGTCCCTCACGGGACCGTTGGTGTTGGTACGCTTAGGAGGCAATTGTGAATACGCCGCGAGGCAGAAACTCGCTGGTCCTCGTCGTCCTGCTGGTGATCATCGCCGTGCTGGTCCTGCGCTTCAACGGCGGGACGCCGCAGCCCGATCGCCTGACCCTCAGCCAGGTAGCCGATGCGATCATCGCCGGTGACGTGCAGAAGATCACTGTCGACGAGAACAACTTGCGCATCACCTTCCGCGACGGCCGCGAAGCGCTGTCGCGCAAAGAACCGACTTCGACCGCCGTAGAGCAGCTCCTGGCGCTGGGCGTGACCCCCGAGGCGCTCTCGCCCGACCGGATCGAGTGGGAGATCCGTCAGCCGAGCGACTGGAACACGATCATCAGCCTGATCACCTACATCCTGCCGGCGCTCCTGGTGGTCGGGTTGATCTGGTTCATGCTGCGTCAGGCGCAGGGCACCAACAACCAGGCTCTGGCGTTCGGCAAGAGCCGGGCGCGCATGTTCACCGGCGATCAGCCGACGGTGACCTTTGAGGATGTGGCCGGCGTCGACGAAGCCAAAGAGGAACTCCAGGAAGTGGTCGAGTTCCTCAAGGAGCCGGAGAAGTTCATCGCCGTCGGGGCACGCATCCCCAAGGGCGTCCTCTTGATCGGCCCGCCGGGGACGGGAAAGACACTGCTGGCCAAGGCCGTGTCGGGCGAGGCCGGCGTCCCGTTCTTCTCCATCTCCGGCTCGGAGTTCGTCGAGATGTTCGTCGGCGTCGGCGCCAGCCGGGTGCGCGATCTGTTCGACCAGGCCAAGCGTCACTCACCCTGCATCGTCTTCGTCGACGAGATCGACGCCGTCGGCCGCCAACGCGGCGCCGGACTGGGCGGCAGCCACGACGAGCGCGAACAGACCCTCAACCAGATGCTGGTCGAGATGGACGGCTTCGACACCGACACCAACGTCATCATCATGGCTGCCACCAACCGCCCGGACGTACTCGATCCGGCGCTGCTGCGGCCCGGCCGCTTCGACCGCCGTGTCGTCCTCGACCGTCCCGACATGCGCGGCCGCGAGGCCATCCTCAAAGTCCACGCCAAGGGCAAGCCCATCGAGAGCGAGGTCAGCCTGATGACGGTGGCCAAGGCGACGCCGGGATTTGTCGGCGCCGACCTGGAGAACGTCGTCAACGAAGCCGCCATCCTGACCGCTCGCCGGGACAAGCACTCGATCGGGCAGTCGGAGTTCCAGGAAGCCATCGAGCGCATCATCGCCGGCCCGGAACGCAAGAGCCGCATCATCAGCGAGGAAGAGAAGCGCATCGTCGCCTACCACGAGGCCGGTCACGCAGTGGTGATGCACGTCATTCCCGAGGCCGACCCGGTCCACAAAGTCAGCGTGATCGCCCGCGGCATGATGGGCGGTTTCACCATGGCGCTGCCCGAGGAAGACCGAACGCTGCTGTCGCGCAACAAGCTGACGGCCGAGATCACCGGCCTGCTCGGCGGCCGGGCGGCCGAGGAGCTGGTCTTCAACGACATCACCTCCGGCGCCTCCAACGACCTCGAGCGTGTCACCAAGCTGGCCCGGGCGATGGTCACCCGGCTGGGGATGAGCAGCGAACTGGGGCCGATGGTCTACGGCCAGAAGGAGGAGCTGATCTTCCTCGGCCGTGAGATCTCCGAGCAGCGCGACTACTCCGAGCAGGTGGCGGTCCAGATCGACTCGGCCGTGCGCACGCTGGTCAACCAGGCCTACGAACGGTCGAAGCGCATCCTGGAGACCTATCGGGAGCAGCTGCATGCGATCGCCGGCCGGCTGATCGAGATCGAGACGATCGACCGGACGGAGTTCGAGAAGATCTTCGGCGAGCCGGTGCAGCCCAAGATCAGCGGCACGCCGGTGCCCGTCCAGTAGCCCGTGTCCGAGCATTTCGCCGAAGCGCCATCCGGTATATCCTTCAAGGGTGTGGGCAGGGCCCACGCCCTTTTCTTCTGTCCGCACGATCTCGGAGGATAACCAGGCGTGAGAGGCATCCGCGAATGGTTGACCGGCCCCCCGCTGCCGACCGGTCGCATGGCCGCCGAACGCCTGAACAAGATCCGGGCGTTGGCGGCCTTTTCGCCGGACGCGCTCAGCTCGATCGCCTACGCCAACCAGGAGATCTACCTGGGGCTGGTCGTGGCGGGGGCCGCCGGTCTGGCCTACTCCTGGCCCATCGGCCTGGCCATCGGCGCCCTGCTGGTGATCGTGGCGCTCTCCTACGCGCAGACCATTCCGGCCTACCCGCACGGCGGCGGTTCGTATACAGTGGCGCGCGAGAACCTGGGCGCGAACGTCGGCCTGGTGGCTGCGGCCGCACTGCTGATCGACTACACGCTGACCGCCGCCGTCAGCCTGACAGCCGGCGCGGCAGCCATCGCCTCGGCCTTTCCCGAGCTATGGCCGCATCGCACCACGCTGGCGTTGATCGTCCTCGTCATCGTCACTCTGGCCAACCTGCGCGGAGTACGCGAATCGGGGACGCTGATGGCGATCCCTGTCTACTTCTTCATCGCCTCCTTCCTGGCAATGCTCGCCTACGGTCTCGTCCGCGCCGCGACGGAAGGGCCTGCCCTATACGCCGCTACCGCCCCTCCGCCGTCTGCGGGACTGACCACTTTCCTGATCCTGCACACGTTTGCCTCGGGCTGCACCGCGCTGACCGGGATTGAGGCTATCAGCAATGGCATCCCGGCCTTCCAGCCTCCGGAGACCAAGAACGCTCGCCAGACTCTGATCGTCATGGCGCTCCTCATGGGTGCGCTGTTCCTGGGTTCGATCTGGATGACTCAGTACTTCGCCATCGTGGCCGGCGCGCAGGAGACGATCCTCTCGGCGCTGTCCCGGCGCGTCCTCGGTGGGGGGCTACTGTACGTCCTCGTTCAGGCTGGAACCATGGCCGTCCTGGCGGTGGCGGCCAATACCAGTTTTGCCGGGTTTCCACGCCTGGCTTCGGTACTCGCCAAGGACCGCTTTCTGCCCAACCAGTTCGCCCACATCGGCGACCGGCTGGTCTACTCAAACGGCATGCTCTTGCTGGCGGCGCTGACCGGGGTGCTGATTGTCGTCTTCAATGGCGACACACATGCGCTCATCCCGCTCTTCGCCGTCGGCGTGTTCCTGGCTTTCACCCTGTCGCAGGCCGGTATGGTCGTCCACTGGTTTCGCGATCGCACCCGCGGATGGACGTTCAAGGCGCTGATCAACGGGCTCGGAGCGCTGACCACAACCGTCACCCTGGTGGTCGTGGCGGTAAGCAAGTTCCTCGACGGAGCCTGGATCGTCCTGCTCCTGATCCCCATCCTGTACGCAGCCTTCTTCGCCGTCAATCGCCACTATCGCGAAGTCTCGCGCGAGCTGACGCTGCACGGTCTTCCACCGTCGCTGAAGCCGCTCTCCGAGCCGCGCGTCGTCGTGCCAATCTCGGGGGTGCACCGCGGCGTGATCGAGGCCGTGCGTTACGCCCGCAGCATCTCCGACCAGGTCACTGGTCTGTACGTTGAACTGAACGACGGCGACGCCGCGCGCGTGCGAACCGAGTGGGAAAGCTGGGGCCTGGACGTCCCGCTCGAGGTCGTCCCCTCCCCGTACCGCTCGATCGTCGGCCCGATCCTGACGTTCCTCGATCGGACGGATACCGAGAACAACGACGGGACTCTGGCGAGCGTGGTCCTGCCGGAGTTCGTCCCCGCGCATTGGTGGCAGGTGCTGCTGCATAACCAGACCGCCTGGCTGCTCAAAGTGGCCCTGCTCTACCAACGCCGGCGCCATGGCCACACGCGCGCCATCATCGACGTGCCGTTCTACCTGAGGGACTAGCCCCGTCTGTCATTGCGAGGCCCCCGTATGGGGGCCGAAGCAATCTCCTCCATGCCCAAACTCGCCGATGCGCGCGGAGATTGCCGCGCCCCGGCCTTACAGCCGGGGCTCGCTATGACACAAGAAAGAAGGGCTCCCGGAGCGGAATCGCTCCGGGAGCCTGAGCTGCCTCTGAGACGGGCGAAGCGCTAAGCCTGCGGCGCGCCGCGCTTCTCCTTGTCGATGCGCACCAGCTCGCGGCGCAGGATCTTGCCCACGGTCGTCTTAGGGATCTCCTTGATGAACTCGACGCTGGTCGGGACCTTGAAGGGCGCCAACCGTTCCTTGCACCAGGCACGCACTTCCTCTTCGGTCAGCGTCTCACCCGGCTTGACGACTACCCAGGCCTTGACCGTCTCGCCGCGATAGGCGTCAGGCACACCGGCCACCCCGACCTCGAGGACCTTCGGATTCTCGGCGATCACCTCTTCCACTTCGCGCGGCCAGACCTGATAGCCGCCCGGCTTGATCAGCTCCTTCTTGCGGTCGACGATGTAGAAGTAGCCGTCCTCGTCCATGCGGGCAATGTCGCCGGTGAAGAGCCAGCCGTCGCGCAGGGTGTTGGCTGTCTCGGTCGGCATGTTGTGGTAGCCCTTCATCACGTTCGGGCTGCGGATGGCCAGCTCGCCGATCTCACCGACCGGCATCTCGGTCTTGCCGTCGTCGAGCGAGATGATATTGGCCTCGACATCGGGCAGCGGGATGCCGATCGATCCGGTGCGCGTTTCACCGAAGACCGGATTGCAGTGCGTCGCCGTCGGCGCCTCCGACAGGCCGTAGCCCTCGACCAGCTTGCCGCCGGTCAGTGCCTCGAAACGCTCCTTGGTCTCGCGCAGGAGCGGCGCCGAACCCGAAATGCAGGCCCGGATCGAGGTGACGTCGACCTTCTTGGCCAGGACGTCCGGGTGATTGTTGATGGCGTTGTACATCGTCGGCACGCCCGGGTAGATCGTCGGTCGGTACTTGCCGATCGAGGCGAGCACGTCGTGCATGTCGCGCGGGTTCGGCACCATGACCATCGAGGCGGCGCTGGCGATGGCGAAGCTCATCCCGGCCACCATGCCGTAGACGTGGAAGAGCGGGATCGCCATCAAGACGATCTCGTTGCCTTCCTTGAGGTCGGGCATGAACGCCTTGATCTGCAGCGTGTTGGCGACCAGGTTCTTGTGCAGCGAGACGGCGGCCTTGGAGATGCCGGTGGTCCCGCCGCTGTATTGGAAGATGCACAAGTCATCGCTGCCGATGGTCAGCTTCGGACGCTCTGCCGGCGTGTGCTTGGCCAAGACGTCCTTCAGCCACACGTCCTCGGCCGCCGGCTCGACGA
>Ga0105106_10000549_pt1 | contig 26477 bp, 27 predicted proteins | sample PPLLaktember2015_5_FD_79109 | JGI IMG/M metagenome (GOLD analysis project Ga0105106, IMG submission 79109) | Freshwater sediment microbial communities from Prairie Pothole Lake near Jamestown, North Dakota, USA - PPLs Lake P8 Core (1) Depth... | ecosystem: Environmental > Aquatic > Freshwater >...
CAAAGGCGGCCGAGGCGGTCATCGATATCGGCGCTGGGCCGGAAGTGAGTGTCGCCGCCAGCAAGACCTACACGGGTGAGCTGGCGGCGCTGGCGATATTGGCGGCGCACTGGCGCGGCGATGCACAGCTGCTGGCCGATCTGCAACGGCTGCCGGGGTGGGTGGCCCAGGCGCTGGAGGTCGAGGACGCGGTGGCCGAGTGCGCGCAGGCCTTCCGCGAAGCGAGCACCATGGTGTGCGTCGGGCGCGGCTACAACCACGCCACCTCATTCGAGACCGCCCTCAAAGTGAAGGAGCTCTCCTACGTCGCCGCGCTGGCGTACTCGGCGGCCGACTTCCGGCACGGCCCGATCGCCATGCTCGAGGCTGGCTTCCCGGTTGTAGCCACCGCTCCGCAAGGCGAAGCGTTGGCCGATATGGCTGCCTTGATCGGCGAGATCACGCCCACCGGCGCGCGGCTGGCGGTCGTCTCCAACGATCCAGGGGTCCTTTCGGCGACCGACCTGAACGTGCGCCTGCCGTCGGGTATGGCCGAGTGGCTCTCGCCGATCGTCTGCGCCATCCCGGGGCAGTTCCTGGCGCTGCACTTGGCGCTGGCGCACGGGTATGACCCCGACCGCCCGCGCGGTCTGCACAAGGTCACCCTGACGCGCTGATCCGCTCGGCCGCCAGGCCAGTGTCGGGTTGTCTTGAATTCATCTTGCCGCTGTGGTAAACTCGGCCAGCCCCGGGGGTGTGGTGTAGCGGCCTAACACGCTGCCCTGTCAAGGCAGAGACCGAGGGTTCGAATCCCTTCATCCCCGCCAGTGCGATGCCGTCCGACCTCCGCGGTTGCGCAACTCCGGAAGTCGGACGGCAGTCTATTTCCTCACCCCCGCCGGCGCTTTGACTGCCCGGTCGAAGTAGATGCTCTTCCCGGTAGCCGAGAGCGGGATGCCCATCACGAAGTCGGCATTGATCTGCCCGAGTTGGCGGGCCACGACGCCGACGCGGTACATGACCCGGTTGTCGGCGTTCAGGATCGAAGCCGTCTTGACCGCCGAACCGATGGCGATGCCCAGGTCGAGATGACGCAGGGCGCAGTTCGGCCCCCTGAATTCACCCTCATGCGTATTGATGATGATGCAGCTGTCGAAGCCGCACGCGCCGCAATTCAGGTCGGCCACATCCGCGTCCTTGATCCCGATCAGCACAACCGCCTGCGAGTCGAGGACGTTCTGTCCGTCGCGCTCGAAACCGGGGTTGTTCTTCTGGCGCCCGTACTCGATCATCGCCGTGCCCAGGCGGCGGACTTCCTTGCCGGCCAGCGACTCGACGACGACGAAGTCGCGGCCGCCGGCCTTGGGTGCGGTGCGGGCCGCCAGGGCCATCAATTCCGCCACGATCTGCATGCCTTCCACGCTCGGCCTCCTGTGGGGCAGACGGGTCGCGCCCGCCCCTGCCAGGCGATTATGGGCTGGCGGGCCGCATCCGGCAAGCGCCGGATATCTTCGATAGGCGGCCCGTACCCGGCCGACGCCGGGGGGGAGATCCCCGACGCCCGCCGGGCCGATTAGTCGCCGGCGTTCGCGCCGACCATCCCCGCTAGATCGTACTCCCGCTCGAGCTGTCTGCGGAACTGGCGCGTGTACAGGTTGTAGTAGCGTCCCTTGCGGCGCAGCAGCTCGGCGTGGCTGCCCATCTCGACGATCGCCCCGCCGTCGATGACCAGGATGCGGTCGGCGCGTCGGATGGTCGACAGACGGTGGGCGATGATGAACGAGGTCCGCCCGCGCGTCAGCTGCTCCATGCCGCGTTGGATCATGGACTCGGTGAGCGTGTCGACCGAGCTGGTGGCCTCGTCCATGATGAAGATCTCCGGCGCGGCCAGAGCCGCCCGCGCTAGGCTGATGAGCTGCCTCTGGCCGACCGAAAGCAGGTTGCCGCCCTCGCCGACCTGCGCTTCGTAACCTTGATCCAGCCGGCTGATGAAGTCATGTGCGCCGGCCAGCTGCGCGGCCGCCTCGGCTTCGTCGTCGGAGGCCGACAATCGGCCGTAGCGGATGTTCTCCCGCACTGTGCCCGAAAACAGATGCGGCGTCTGCAGCACAACACCCAGGCGCGACTGCAGCGCCTGCAGGCTCAGCTCGGTGTAGTCTCGGCCGTCGATGCGGATCGTCCCGCGGCGCGGTTCGTAGAAGCGGCAGATCAGGTTGACGATCGTCGACTTACCGCCGCCGGTCGGCCCAACCAGAGCCAGCGTTTCCCCTGGCTCAATCGTCATGTTGAAGTCCGATAGGACCGGCTTGCCTTCTTCATAAGCGAAGTCGACATGCTCGAACTCGATCCGGCCGCGGATCGTTCCCGGGTCGATCGCCCCCGGCCGGTCGACCACTTCGGGGGCGCTATCGATCAACCCGAATACGCGTTCGGCCGAGGCGATGGCGTGCTGGAGCTCGGCGTAGACGCGCGCCAGGTCCTGAATCGGCCAGAGCATGAGCGTGATGTAGCCGACGAACGCCTGGATGCCTCCGACCGAGACGCCGCCGACCGTGGCCTGCAGGCCGCCCAGCCAGACGACTCCGCCCAGGGCGAAAGCGCTGACCATCTGCACGGCCGGCAGGAAGAGCGCCGAGAGCCAGGCTGCCCGAAAGGACGATCGGTACATGGCCGACGAGAGCTGGCCGAACTCGGCCAGGTTGGCCTGCTCACGACCAAGCGCCTTGACCACTCGCACGCCGGTGATGTTCTCGTTATAGGCGGCGGTGATGCGGGCGTTGGCGCGCCGCACCAGGCGGAACTCGCCCAGGATGCGCTTCTGGAACTGCGCGGCGATGATCAGCAACAGCGGCAAGATGGTCAGGACCATGAGCGCCAGGCGCCAATTGATGACCAGCATAAAGGTCATCGCTGTGGCGATGTTGAGCAGGCCCCAGGTGCTGTCGAGAATTCCCCAGGTGACCAGTTGGGCGATGCGCTCCGAGTCGGAAGTCACGCGGGCCATCAGCCAGCCGACCGGCGTCCGGTCGTAGTAGGCGAAGGACAGCTGCTGCAGGTGATCGAACATCTTCTTGCGCAGGTCGTACTGCACGCGCTCGCCCAGGACTCCGGCCAGGAAGATCAGGAGGAAGACCGCCACAGCCTGGCTGGCCAGCACGGCGGCGTACGTGGTGGCAATCCTCGTCACGGCTTGCGCATCGCCGGCGACGATGCCTTCGTCGATCAGGCGCTTGCTCAGGAACGTGAAGAAAGCGTCCTGGAACGAGACGATAGCCGTGGCCACCAGGATTAGGATCACCCAGCGACGGTGCGGTCGGGTCTGCGCCAGGATGCGCCCCAGGGTCTTCAGGCTCAAGTGAGAGCCAATCTCATCGTCGTCAAAGTCAGGCACTGACACGGTCTACTTCCTTCTGGACTTCTTCGTCGATACGGGCCTGGACCTCGAAGATCTGCCTATAGATGCCCGGCTGATCGCGCAGCTCGGCGTGCGTGCCCTGCTGAACGATCTGTCCGTGATCGAGCACCAGGATCAGGTCGGCGCGCATCACCGTCTGAATGCGGTGGGCGATCAAGAATGTGGTGCGCCCGCGCATCAGGCGCTCGAGCGCCTCCCAGATGACCTCCTCGGTCTCGGTATCTACCGACGAGGTCGAGTCGTCCAGGATTAGCAAGCGCGGATCCTTGAGCAGCGTGCGGGCAATGGCCACGCGTTGCTTCTGGCCGCCGGAGAGCGTCACACCGCGCTCGCCGACACGCGTGTCGTAACCGTCGGGAAAGCCGGCGATGACGTCGTGGATGGCGGCGGCGCGTGCGGCCGCCTCCACCTCGACCTGGGGAACATCCCGCCCGACGCCGTAGGTGATGTTGTCGCGGATCGACCGGCTGAACAGGAAAGGCTCTTGCTCGACGATGCCCATCTCCTGGCGCAGGTACTGGCGCGGGATTTCCTTCAACTCCAGGCCGTCGATCAACACAGAGCCGCCGCTGTAGCTGTAAAACCGGGGCAGCAGGTTGACGAGCGTCGACTTGCCGGAGCCGGTCGCACCCAGCAGGGCGACGACCTGCCCCGGCCGGCAGGCGAAGGTGATCTCTTTGAGCACGTGGCTGTCGCCTTTGTAGGCGAAGCCGACCGAGGCGAATTCGACTTCGCCTTGCAGGGGTCCCTGCGGCCGTGCCGCGCCCTGGCCCAGCGGTTCGCGTGCCTGGCGGATCACCTCGGCCACGCGGCCGAAGGACACCAATCCGGTCGACATCTGGACGATCAGGCGCGCCAGGTTGCGCAGCGGGAAGATGAGCCAGACGACCATGCCGGCGTAGGCCAGATACGTCCCCAGGCTGATCTCGCCGGCGATCGCCAGCCGGGCGGCGAACACGAAGCCGCCCAACATCTGCAGGCCGCACAGGACGTCGGAGATCGGCCAGAAGAGCGAATGCATCGTCATCAGCTGGCGGCCGCGCTGGTACTTGGCCCAGTTCTGGCGGTCGAACTTCTCGCTCTCGAATGTCTGCCGGGCAAAGGCTTTGACCACGCGCACCCCGGCCAGGTTCTCCTGGAGCGCCGTGGAGAGCTTGGCCTCCTGCGCCTGATAGGCCTCGTAGGCTTTGGAGACGCGTCGGAAGAAGAACAGCGACAGGACGATGATGATCGGGATGGCGACGATGGAGACCGCACCCAGGCGCCAATCGAGCGCCAGGAGTGCGGTCAGGTTCACAGCGAACAGCAGGACGATTCGTCCGGCCATGATCACCTGGTCGGCAAAGAAGCGCCGCAGGGCGTCGACGTCCGAGGTCGAGCGCTCGATCAGGTCGCCGGTCTGTGCCTGGTCGTGGTAGGCAAAGGGCAGGCGCTGGATGTGGTCGAACAGGTAGTTGCGCAGCCGCAGGGCGATGCCTTCCGCGGTCCGGGCGGCCAGCCGGCCGCTCAGGAACGTGAAGAAGCCCTCGAAGACCGCCAAACCAACGACGGCGCCGGCCAGGAGCGGCAGGCGCGGCGTCGCCGCCGGATCACCCAGGACCGAGTCGACGAAATCGCGCAGGACCAGGTAGACGCCGGTCTTCGACAGCGCCGCCACCCCCAGGCTGAGCGTCGCCCAGAGATAGGTGAGCCGAAAGCCGGCCATCAACCGCCACAGGCCGCGCAGGCGGCCATGGGTCACCGTATTCTGAAGATCAACTGTCGGGTCAGGGGCCACAGCGAGCTGCCCTCCGATGCTGTCCACTGGGGCGTGGGCGCGCCACGCACGACGGCTCGGCGCCGACCCCGTGGCTGCGGACTGTCCACACGTTCCAGGTGGACAAGACGGAGCTGCAGTCTGTGGTGGGGTCGGGGACTAGCGGGCCTTGCGAATGTGCGGTGTGTCGATCATTCCCAGCCTCCGGTCGAGATGAGCCAAGGGTCGCCATTCTACCCTCAGGCCGCGCAACTGCCAAGGGCGCCGCGGGGCGGGGTGAAGATCACTATAATCCCCGTCGGCATCGACCTGGGTGCCCGGACGGAGGCTGTATGACTAAGGCGGCGCTGGGCGTGCGTTCCTGGCTCGGTCACATCGACAACCTGGCGGCGGGCATTGGACCGCGCGGCTCGACCACGGAAGCCGAGCGGCGTGCGGCCGAGTACAGCGCCTGCGTCCTGCAGGACCTCGGTCTGCGCCCGGAATTCGAAGGCTTCCTCAGCGCTCGCTCGATCTATCAGCCTCAGATGATCGCGGCCGGGCTGATGCTCCTATCCTTCGCCGTGTACCCGCTTCTGGGACGGGGCGGCGCGATCGCTGCGGCTGGTCTGGCCTGGCTGGCCCTGATTTCCGATCTGCTCGAGCTCAGCTTCCGCAGCAACCTGCTACGCTGGCTCTTGCCCAAGGCCCCCAGCCAGAACGTCGTCGCCGTCGTCCCGCCGGCGGCGGAGCACCAACAGGACCTGGTGCTCATCGGCCACCTCGACAGCCATCGCTCGCCGCTGATCTTCTCGTCGGCGGGCTGGGTGGCGGCCTACAAGGCCTTCACCACCGTCGCCTTCGTCGCCTTTCTGGCGCAGGCTGGCCTGTACACCCTGGGCATCTTTTGGCCGGCGCCCTGGATCTGGCCTGCCACGCTCGTGTCTGCGCTGTGTGCCTTGCTTCTGATCGCCATGTGCCTTCAGGCCGACTCGACGCCTTTCAGCGCCGGGGCCAACGACAACGCCACCGGCGCCGGCCTAGTCCTGACACTGGCGGAGAGGCTGCGGCAAGATCCGCTGCGCAACACGCGCGTGTGGCTGTTGTGCAGCGGTTGTGAGGAGGTCCAGCACTACGGGGCGATCGACTTCTTCCGCCGCCACCTCACCGAGCTGCGTTCCCCACGGACCATCGCCTTCGAGATGCTCGGCTGCGCCGGGCCGGCATGGCTGGTGCGCGAGGGGATCGTCGTCCCGTTCCACGCCGATGCGGGCCTGCTCGCTCTGGCCGAACGTCTGGCCAAGGAACGGCCGGAGCTGGAGGCCTACCCGGGACGCATCAACGGGGGCAACACCGAGATGGCCGACGCACTCCGCCTCGGCATCCCGGCGATCACGCTGATGGGACTGACCCGGCAGGGCGGGGCGCCCTTCTGGCATCAGCCGGAAGATACGGTCGAGGTCATCGATGCGCAGGTCCTGGGCCGGGCCTACGAGTTCACCTGGGCGTACCTGCGCGCTCTCGATTCCCAGGGCGCCTGACTCGGACGAGCCGGACAATGCAGCGGGCCGCTGTTTGACGGGCGTCTGCGTGCGTGCTACAGTCAATGCGCCGACGATCACCAGCGGGGGGGAGGTTGCATGTCAGCGCGCGCGTCCGCCATCCGCATCGTCACCGACACCACCGCTTGCCTGCCGGCGGATTTCGCCCGCCGGCACAACATTGAGATCGTCCCTCAGGTCATCCGATTCGGTGAAGACAGCTATCTGGAGGAGGTCGAGCTCAGCTACGCCGATTTCATCCAGCGGCTGCGGACCTCGGCTGGTCTGCCGAGCACGGCCGCGCCGCTGCCCGGCGACTTCGTACGCGCCTACGAGCGACAGACGGCGGCGGCTCAGACCGTCCTGTCGATCCACCCCTCGACCGAAGTGAGCGGGACGGTCCGTTCGGCGATGACCGCCAAGGCCGAGGCATTCCCTCAGGCGGACATCCGCATACTGGACACGCGCACCGTCGCCGGCAACCTGGCCTCGCTGGTCATCGCCGCCACCGAGTGGGCTGAGGCCGGCACGGGCGCGGATGAGATCATGTCCCGTCTCGAGGCGATGATCCCGCGCGGCCGCACCTTCTTCCTGGTCGCCACGCTTGAGTATCTTCAGAAAGGCGGCCGGATCGGCGGCGCCTCGGCGCTGCTGGGCGGGGCGCTTCAGATCCGGCCGATCCTGCAGTTGGTGGACGGACGTGTGGAAGTGCTTGAGAAAGTGCGCACCCGAGCGCGGGCTCTCGAACGCCTGAAGGAGCTGGTCGTGCAGGAGTGCCCGCGCGGGGCCGACGGGCGGCTGAGCGTGATGCACGCCGACGATGCCGCCGAGGCCGAGGCGCTGGCCGCCGCGTTGCAGGCTGCGCTCGGACTTCCGGATGTGCCGCTGTATGGTCTCGGTTCGGCCATCACAACCCACGGCGGGCCGGGCACCCTGGCGGTCGGCTTCTTCGTCGGGTAGCGTTTCCGCGCGCCGGACTTGCAGACGAGGGGAGCATGAGTCTTACACGCAGAGTCGACGATGCCCGCAAAGGCTACGCCACCGGGGACGCGCGCCTGTCCGCCGAGGCGCACTCGCGCGATCGGATCGCGCAGTCGGCCCGTGAAGAACACGGGGCGGCCAGCCATGCCTACCTCGGCGATCTGGTCTACGGGGGATTGGACGGCATCATCACCACCTTCGCCGTCGTCAGCGGGGTCGCCGGTGCACAGCTCGACAACCGTGTGGTGTTGATCCTGGGCCTGGCGAATCTGTTTGCCGACGGCTTCTCGATGGCCACCGGCGCGTTCCTGTCCGCCAAGAGCGAGAAGGAATACTACGAACGGGAGCGCGAGCGCGAAGCCTGGGAGGTCGATCACTTCCCCGACGGCGAGAAGGCCGAGCTGGAGGAGGTCTACCTGGCGCGCGGCTACACGGCGGAGGACGCGCGTGACCTGGTGACGATCCAGACGCGCGACCGCGAGCGTTGGGTGCAGGCGATGATGATCGACGAGTTGGGGCTGATGCGTGACGAGCGCAACCCGCTGAACAGCGCGCTGGCCACCTTCGTCGCGTTCCTGGTGGCCGGAGCCGTGCCGCTGCTGATCTACCTGCTGGGACTGGTCCTGACGATCCCGGCGCAGGTGCAGTTCCCGGTATCGCTGGCGCTCTCCGCCGCGGCGCTCTTCGGCCTGGGCGCGGCCAAGGTGTTCGTGACCGAACGCAACCTCGTGCGCAGCGGGCTGGAGATGCTGATCGTCGGCGGGCTGGCCGCCTCGGTCGCCTACGTCGTCGGCGCGCTCCTGAAGGGCATCGGCGGCTAGTCGGGCACGACGCTGAGAGGGTCGGGCATATCCGGGCTGATCCCGATCGCCGGCGCCATCTGGGCCTCGCTGCGGTCGATACGGAACTCGGCCCACAGCGGGAAGTGGTCGGAGACCCGGGCGACCATCTCCTGCGTGCTCAGTTCAGGGAAGACCGCGCCGGCGAAGTCGATGACGCCGGCGCGATCGCTGTAGATCAGATTGAGGCCGGCCGGAACCAGGCGATCTGGTCGTAGAACTTGGGCTTGCTGCCGGCGGCGGTGCGCAGGCCGTCGAGGTGCGGCGGCACCCACAGCCCGGTGGAGACGAAGGCCTCGAAGTTCGGGTCCCCGTGGCGCTGCTCCGTATTGAAGTCGCCCAGCACGATCAGGTTATCCTCTTCCTCGATGGCGGCCTCGGCCCGGTCGCGCATCTCGCGTGCCACATGCCCGGCCAGAGCCAGGATCTCGGGCGTGCGCTCCTGCGGCACAGCGTAGAGGATATGGGCGGTGACCAGCGTGAAGCGCTCGCCGCCGGCCCGAAAGCCCACCGCGTACGGCGTGCGGGCGAACTGGGTCTGGGGCGCTCCTTCGGCCGTGGGGGGCAGGACGATCTCACCCGCCAGGCCGGAGGGCTGGGCGCGCCGCCGGTCGAAGACGAACGCCAGGCGCTCGGCGTTCCCCTGCGGGCCGACGGTCACGTCGGTGACGATCGCGCCCCAATCCGGCCCGAGCCACTCGAGCAGCAGCCGCAATCCGGAGGTGTCTCGCTTGACCTCCTGAATGGCGACCACATCCAGGCGGCGGATGACCTCGACCAGCGCGGCCAGGGCGCGCAGGTTGCGCTTGGGGCTGCCGGGGTTCTCGTCGAAGGCAGGATGAATGCGCCCGAAGGCCTTGATGTTCCAGGTGCCGATGAGCAGGTTGAGGTCGGTCGTCTTGGCCGGGAGGCCGGAAGCGTCGATCCGCCGGCGCAGGCGGGCGATGTCCTCGACAGCCGCGCCAGGCAGCACCGTATAATCCATCATGGGACCCCCTCACTGCTGGATGTGACTGCCAGTATAGCCCGCGCCAGCGCGGACATCAAGGTGTGCCGAACGCGGCTTGCCTGACGGGCGGACGGTGCTAGACTGAATCGGCCGGTGGTCGGGAGCAAGGCGGCATGACCAAGACGCGTACCGAGCAGATGATCGATCGCCTGCGCGACCTGCAGGCGAACACGACCGACGTCGAGGCCTCCGCCGTCGTGAGCGTCGATGGGCTGATCATGGCCTCGTCGCTCCCGTCGGGGACAGAGGAGGACCGCGTCTCAGCCATGTCGGCGGCCATGCTCAGTCTGGGGGAACGGATTTCCGGCGAGCTGGGCCGGGGGGCGATGGACCAGGTCTTCATCCATGGCGACACCGGTTTTGTCCTGCTGACCGCGGTTGGGGGCGAGGCGGTCCTGACCGTCCTGGCGCGCAAGACGGCCAAGTTGGGGTTGGTGTTTCTGGAAATGCGCCGTGCCGCGCAGGACCTGTCGGGCCTGGTGAACTGAAGCCGGCAGGCAGCGTCAGGCCGATGAGCCATCGCTGAGCGGCGGGCCCAGGCTCTGCCGGTGAGCGTCCGTGCGGATAGGACCGTCAGCAGAGCGGGCCGGTGTTCCTCCGCACGAAGTGGGCCAAACAAGAACATTGGCTCGGCAGCCGGGTGGCCGCCTCTCTGCTGGCCGGGATCCTCTCCGTCATCCTGCTTCCCCTGGCGGGACCATCCTGGCCTATCGACGACAAGCGCCCTTCCTCTTCCCCGGAATCGCATAGCGTCGGAGATGCGGCCGGGCTTCGCAAGCACATCGACGACCCACGCCCGGGGCGACAAGAGCAGCGATGCAAAGCCGCCGGAGTCGGATCCCCGATCCGGGCCCTCGCGCATTTGGCTTGGCTGCACCCAAAGCGTCCGGCGAAACCTCAGTCCCCTGGGCGGCCGCGCCTTGACAACGGCTGGCGGGGGGTCTAGCATCTACAAAGCGGACAATCACTGTCCGGATAGGCCTGCGCCTGGAAGGCGTCGAACCCTTTCCATTGACGGTGGGCCGACGATGACCGGTGTGCTGCGCCAAGGAGGGTTCGTGTGATGAGTGAGTTCAAGCGATTCACGCCGTGCCTGTGGTTCGACCATCAGGCCGAGGAGGCGGCTGCCTTCTATGTCTCGATCTTCCCCAACTCGAAGATCGGCAAGGTGACTCGGTATGGAGAAGCCGGGTACGAAGTGCACCAGCGTCCAGCCGGCTCGGCGATGACCGTGGAGTTCGAACTGGACGGTCTGGGTTTCATGGGGCTGAATGGCGGGCCGGTGTTCCAGTTCAATGAGGCCATCTCCTTCGTGATCAACTGCGTGACTCAAGCGGAGGTAGACCACTATTGGGAGAAGCTGTCCGAAGGCGGCGATGAGAAGGCGCAGCAGTGCGGCTGGCTTAAGGACAAGTACGGAGTCTCGTGGCAAGTCGTACCCACGCTGCTGGCTGAGATGCTTAGCGACCCCCGCTCTGACAGGGTGGAGCGGATGACCGAGGTCATGCTGCGGATGAAGAAGCTGGACATCGCCAAGCTCAGGCAGGCTTTCGAAGGCTGACCGGGCGGGCCCGTGGCGGCCCTCGAGCGCCGGCTCGGTGGGTCGGGGCGTCGTTAGCCGCGCGCAACCGCGGACCGGATCGGAGAGCGGGGCATCGAGGCACCGGATGGATCGCCCAGTGACCGAGCTGACCGCCGAAGATGTCGTCGAGATCGTGACGCTGTTGGGAGACAGCGGCATCGAACCGATCCTCGATGGCGGGTGGGCAGTCGACGCACTGCTGGGCAGGCAGACTCGCCCCCACGCGGATCTGGATCTTGCTGTGGAGCACGAACACGTCCCGGACATCCGCAGGCTGCTTGGGCAGAGAGGCTTCGCCGAGGTGCCGCGAGATGACTCGTGGGCCTGCAATTTCGTATTGGAGGACTCGCGAGGCCGGCGGGTCGACGTTCACTCCTTCACGTTCGATGCTGCTGGAGGCCACGTGTTCGGCGTCGCCTATCCTTTCGATTCGCTGCGCGGTGCGGGCGCTGTGAACGGCGTTCCCGTCCGCTGCATCGCGCCGGAGTGGCTGGTGAGATTCCATTCAGGCTACTGCCTCGACGAGAATGACTACCGCGATGTCATGGCTCTCTGCCGGCACTTCGCCTTGGACCTCCCGGCGGGATTCGAGGGATTCCGCAAGACCGACCCGGCTGCCTTGCCGGACGCCGACTGACCGCGAACGGGACTAGACCTCCCCGCAGAAAGAGGATAGGCTCGGTCCCATTAATCCGTGCCGGGTGGCGGCGGTGCATCAGGCCGCGGGAGGTTGGCATGCTCAGGCGACGTGAGATCATCCTGGTCGGGGCCCTGGCGGCTGCCGGGAGCGCTTGTGCGCTCCAGGTGTCGCTCGACAATCCGGTGACCGAGCCGCCGCAGGCTGTTGTACCCTCTCCCAGCCCGACCGAAGTGGCTGTGGCCCCGCCGCCGATGACCCCTCTCGCTCCGGCCGCGACGCAACCCGCCTCTCCGACGTCCGGGCCGATCACCTTCGACGTTCGGGAGAACGCGCGCTGCCGGATGGGGCCCGGACTTCGCTACAACGCGGCCTCATTCCTGTCCGCCGGCGACAACGTTGAAGTCAGGGACCGAAACGGAGATGCCAGTTGGTGGTATGTCTCAATTCCGGGTGAGACCGAATCGTGCTGGGTCTCCGGCGCGCTGGGGGATTTGGAGGGAGATTTCGACGGGCTACCCGCATTCACGCCAGGCCCCACGACGACGGCGACGCCCGCTCCCCCGACGGCGACACCAACCCAAGATCTGCGGGTAGACTTCGCCGCGTATTGCGTCTCGCAGGGAAGCGCTGGAGCGACACTGGAGGCCAACAACGCCTTCGGATGGCGCTGTGTCGACTCCCAGGGCACCCTGCGCGATCGGTTCGACGAGCAGGCCGACGTCGAGGAGGTCTGCATGTGGCAGTTCGGCCTGGATCACGTCAGCTGTTCGGACCTGAGCGATCCCTACTGCTGGATCTGTGAGCCTTGAGAGTGGGCCCCAGCCGGCCGCCTTCGCCAGCGGTCGGGCGACGCCTGCCTTGGCCGACCTTGCCGAAGACAGATGGGATGCCTATATGGGCATGGCCGGCACAAATGGGTGAGCGGCCCGCCGAAGGCCGGCACGCGCCGGCGGCCGCGGCTGGAGGCCAGGGGCGCCGGGCCGGCCGGGCGCTTCATGGAACCGGAACGGGGGTTGGGCCGTCAGAACCTGGCAACTGAGCGAATGGAGACGATCCGTGGCATCGACTGTGCGTGATTTCATGAGTCAGCCGGCGATCTTCATCGATCCGGAAGCCAGCGTCGGCCACGCGGCCACGCTGATGCGGCGCAGGAACATTCACAGCCTGGTGGTGGCCCTGGAGGGCAGTTCCAACGGCATCATCACGACCACCGATATCCGCGACAAGATCGTCGCCGCCGATCGCGATCCTCAAGCCACCCCGGTGCGCGCCATCATGAGCACGCCGCTGGCCACCGCCCGGCCGGAGTGGTCGCTCAAGGAATGCTCCCTGACGATGAGGGAGATGGGGGTACACCATCTTCCGGTGGCGGACGCGCGAGGCGCGATCATCGGGATGATCTCGGCCACCGACATCTTCCGGGCCGTCGAGGAAGCCGGCTGGGGTGCCGGCTCCTGATCGGCGACCGACAGGCCTGCTTGTGCGTCGGCAGCCTGCCGGGGTCTGAGCCTCAGAGGGGCCAATCCTTCCGCCGCCCAGGTAGGAGTCAGGTCACGCTCCGCCGGCAAGCGCGCCGGGTACCGATCGTCACACCCTCCTGTCTGTCGCCAAGGCGAAAAGCGACTGTAAGTTCATCCTCCGGTGATTCGGCCTATCCTGGCTGTGGGGCGCACCGCCGGTCGGCGCCGGGCGCGCCCCCGGACCGAAGGAGGTCCTCATGCACGGTTCCTGGCTCGTTGTTGGACTCATGGGGCTGCTGGCCTTGGTCGGGTCGCTCCTGGCCCGAGCCCGCCGGCTGAGACGGCACGCGCCGATCCTCTTGGAGGAGCGGCCGATTGTCTATCGCCGCTGCGGCCGGGGCGGCAGTGACTGGGAGTGGTGATGATCGATTCGGAAACCCGCACACTGGATCAGGCACTGGAGTTCGCCGTCGGCGCCATCGCCGAAGGCGATCCAGGCCGCGGCCGAGCCGCCCTGACCTGGGTGCTCGAGAGAGATCCCGCCAACTCGGCCGCCTGGATCTGGATGGCGTGCTGCGTGACGGACGAGAGCGAGCGACAGGAATGCTATCGCCGGGCGTCCAGCCTGCCGGGCATGGACGCGTCCGGGGCGGAGGTCTCGACCGGGTCCTGAGTGCGCCTTGCGCAGGTCGCTTGACGGGCCTTGGCCGCGTGTGATACCATCAAGCGTGCCAACCCAGAAGTCCAGCGACAGAACCAACGCCCGAGCGCCGGCAGCCGCAACTGGCCGGCGCTTCGTCTTTAACCCTCGGGATGCGACGGAGCCCCAATGACCAAGTACATCTTCCTCACCGGCGGCGTGGTCAGTTCGGTCGGCAAGGGCGTGACGGCGGCAGCCATCGGCAAGCTGCTCAAGGAGCGGGGCTTCCACGTCTCGGCGCAGAAACTGGATCCCTACATCAACGTCGACCCGGGGACGATGAGCCCCTACCAGCACGGCGAGGTGTACGTCCTGGACGACGGGGCGGAGACTGATCTGGATCTGGGTCACTACGAACGTTTCATCGATATCAGCTTGAGCAGGGTGTGCAACATCACCTCCGGCCAGATCTACTCGGAGGTCATCTCCAAGGAACGCCGCGGCGACTTCCTGGGCGGGACCATCCAGGTCATTCCGCACGTCACCAACGAGATCAAGCACCGCATCGGCCTGGTCCCCAAGGCGACCGGGGCGGAGATCGTTCTGGTCGAGGTCGGCGGGACGGTCGGCGACATCGAATCTCTGCCCTTCCTCGAAGCGCTGCGGCAGATGCGCTCCGACGTGGGGCGGGAGAACACGCTCTACGTCCACGTCACCTGGCTGCCGCACATCGGCGCCACCGGCGAACTCAAGACCAAGCCGACGCAGCACTCGGTGCGTGAGCTGCGTTCGATCGGCATCTCACCTGATGTGATCGCCGCTCGCTCGGATCACCCGATCGCCAATGAGCTGCGCGACAAGATCGCCCTGTTCTGCGACGTCGATGCCAAGGCCGTCCTGCCGCTGGTCACAACCGACGTGCTGTATGAGGTGCCCATGCTGCTCGAAAGCCTGGGCGTGGCCGATCTGATCCTGGGCCGCCTGGGGCTGGAGGCCAGAAAGACACCGGATTGGTCCGGCTGGCAGGAACTGATCCGTCAGGAGCGCAGCCAGCGCCCGAAAGTGCGTATCGCCCTGGTCGGCAAGTACGTTGAGCTGCAGGACGCGTACATGTCGGTGCGCGAGGCGGTCCGGCACGCTTCTCTGGCGGTAGGCGTGGATGGCGAGATGATCTGGCTGCACTCGGCCGAGCTGGAGAAGGGGCGGGGCTGGGACGAGCTGCGCAAGGCCGACGGCATCATCGTCCCGGGCGGATTTGGCTCGCGCGGCATCGAAGGCAAGATCGCTGCGGCTCGCTACGCGCGAGAGAGCCGGACGCCCTATCTGGGGCTGTGCCTGGGCATGCAGGTCATGGTGATCGAGTTCGCCAGGTACGTGCTCGGCTCGGAGGCACCGAACTCGACGGAGTTCGATCGGGGCACACCGCACCCGGTGATCGATCTCCTTCCGGAGCAGCGCAGCATCGGGGACATGGGCGGGACGATGCGGCTGGGGCTGTATCCCTGCCGTCTGGTCGCAGGCACGCGCAGCGCGCAGGCGTACGGCGAGAGCCTGGTGCAGGAGCGGCACCGCCACCGGTTCGAGTTCAACAACACCTACCGAGAGGCATTGGCGGAAAAGGGCATGCGCTACTCGGGTCTCTCACCCGACGAGCGGCTGGTCGAGATCGCTGAACTGGCCGATCATCCGTTCATGGTCGGGAGCCAGTTCCATCCGGAGTTCCTTTCCAGGCCGAACCGCCCGCACCCGCTCTTCCGGGCGCTGATGGCGCATGCGGCCGAGAAGGCCGGGGTGCGGCGCGGCAGTTGAGCCGCGGGAAATCAGAAGCGCCGCCCCGGGGCGGCGCAGTGCATGCTGCGGCAGGACCGGCAGCTTACTCTTCCTCTTGCGTCTCTTCCATCGCCTCGGCGACCGGCGCCCTGCGGTTGCGTTCGGCCGAGAGCTTGGCGATCCCGTTGCGGGCCTGGGTGACCAGGCGGGTGAGTTCGGATTCCAGGCCCCCCAGCGCCTCGATGACGTACTCGTCAGCCTCGCTGCGCGTGGCCTCGGCTTCGGCCCGAGCCTGGAGCAAGATCTGCTCCGAGCGCGATTGGGCGGCCTGCACGATCGCGTCGCGGGAGACGGATTCGTCGGCCTTCTGCTTGGCCAGAGCCACGGTGCGGGCCGACTCCTCCTGCGCCTGCGCCAGTACACGGTCGCGCTGCGCCAGGATCTGCTGTGCCTTCTTGACCTCTTCCGGAATCGAAATGCGCATCTGGTCGATGATCTCGAGGAAGCGATCCTCGTCGACGATGACATTATGGGTCAGGGGGATCGGCCGGCTGGAGTTGAACAACTCCTCCAGCCGATCCACCAGATGCAGGATATCCATGCTCGCCTCCGGTCCTTACGGCCGGCCGCTCCCAGTGTCGGTTTCCGTTGCAAGCTTCGGGCCAAAGCGTACACCGAAGCGCGCGTGGGGTCAACCGGGCTCAATCTCGCAGTGAGGTCATGTGGATGGACGGTGAGCCGTCGGCCTCCAGGTCCTGAAAGCGCTTGGCCAGGGCCGAGGCGACGTGCGGCGGGACCAGGCTGGTCATGTCGCCCCCCAGCGAGGCGATCTCGCGCACGGTCGTCCCCGACAGGAAGGTGTGTTCCTCGCTGGTGATCAGGGCGACCACGTCGATCTCGGGCGCCAGGCGGTGGTTGGCCAGGGCCATGCGGAACTCCTGCTCGAAATCGGAGAACACGCGCAGCCCGCGCACGATCACGCTGGCGCCGACCTGACGGCAGAAGTTGACCGTCAGGCCTCCGTAGCCGACCACCTGAATGGTGGGATCGTCGGCGAAGGCCCGCCGCACCAGATCGATGCGTTCCTGCGGGGAAAGCAGCAGGCTCTTGAGCGGGCGGTCGTAGACGGCCACGATCAGCTCGCCGAACAGCCGCCGGGCGCGGTTGGCGATGTCGATGTGGCCGTAGTGGATCGGATCGAACGTTCCCGGGAATACAGCGCGGACCATCAGCTGATCTCTCCCTTGGACTTGGGCCAGAAGCGCTCCAATGCGCGGGCCAGAAGCGCGTGCTCCGGTTGGGTCAGGTCGGCATCCACCTCGAACAGCTGCAGCGCTTCGCGGCGGGCCTTCTCGATCAAGCGCACGTCGGTCAGGCGGGCCATGCGCAGCTCGGCGAATCCGGATTGGCGCGTGCCCAGGAAGTCGCCCGGGCCGCGCTGCTCGAGGTCCATCTCCGCCAGACGGAAGCCGTCGTTGGTTGTCTCCATCGCCCGCAGGCGTTCGTTGTCGGCCGCATCGTCGCTTTCTGCCATGAGCAGGCAGTAGGACGGATGCTCGCCGCGCCCGACCCGCCCGCGGAACTGATGCAGCTGCGCCAGGCCGAATCGGTTGGCGCCCTCGATCAACATCACCGTGGCATTGGGGACGTCCACTCCGACCTCGACGACCGAGGTGGAGACCAGGATCTCGGTCTCGACTCGGCGGAAGGCGAGCATCGTCTGCTCTTTCTCATCCGGCCGCATGCGGCCGTGCAGCAAGCCCAGGCGTTGCTTGGGGAAGACCTCTTCCTGGAGGCGGCGGTGCTCTTCGACGGCCGCCTTGGCCTCGATCTTCTCCGATTCCTCCACCAGCGGGTAGATGATAAACGCCTGCCGGCCGGACTCGATCTGGCTGAGGACGAACTGATAAGCGCGCGAACGCTCGCGCGGCGTGAGCACGCGCGTCTCGATCGGCTTGCGCCCGGGGGGCATCTCTTCCAGCAGCGTCAGGTCGAGATCGCCGTAGACCGTCAGCGCCAGTGAACGCGGGATCGGTGTGGCGGTCATGACCAGCAGGTTGGGTGCGGCGCCCTTGGCGCGCAGGGCTGCCCGCTGCTCGACTCCGAAGCGGTGCTGCTCGTCGATGACCGCCAGGCCGAGTCGGGCGAAATCGACCGGGTCTTCCAGCAGGGCGTGCGTCCCGACGACGACCCGGACGGCGCCGCTCGACAGTCCCTCGCGGATCTCTTTCTTCTCCGATTCAGGCGTCGAGCCGAGCAGCAGCCGCAGCTCGGACTCGCCGATGTCCAGGCCGCGCGGCAGCAGGTCGCGCAGCGTGGCCAGGTGCTGTTCGGCCAGGATGCTGGTCGGCGCCATGATGGCCGCCTGGAAGCCGTTGGTGGCGACGATCCCGGCCGCCAGGGCGGCCAGGACGGTCTTGCCCGAACCGACGTCCCCCTGCAGCAGGCGATTCATGGGTCGATCCGAGGCCAGGTCGGCGCGCAGGTCAGCCAGCGCCGCCGTCTGTGCTGCGGTCAGTTGGTAGGGCAGCCGGCTGCGGAAGCGCTCGATCCAGGCGTCGTCGATCGGCATTCGCGGCGAGGCGATGCCCGACCAATCCCTCTTCTGGCGCAGCACGCCCAGCTGCAGCAGGAACATCTCGTCAAAGGCCAGACGATGCTGCGCCTGGGACAGCCGTTCCTGGCTGTCGGGGAAATGAGTTTGCTGCAGCGCCGTTCCGAGGGGCATAAGCTCGGCCGACCGCAGGATCGCCTCGGGCATCGGATCAGGCAAGCGCGGCGCCAGGCGTGCGACGACCGAGCTGATGACGCGCCGCAGCCACTTGCTGGTGACGCCGGCCGTCAGCGGGTAGACCGGGACGATGCGGTTGGTGTGAAGCTGCTGTCGCTCCAGCGGCTCCCACTCCGGATTGTTCATCGTCAGTCGGCCGAGATACTGGTCGATGCGGCCGGAGAGAACGATCGCCCGGCCCGGGCGCAGGCGATCGGCGATCCACGGCTGATTGAACCAGGTCACGCGCAGCGCACCCGTTCCGTCACTGATGACCGCTTCGACGAGCTTCTGTCCGCCGCGCGTCGGCCGCAGGTGGAGCTCATCCACCGCCCCGATGATCGTGACCTCCTCGCCGTACCACAGACGGTTGACCGTCTTGAGCTGCGAGTAGTCGTCGTAGCGCCGGGGCAGGTGCCAGAGCAGGTCTTCCAGCGTGCGCAGGCCGAGCTTCTCGAGTGTCTGCGCGGATTTGGGGCCAATGCCCTGGATGGCCGTCAGCGGCGCATCCAGGCCGGGCGGTGGACCGGTCGGCCGCGCGGCCGGGCTGGCAGGTGCCGGCGCACCGTCGGCCTCCTCCGCGCCGCCGTCCTCGTCCAGGTCTTCATCGTCATCGAACTCAGCCGCCTCGGCCGGACTCACCGGCGAGGGCGTGCGGGCCACAGTGGCCGGCTCGGGCGGAGGTTCCGGGGCCGGGGTGGGGGCCGCGCCCGACGCGGGCGCCGCCGGCCGCCCGACAAACTCGGGATACTCGGCCCGGATGCGGTTGCCCAACCCGCGCAGCGCCTCCTCGCGCGAGGCCGGGGAGAGGCGCGGGTAGTCGCGCAGGCGCGTCACCACGGCCTCGATCAATGCCGGCGGCAGGCTGGCGGCGCGCGCCTCGGCCTCCCAGGGTTCCAGCATGCGCTCCAGGCCGCCGACGACGGCGCGGTTGTCGAAGCCGCGGTCGGCCTCCAGGCGCAGATACTTGAACAGCTTGTCCAGGGCTGGGTTCATCAGCACCGTCTTCCAGAGCAGTTCAGCAGGCAACTATAGGGGCCAAGACCGAAAGGCGCCACCGTATCAGGCGCTCAGCCCCGCCGCCCCGATCGCTCCCGGGCCGACGTGTGTGCCGATGACGGTCGTCACGTCGACGACGAGCGCAGCACGGCGGACCAGCGGCCGCAGTCTCTCGGCGACCGCCGCCGCTTCGGCCGCGATTCCGGAGTGCAGGACCGCCAGCTGTTCGAGCGGGGCTCGGCTTTCGACCAACGACATGAGCTGGTCGACCGCCTTGTGGCGGGTGCGCACCTCGCCGATGCGCTGCACCACGCCGTCGCCGATCTGGACCAGCAGCTTGACTTTCAGCAGATCGCCCAGCCCGGCGCGCAGCCAGTTCACCCGGCCGCTGCGGCGCAGATACTGCAGCGTGTCGATCATCGCCACCGTCCAGACCTTCTGGCGGGCGCGCTCTGCAGCGTCGAGGACCGCCTCGAAAGAGGCGCCGGCCGCGGCCAGCGCGGCGGCCTCCATCGCCTGGAAACCCAGACCCATCGAGACCTGCGCGCTGTCGAAGACATGCACTCGGTCGCCGAAGGCGGAGGCCGCCTGGGCGGCGATGCTGAGCATGGCGCTGAGTTTGGAGGACAGGTGGATGGATAGGACGCGCGCCGCCCCGCCGCTCAATATGCTTTCGTATGCCTCGGCGAACTTCTGCGGCGAGGGCGCCGCCGTCGTAGGCGGCTGCTGCATGTCCGGCAGTCGGCGGTAGAACTCCGGGCGGGAAAGCCCCTGTCCGTCGATGAAGGTCTCGCCCTCGATGGTCACGATGGCCGGGACAACATGGATGCCCAAGCGGACGGCCTCATCCGGCGGGATATCGCCGGTGCTGTCGGTGACGATCCCAACCGACGGCTTCATGCTACCTCCTCGCCGGCTTCGAGCACGACCACGCCCAGGCTGTCCGGCCCGATGCAGGCTGCCGTGGCCGACCCGTAAGAGGTCAGCCCGATGACCTTGTGAGGGTGCAGGGCCTGCAGGCGCTCGGCCACCATGCGGCTTTCTTCTGTCGGCTGGAGGCCGCTGTGCAGGATAGCCAGGTGCTCTACATTGGAGAACTCGGAGACGAACTCGATCAGCTTCTCCACCGCCCGCGGCCGTGAGCGCACCTTCTCCATCGGCGTCAACTCGCCGTCCTCGATGGTCAGGAACGGGATGATGCCGAGCATGTTGCCCAGGATCGCCTGCGAGCGGCTGATCTGGCCGAGCTGCTCCAGGTAGGTCAGATCCTGCAGGAAGAAGACCATGTATAGCCGCGGGATCATGCCGCGCACGATCCGCACGACCTCATCGAATGGTTCGCCGCGCGCCGCAGCTTCGATCGCGGTTTCGACCAGCAGCCCCTGGCCGACGGAGAACGAGTGGCTGTCGACCACCTGAATATCACAGCGTCCGAGGAACTGCTGGCTGGCGGCCGAGGCGTTGCCTACCGCGGCGCTCACCCGCGCGGCGCCGTGGATCGAGAGGATCTGGTTCGTCTCGCGCAGCAGCTGCGAGTAAACCGAGGTCAAGACGTCGACGCTGGGCGGGAGCAGGCGCGGCAGTCGGGCGCCGTCGCCCATGCGCAGCATCTCCCAGGCCTCGACATCGGGCGTGTCCTCGATCGGCCCGGCGGCCGTCTCCAGCCGCATGGGCACGATCGTGACCGGGTAGCGCCCCAGGAGATCCGGGTGGATGAAACGGGCCATGCTGTCGGTAACGATGCGCATGCGCTACTCGATCGAGAGGATCAGGGCGTAGTGAGGTTGGCCGCCCTCGATCAGCTCGACCTCTTGTGCCGGGTAGGCGGTGCGGATCTGGTCGGCCAGGCCGTTGGCCTGCGCCGCCGTGAGCTCGGCGCCGTAGTAGAGCGTGATGAGCTCAGCCTGTTCGGTGCCGGCCTGTGAGAGGAGCTGGAGCGTCGAGTTTTCCAGGTCGTCGCCGGCGACGACCAGCTTCCCGTCCAGCAGCCCGATGACCTGGCCGTTCTTGACGGCGACGCCGTCGATCTCCACCGAGCGAGTGGCGACGGTAAGCTCTCCGGTGCGGATGGACTTCAGGGCAGCGGTCATCGCCTGCACCGTTCCATCGAAATCGCCCTCGGGGGTCAACGCCAGCATGGCGGCAATTCCCTGCGGCACAGAGCGCGTGGGCAGCACCGCCACGCGCTTGACGGTCAATTCGGCGGCCTGCTTGGCCGTCATGATGATGTTCTTGTTGTTGGGCAGGATGATCACCCGGTCGGTCGGCAGACCCTCCAGGGCACGCAGGATCTCCTCCGTGCTCGGATTCATCGTCTGGCCGCCCTCAACGATGCCGGCCACGCCCAGGCTGGCGAAGACGTTGGCCAATCCGACTGAAGGTGCGACGGCGATCGCGGCGATCTGCCCTGGTTCGACCGCCGCCAGCCGCAGCGTGCGGTGATCCTTGCCGCCGGCGCGGTCTTCAATCTGAAGCTGCAGATTCTCGAGGTGGATGTTGGTGATGGCGCCCAGGCCCTTGACGTACTCGATGGGCTGGTACTCCGATTGATCGGGGACATGGATGTGCATGCGGTACATCCCGTCGCCCTCCCCGACCTGGATCGAGGTGCCCATCTCCTCCAGGTGCCGGTAGAAGGCCTGGACGTCCAGCGGGGCCTGCGGGCGGAAGTCGATGACAACCTCCCAATCCTGCCCGGGCTCGACGGCTTCGTTAGCCTCCTCCAGCTTGAGTTGGCTCAGCGGGGTGACCGTGGCCAGCGGCTGGTCGAGGGCCTGGCCGTAGACGGAGCGCAGCATCCCCTCCAGAAGGACGAACAGCCCCTTACCGCCCGAATCGACCACGCCGGCATCGCGCAACACCGGCAGGAGATCAGGCGTGCGCTGCACCGAGGCCTCGGCCTCCTCGACCACTCGCTCGAGGACCTCCAGACAGGATTCCGATCCGGCGTCGCGGGCCAGGGCGGCCGCGTGGGCGATGTCCTTGGCCACAGTCAGAATAGTCCCCTCGACCGGGCGGACCACGCCGCGGTAGGCTGTGTCGCGTGCCTCCTCCAGCGCCCGGACGAAAAGCGGTGCGTCCATGAACGGGACGTTATCCAGGGCGCGTGCGAAACCGCGCCAGAGCTGGGAGAGGATGACGCCCGAATTGCCCCGGGCGCCCATCAAGGCGCCCTGAGCCAGCGCGTGCCCGACCTTGCCGATGGAATGCTCGCCGCTGTCGGCGATCTCTGACCAGGCCGACTGCATCGTCAGCACCATGTTGGTGCCGGTGTCGCCATCCGGGACGGGGAACACGTTGAGCGAATTCACGACCTGCTGGTTGGTGCGCAGCCAGGCCAGGCCCGCTTCGGTCAGGCGCCGCAGGGCCGGTCCGTCGACCGTGCGGTAGCGCTCGATCAGGCGCCGGCGGAGCTGGGGTTCTGCGCGCACGGTCTCAGTGGTCATGGTCGTTGGGCGGGTTCTCAATCGACGTCGCTGACGCGCAGGTCGTGAACGTGCACGTTCACGGCATGGACCGGCGAGCCGATGGTGCGCTCGACCTGATAGCGGACGATATTGGCGACGCTGTGCGCCACCGACGACACGCGCGTGCCGTACTCGACGATGATGTGCAGGTCGATCTCGATCTGATCGTCGTGGGCGCGGATCTCCACCCCGTGGCGCGGGTCACGCGCCAGGGCGTGGGCGATGCCGTCGACCAGGTTGCGCGCGGCCATCCCGGTCACCCCGTAGGAGCTCATCGCTGCCTGCGAGGCAATGGTCGCCAGGGCCCGTTGGGCAATGGTGATTCGACCCAGCTGATTGTTGTCATCCGTCATGACTGCCCGCCTTGCACGCCGGCCCGGTTCACATTGAGTTTGAGGCGCAGCTGTGGTATGATCTCGTCCGCTTCACCAGCAATCATCATCTCGAAAGGAATGAGTCCGAATGGCCAAGTGTGCTCAGTGCGGCAAGACAACGACGTTCGGCCACAACCGGAGCTTCTCCCAGCGGGCCACCCGCCGTACCTTCCGGCCGAACCTGCAGCGGGTCACGATCATGGAAGCCGGCCGGCCGGTGCAACGCGTTCTGTGCGCCAAGTGCATCAAGCGGCTCGGACGGATCTGAGCCGCCCGGAAAGTCTCCTGCCCACCAACGCCGGCCGCCGTCAAGGCGGCCGGTCCCGTTACCCGGGGACGGCCTCCCCGATTGCCTGACGGAGCTCGGCGATACCGGCCCGGATCCCCTGCGCGTGTCCGAAAACGGCCGTAGCCGCCGCCAGGACATCGGCCCCCGCCGCGACCGCCAGCGGCGCGGTACGGGCCGTGATGCCTCCATCCACCATGACATGGGCGCGCTGCCCGCCCAGGTCCAGCCAGCTGCGCAACTGACCGACCTTGGTCAGTGTGGCTTCGATGAAGGCCTGGCCGGAGAAGCCCGGATTCACGCACATGACCAGGACCAGGTCGACCAGCGGCAGGACCGGGCGCAACGCCTCGGCGGGCGTGCCCGGGTTGAGTGTCACCCCGGCCCGCACGCCCAGGTCTTTGATGGCCTGCAGCGCACGGTGAACGTGAGGCGTGCTTTCGACGTGCACGGTCAGCAAGTCGGCCCCGGCCTTGGCGAAGGCTGCCAGCAGCTGCTCGGGGCGCTCCACCATCAGGTGAACGTCGAGCGGAAGCTGGGTCGCCCGGCGGCAGGCTTCCACGACGACCGGGCCCATGGTGATATTGGGCACGAAGTGGCCGTCCATGACGTCGATGTGGATCCAATCGGCGCCGCCGGCTTCCGCCTCGGCGATCTGCTCGCCCAGTCGGGTGAAGTCCGCCGACAGGATCGAAGGGGACAGCAGTACTCTGCCCATGGCCGTCCAATGATACCGTCGGGAGGGGCAATTTACAAGGTGAGGCCTAGCGGGAGGCCTGACATGGCGGCGGGCTCTCCCGTTTGGGGACCGCCTGACCGCTCGGCACTCAACCTGACACTGGCGGAGACCCGCAGGCCGGTGTCGTGGTCCGCAGGCAGCGCCGCGAGGCTGCGCCTCCTCCGGGGAACCGGGGCGCCTGCCCTGCTTCACTCGGGAAGGCTGAGCGAGGGCTGCACGGCCCGCCTCCGGGCCGCCAGTCTGCGGCTGCCGTGCGGCTGCTGCCTGTATAATGGGATTGGCCTCAGCGATGAGGCGAAGGAGGCGACATGGAATTCCTGTTGCAGTTGATCAGTCTGCCGCTCCTCTTGGTTGTGCTGCTCCTGATCTCGTTCCTGGCCTCGGCGGTCAAGATCGTGCAGGAGTATGAGCGCGGCGTCATCTTCAGGCTCGGCCGGCTCCAGGGGGCGAAAGGTCCCGGCCTGTTCTTCATCATCCCCATCATCGACCGGATGGTGAAGGTCGACCTGCGCGTCGTCACTCTGGATGTCCCCTCGCAAGAGGCGATCACCAAGGATAACGTTACGGTCAAGGTGAACGCGGTCGTCTTCTTCCGCGTCGTCGACCCGTCATCGGCGATCGTGCAGGTGGAGGACTTCCGCCGGGCGACCTGGAACATCTCGCAGACGACGCTGCGCAATGTCCTGGGCCAGTCGGAACTCGACGAGCTGCTCTCCCATCGTGAGGCAGTCAATCAGAAGCTGCAGAAGATCATCGACGAAACGACCGAGCCCTGGGGAGTCAAGGTCAGCATCGTCGAGGTCAAAGACGTCGAGCTGCCGCAGACCATGCAGCGGGCGATGGCGAAACAGGCCGAGGCCGAACGCGAGAAGCGGGCCAAGATCGTCCATGCGGCGGGGGAGCACGCCGCCGCCCAGGAGCTGGTCAACGCCGCCGACTTGCTTGCCGCACACCCGGTCTCCATACAGCTGCGCTACCTGCAGACCCTGACCGAGATCTCGGTGGAGAAGAACAGCACCATTCTCTTCCCGGTGCCGATGGACCTGCTCGAGGGGCTCAGGCGCTTGACCAGCAAGCCGGAGAGCTAGGCCCAACAGCGGCCGCACCCCGCGTCAATGCCGGATCGACAGGCGGCGGGGGCGAGTTCAGCCCGAGCGGCTCGACTCACGACCTGACGGTCCATGTCGTGGGCGATTCGGCCAACCCCCGGGAGGCGGCTACCACCGGCCAGGAGGCTGGATGCAGGGCAGGGGAGGGCTGGTCAGGTCGCGCGACCAAGTCGGGGCGGACTACGACCGATTGAGCGTGATCTATGGCTGGTTGGCCGAGCCGTGGGAGCGCCGGCCGCGCCGGCTTGCCCTTCAGCTCCTGGCCGTCAAGCCGGGCGAACGGGTGCTGGAGCTCGGGATCGGCGCGGGCGTTGACCTGCGAGCCTTGGGGGCGAGGGCGGGGGGCGCCTTCGGCCTCGATCGCTCGAAGGGGATGCTGCATCACTTCCGGCGCGGGCCCGGCGGAGGGCGTTCGCACGATATCGCCCTGATACGCGCCGACGCCCAGTCGCTTCCGATTCGCTCCGCCTGCTTCGACGTCGTCTATGCCAGCTTCACCCTGGAGTTGTTCGCACCCCCCGGAATAGCGATGGTGTTGGCCGAGTCTCGGCGTATCCTGCGCCGAGGGGGCCGGCTGGGGCTGGTTTCGCTCTCGCGGCTGGGTGCGGGACGCCTCAGCCGTCTCTACGAAGGCGCGCACAACCGCTGGCCGGGTGTGATCGACTGCCTCCCGATCCTGGCAGCCGAGGCGGTCCGGGCGGCCGGGCTCGAAGTCCAGCGTGAGCGCTGCCAGCGGATGTGGGGCCTGCCGGTAGAAGTCGTCATCGCCTCGAATTCGGCCTAGGGGACTCGAGCGCAGCGGGGGAGTGGCGCATGGGCGATCAGCCGAGATCGCAGACTGGACGGAACGAGGCGGCCCCCGAGGACGCCGGCGATCGGCGCGGTGAACTTGTGTCTGTGCTGTGTGAGCTGTACGCCTCGGGCCTGATCACGGCTACCGGGGGCAACCTGAGCGTCCGGATTCCCGGTGAGGATAGAGTGTTGATAACCCCCAGCGGCATCTCTTTAGACGATGTGACTCCGGAAATAAACATCCTTGTCACCCTGGAAGGGAAAATCCTGAGCGCTCCGCCCGGTCTCAAACCTTCCAAGGAAACGTCCTTTCATTTGGCTGCGTACCAGCTCCGCTCGGATATCAATGC
>Ga0105106_10000551_pt1 | contig 26386 bp, 24 predicted proteins | sample PPLLaktember2015_5_FD_79109 | JGI IMG/M metagenome (GOLD analysis project Ga0105106, IMG submission 79109) | Freshwater sediment microbial communities from Prairie Pothole Lake near Jamestown, North Dakota, USA - PPLs Lake P8 Core (1) Depth... | ecosystem: Environmental > Aquatic > Freshwater >...
AAAAATCGTCGGCGCCGAAGTTGCCGGATTTGAGCGCGAGCGCGAGCGGCGGCTCGCCGAGGCTCTTGGTCCAGGGCACGCCGGGGTCGATCTCGGCGCCGATGCGTAAGCCTTCGATCCCGAGCGCGCTTACCACGGCGCCGGAAGTCTCGCCGCCCGCAACGATCAGGCGGCGTGCGCCGCAGGCGACCAGGCGCTTCGCGATCTCCGCCAGCGCGCGCTCGACCGCCTCTCCGGCGCGCTCGCGCCCGAGCTGCGTCTGGATGTCTGCGACGCGCGTCGCGTCGGCCGTGGAATAAATCAGCACGGGCGAAAGCCCGAGCCGCGGCCGCGCCCATGCGACGGCCTCTTCGACCACCGACTCCCCTTCAGCGAGACGCAGCGGATCGAGCTCGAAGGAGGCGCACGCGGCTTTCATGGCGGCGACCTGGCGCTGCGTCGCCGCGGAGCAGCTTCCCGAAAGCACCACCGCGTGCCCGGCGACCGGCGCAGCCGGACCGGTCGGGCGGCGTCTCAACAATCCCTGACGCCTGAAATTCATCGGCAGGCCGAGCGCGAAACCCGAGCCGCCGGTGATGAGCTTCAGTCCCGCGCACGCGGTGCCGATCGCCACGAGGTGCGCATCGGTGAGCGCGTCGACGATCGCGTAACGGTAGCCGCGCGCCCGCAGCGCGTGGATTTCGGCCGTGACCGCTTCGTGGCCGCGATCGACCGTCTCGTAGGCGATCAACCCGACCCGACCCGGGGTCTGCTGCTGCAACACGCGCACGAGCGAGGAGTCGGTCATCGGCGTGAGCGGATGGTGCCTCATGCCCGAGTCCGAAAGGAGCTCGTCGCCGACGTAAAGATGCCCCTGGTATACGGTGCGGCGGTTGGTCGGAAAGGCCGGACACGCGACGGTGAAGCTCTCGCGCAGCGCTTCCAGCAGCGCGTCCCCGACGGGACCGATATTGCCGGCGGCGGTGGAATCGAAAGTCGAGCAGTACTTGAAATAGAGCTGGCTCGCGCCGGCGCGCGTGAGCCACTCGAGGGCGGCAAGCGACATCCGCACCGCTTCGGGAGCGGCATTGGAGCGCGACTTGAGCGCGATAACGATCGCATCGGCGTCCGGCGCCGGAAGGCTCTCCCGCGGCACGCCGAGCAGCACCACCGTCGCCATGCCCTGGCGCGTGAGCGTGTTGGCGAGATCGGTCGCGCCGGTGAAATCGTCGGCTATGCAGCCCAGCAGCAAAGTCATTCGGCCCGTATGTTGGCGGCTTTGGCGACCTTGGTGAACTTGGCGAGGTCCTCTTTGAAGATTTTCGCGGTCTCCTCCGGACTGGTGCCGACCACGTCTGCGCCGAGCGAGGCGAGCCTCTGCTTTACCGTGGGATCGGCCAAGGCTTTCAGCATCTCGCGGTTGAGGAACTGCACGATCTCGCGCGAGGTCTTGGCGGGAACGACGGCGCCATACCACGTGCTCATCTCGTAGCCGGGAACGGTCTCCCCTACGGTCGGCACGTCGGGCAGCACCGCCGCACGCTTCGCCGTCGTGACCGCGAGCGCGCGCACGCGATTCGCCCTGATGTGCGGGATGATGGGCGGCATGGTGTTGAAGGCGGACATCACGTGGCCGGCGACGAGGTCGATCGCGAGCGGACCGCCGCCTTTGTAAGGCACCATCAGCAGATTGGTCCTGGTCATCATCTTGAACATTTCGCCCGCGAACTGCTCGGGGCTGCCCACGCCCGAGGTGCCGTACGTGAGCTCGCCGGGTTTGCTTTTCGCGAGCGCGATCAGCTCCTTGACGGTCTTGGCCGGCAGCACCGGATTCACGCAAAAGACGTTCGGCACGCTGGAGACCACGGTGATCGGCGCGAGGTCGCGCTCGATGTCGTAGCCCAGGTTCTTGTAGACGGGCTTGCTCATGATGTGTGCGACCGACATGAACAGCACCGTGTAGCCGTCCGCGGGTGCGTCGGCTGCGATCTTCGCGGCGACGTTCGCATTCGCGCCGGGGCGATTCTCCACGATGAACTGCTGCTTCGTCACCTCCGAGAGCTTCGCGGCCACCGCGCGCGCCATGATGTCGGTGCCGCCGCCGGGGGCGAAACCGACCAGAATGCGCACCGGCTTGGTCGGGTAGGACTGGGCGCCCGCGGCGATCGGCAGTACGGCGAGCGCTGCGGCGAGCGCCGCGCGTTTCAGAAAAACCTGCATGACTCCTCCTTGTCGTTGACCTCTTCGGACTACTGGACTTTCACGCCGGCGTCCCTGATCGCCTTCGCGGACTTCGCGCTTTCGGCCGGGAAGTGGCAAAAGCTGGTGCGGTTACAATATCGCAAGTCACTCCCCCCGCAAACTCCTCTTTGACGGCAACCAGATGAACCTACTCGTACTGCCGGGCGACGACATCGGCCCGGAAATCACTGCGGCGGCATTGGGCGTGCTCGAGCGCGCCAACGCCGTGTACTCGCTCGGCCTCGACTTCGTGCAGCGCGAAGTCGGCGTCGCCAGCTTTCAGCGCATCGGAACGACGCTGCCCGAGACGATCGTCGAAGAGGCGCTCGCGGCCGACGCCGTGGTCCTCGGTCCCTGCGGCATGACCGAGTACGCGCCGCGCGAGCAGGGCGGCGTCAACGTTCCGGGAACGATCAGGAAGCGCCTCGACCTCTATGCGAACATCCGTCCGGCGCGCAGCCGCCCCGGGCTGCCGCGGGCGCTCCCGAAGCTCGACTGCCTGATCGTTCGCGAGAACACCGAAGGGTTTTATTCCGACCGCAACATGTTCCTCGGCAGCGGCGAGTTCATGCCGACCGAAGACGTCGCGCTGTCGGTGCGCAAGATCACGGCGAAAGCGTCGAAGCGCATCGCGCAGGTCGCTTTCGAATACGCGTCGCGCCGGCGCAGGAACGTCACCGCGGTGGGCAAGCGCCACGTGCTGCAGCTTTCCGACGGGATTTTCATCACGCAGACCGAAGGCGTGGCGGCAGGCTTTCCGAACGTGACGTGGCGCGAGATGGACATCGACGCGATGGCCGCGGACCTCTACACGCGGCCCGAGCGCCACGACGTGATCCTCATCACCAACATGTTCGGCGACGTGCTCTCGAACCTCGCGGTCGCCATGTCGGGCAGCCTCGGCCTCGCGGCGGCGCTCAACGCCGGTGAGAAGCACGCGGTCGCGAACGCCGGACACGGCTCCGCGCCCGACATCGCCGGCAAGGACATCGCGAATCCGACGGGACTCATCCTGTCGTGCGGCATGCTGCTCGACTGGCTGGGCAATCGCCACGGGCGCGCCGATCTGTGCGACGCCGGCCGCGCGATCGAGGCCGCGGTGGACGCCGTGCTCGCGAACCCCGCGCAGCGCACCTCCGACCTCGGCGGCGGCACGGGCACGCGCGCTTTCGGCGCGGCGGTGGTCACGCACCTGGAGAAATCGGCGAACCGCATCGCGCACACCGCCTAGCCGTGCAACCGCCCCGCATCGCCCTCATCCACGCGACGCCCGTCGCGATCGAGCCGATCGTCTCGGCGTTCAAGGCGTTGTGGCCGGAGGCGCGCACGACGAACCTGCTCGAGGATTCGCTTTCCGCCGACCTCGCCGCCGAAGGCTGCCTCACGCAGGCGATGATCGAGCGCTTCGTGACGCTCGCGCGCTACGCGCGCGGCTGCGGGGCGGATGCGATCCTTTTCACGTGCTCGGCTTTCGGTCCCGCGATCGAAGCAGCGCGCGCGAGCGTCGACGTGCCCGTGCTCAAGCCGAACGAAGCGATGCTCGACGAAGCGCTCGCGTGCGGCACGCATATCGGCATCATGGGCACCTTCGAGCCGAGCATCCCGTCGCTCAAGGCCGAAGTCGAAGAGCTCGCACGCAAGCTCGGCGTCGAAGTCGAGATCAGGACGCGCGTCGTGCACGGGGCGCTCGCGGCGCTGCACGAAGGCCAGCCCGCCGAGCACGACCGCCTCATCGCCGCGGCCGCGGCCGAGATGAAGGATTGCGACGCGCTCATCCTGGGCCAGTTCTCGATGGCGAGCGCGGCCGGCTGCATCGCGGCGCACGCGGGCCGCAAGGTGCTCACCAGCCCCGCTTCTGCGGTCATGCGGCTGAAAGACGCACTCTCGTAGAGCGAAGTCACGAAGCTCGGCAAGCTCGTGAAAGCCGCCGGGATCAAGGTGGCTGCGGGAGGCTGGCGCCGCTCGGGCGGTAGCCCATGACCCGCATGTAAAGGACGACCATGATCGTCCAGCACAGCAGGCCCGACCCTACGACATGGCTCGGGAAGTGGGCTCCCTGCATGACCCGCCCGGTCCCGAGCACGATACCGGCGCAGACGCCGAGCGCCAGCAGCCGGCGCGCCATGCGACGCCTGCCCGCCGCATAAGCTGCAAAGTAGAACGCCATGAGCGCGAAACCGGTCGACGCATGCCCCGCAGGAAAGCATCGCCCCGGACGCTCGCTGCGCGGGGGAGGCTCCAGCAACGGCGTATAGGGAAGGTCTCCGCCGAACTCCGCGATGTCCCAGGGGCAATGCCGGGCGCTCGTCGCTTTCGCGAGCGTGACGCCCGATGGCGCGAGCGTGAGTGCGAGTGCGAGCAGAACCAGGGCTCTGCGCTCCGGACGAAGAGCGGGAACCCAGCGGCTGAGCGCGCAGGCTGCGACGGCGACGAACCAGACCGCCGCAACGGCGTATTTCGCCCAGTGGTGCATCACCACGTCGAGCCAGAAGCTCGCCCGCAGCGGAAACGAAGCCGAGCGCGCGTCGTAGAAAAACCGCACGATCGCCCTGTCCAGGTCGGTCGCCTGGGCGAGCACGAGCGCCACGGCTGCCACGACTGCCGGAACCAGGATCCACGCCAGAGGCAGCGGCCACGCCGGGAGATGCCGGTCATCGCCGAGCGCCACCGCGCCGGCACTTGAATTCGCGTAAACCATTTCGCTGACGATAGCGGACGCCTTGTCACGCTGCGGTGAAGAACGCGTGAGGCTCGCGTCAAGTCGTTACGTGTGCCCGGTGCGCGAGGCGGCTTTACACAATCCTCACACCTCCGTCACGCTTCGTTGACGCGCCGCTCCTTAAGCTGACCCCGCCCCATCCCGGGGCCTTAAGGCCGGTTCATGCTTACGCTGCTCGCGCATCCCTGGCGCGCCCGCTTCCTGCCGCGGTTCGGTCGCTATCGGATCGCGCTTCCGCGACCCGTGCTCAATCTGTGCGTTGCGCTGTGGATACTCGCGCTTCTGAACGTTCCGTTCTGGCGCGCGCTATGGAGTGCTGCGGGAAGCTGGGAAGCGAATCACGCCGGTTTTTTCCTGTCGCTGCCGATATTCGCTCTCCTGTGGGTGTGGCTGCTGCTCGAGCTGCTGACGTGGGGACGTGCGGCAAGGCCGGTGCTCGCAGCCGTGCTGCTGGCGTCCGCGGCCGCCGCTTACTTCATGAGCGCTTATGCCGTGGTTTTCGACCGCGGCATGATCGCCAGCATCCTCGACACCGACCTGGCGGAATCGCTGGAGCTTTTCAGCCCGCGGCTTTTCGGCTGGATGATGGTCCTGGGCGCTCTCCCGGCGTGGCTGCTGTCGCGCGTCGAGCTCGCGCCCCGGGCGTGGTACCGTCACCTGGCGGACAAAATCGTGGTGCTCGGGGTCCTTGGCGGCGCCCTGATCCTGGTCGTCGCGCCGTTCTTCCAGTCGTACGCGCCGCTGCTGCGCAACCACCGCGAGCTGCGCCTCACCCTGGTGCCTTCCAACTTGCTCGCCTCCGCGCTGAGCTACGCGAAGCGGCGCGCGCCGTCGAACGCGCTCGAGCAGGTCGCGCTCGACGCAACGCGGATCCCTGCCGTGACAGCCGCCGTGAGGCCCACGCTCACCATCCTCGCCATCGGGGAAACGGCGCGCGCGGCGAGCTTCGCCCTGAACGGTTATCCCCGGCCGACCACGCCCGGGCTCGCTCGCGAGCCCGACATCATCAACTTCAGGCAGGTGCGCTCCTGCGGCACTTCGACCGCGGTATCCCTGCCCTGCATGTTCCTCGACGTGGGCCGTGCCGGTTTCAGCGATACGCTCGCATCGCGGAGGGAGAACCTGCTCGACGTGCTCCAGCGCTCCGGCTACAGCGTGATCTGGCGCGACAACAACTCCGGGTGCAAAGGCCTGTGCGACCGCGTACAGCACGAAGACCTGACGCGCATGGACGTGCCGGGGATCTGCGCGGCGGGCGAATGCTACGACGACATCCTGCTCCACGGCCTGCAGGAGAAGCTGGATGCCATAGACCGCGACACGGTCATCGTCCTGCACATGAAAGGAAGCCACGGCCCCGCCTACTACCGGCGCTACCCCGCCGCTTTCGAATACTTCAAGCCGGCCTGCAAGACGAACGAGCTCGACCGTTGCGCGCGCGAGGCCATTGTCAACGCCTACGACAACACGCTCCGCTACACCGATCACGTGCTGGCGCAAACCATAGCCCTCCTGCGACGCAACGCCGGACGCTTCGACACTACGCTCATATACGTGTCGGACCACGGCGAGTCGATCGGCGAGCGCGGCCTCTATCTGCACGGCATGCCGTACGCGCTCGCGCCCGATGAACAGACCCACGTTCCCATGCTGATGTGGATCTCGCCCGGCGCGCAGTCGCGCTTCGGCGTGGATGCGGCGTGCCTGCGCCGCAGGCAGGACGAGCCGCTGTCGCACGACAACCTGTACCACTCGACCATCGGCCTGCTGGACGTACAGACGCGCATTTACCGCGCCGCGAACGACGTCTTCCACAACTGCCGCACCACCTCCGACGCCGTGGCCGAGCCGCTCGAAAAGAACCGCCTTCAGCCGGTTTCTCCTGCCGTTGCGAACCGCTATCATCGGGCGTCTACGAAACACGAGAGCCCTCATGGCTTTGCCGAACGCGAACAGGCAGTGGCGCCTCGCCTCGTATCCCGAAGGGATGCCGGCTGAATCGAACTGGAGTTTCTCGGACACCCCGCTGCGCGCGCCAGGCCCCAACCAGATGCTGGTGCGCGCGATCTACCTCGACGTCGCGCCTTACATGCGCGGGCGCATCAGCCCGCAGAAGAATTACGCCGCGGGCGTGAAGCCCGGCGAGGTCATGCTCGGCGGGGGGATCGGCGAGGTCGTCGAGTCCAGCGCGAAAGAGTACGAGCCGGGCGACATCGTGGTGACCGACCACGGCTTCGGCTGGCAGGAATACGCCGTGCTGAGGCCTGCGGCGGTGCGCCGCGTCGATCGCGAGCTCGCGCCGCTGCCCTACTGGCTCGACGCGCTCGGCATGAACGGCATGACCGCGTACTTCGCGCTCACCGACGCGGGGCAGATGAAGCCGGGAGACACCGTCGTGATTTCAGCCGCGGCGGGCTCGGTGGGCCAGATCGCGGGGCAAATCGCGAAGCTCGCGGGGTGCCGTGCGATCGGCATCACGAGCTCGCCCGAAAAAGCGGAATCGTGCCGCGCCGCCGGTTACGCCGAAGCGATCGATTACCGCGCCGAGACCGATCTGCGCGCGGCGATCTCGCGAGTGTGTCCCGACGGCGTCGACGTTTTCATCGACAACACGGCGGGCCCGATACACGACGCGGTAATGCAGAACCTCGCTACGCACGCGCGCGTGGTCATCGTGGGCGCGGTCAGCCTCGCGGCGAAGTTCGGACAGCCCGATATCGGTCCGCGCTTCCAGCGCCAGATCCTGATCGCGCGCGCGACCGTCCGCGGTTTTCTCGTGAGCGACTACCAGGCGCTCCAGCCGGAAGCGCGCAAGCGCATGGGCGCGTGGCACCGGGCGGGACTGCTGCAATCGAAGTTCGACATCGCGAAAGGCATCGAGAACACGCCCGCCGCTTTTCTGCGGCTGCTCGAAAGCCGCAATCTCGGCAAGCAGCTCGTGCAGGTGAGCGACGAGCCGGCATGATCAACCTTTGGAGGAGCATGGCAATGCGTTCAGCAGGATCCTGGATACTCGCGATAGCGTTGGCTTGGCCGGCCCTCGGGCTCGCCGATCAGCTGACGGCGGGCAAGCGCGCCGACATCGCGCAGCTCATCGGCGTCGCCGACGGCACGAAGCTCTCGGGACAATTCGCGGAAGTCGCCGCGCAGAACATCTCGGCGAGGCTCAAGAGAACCCATCCCGACCTTCCTCCGCGCGTCGCCGACGCGATCAGGCGCGACCTCATTGCGATGTTCGAAGAGCGTGCGACGGCGCGCGGCGGGCTCGTCGACGATATCGTCGGCATCTACCACAGGCACTTCACCCACCCGGAGATCAAGGAGCTGCTCGCGTTCAACCGGACGCCGATCGGCCGCAAGACGCTGCAGCTGATGCCCGCGATCATGAGCGAGACCACGGCCGCCGGACGGTCGTGGGGCCGGGGCCTTGCGCCTGAGGTTCAGCGGCGGGTCGACGCGGTGCTGAAAAAGGAAGGCATCGCGCCCGCCCGGAAGAAATGAGTTATTGAGCTTTCATAACTGCGTGACGCTCAATCCCTCCCCGACCGCTCCGCTACCCCGACCCCTCTCCCGGAGGGCGAGGGGAGATTCGAGACGTAACCGAAAGTCATTCGGCTACGTAAAACGCTACAAGGAGCCCCCGCCATGCGCATACTGCTCGTCTGGCTCGTCAACACGCTCGCGCTGATCGCGGTCGCCTATCTCATGCCTTCGATCACGGTCGCGAGCTTCTGGAGCGCGCTCGTCGCGGCGCTCATCCTCGGGCTGGTGAACGCGGTGATCCGCCCGGTGCTCTTGGTCCTCACGCTGCCCGTCACCGTGCTCACGCTCGGCCTTTTCATCTTCGTGCTGAACGGGCTCCTTTTCTGGTTCGTGGGCTCGTTCATCGAAGGCTTCGTGGTGGAGGGATTCTGGTCGGGCGTCCTGGGCGCGATCCTTTTCAGCATCGTGTCGTGGGCGCTCTCGGCGCTGGTTTTGAAGGAGTGACGGGGCTACTGCAAAAAGTGACGGCTACCGAAGGAGTGACGGGGCTACTGCAAAGAGTGACGAGAAGGGGTTGTTCTAAAACCGGTTCGCCGTCACTTCTTCGGTAGCCGTCACTCCTTCGGTAGCCGTCACTCCTTGCGGTAGCCTACCGGCTACCGGCTATCGCTCCACCTTGATCCCCGACGACTTCACCAGCTTCGCCCACTTCTCGATGTCGGCGCGTATGAAGCGCGTGAATTCGTCGGGCGTCAGGGTGTGCGGGTCGGCGCCCACCGACATCAGCTTCTCGCGCACCGCGGGCGTCGCGACGGTCTTCACGACCGCGTCGTGGAGCTTCGCGACGATCTCGCGCGGCGTTTTCGCAGGCAGCAGCAGCCCGTAGTAGTTCGTCATCTCGACTCCCGGATAACCCGCTTCCTTCGCGGTCGGCACCTCCGGGAAATACTGCGAGCGCTTCGTGCTCGCTACCGCGAGGGCGCGCACCTTGCCCGCTTTGATGTAAGGCGAGATCACGGGCAGGTCCACGAACATGCCGTTGATCTGCCCCGCGATCACGTCGGACACCGCGGGTGCCGCGCCCTTGTACGGCACGTGCGTGATTTTCACGAGGGCCTCTTTCGTCAGCATCTCGAGCGCGAAGTGCAGCGTGCCCCCGGTTCCGGCCGAGCCGAAGGTGATCTGGGCCGGCTTCGCCCTCGCGAGCGCGACCAGGCGCGGTGAGATATTGCGCACCGTGATGTCGGTCGGGCCGCCCGCCGAGAACGGCACGATGACGCGGATCGGCTTGCTCGGGAAAGACTGCGGGCAAGCGCTCGCGGCGGCGAAGAGCGCCGCCACGGCAGACGCTGAAACCAGATAACGTCGCACTTTCTGTCCTCCCTCTCGCCGGTACGCCCGCTCTAGCGCAGGAACTCCTTCTGCCAGCCCTTGTAAGCGTCGTTGCGCGTGAGCGCGTTCATCTCGTCGCTGGAAGCGACTTTGGACTTGAGATCGGCGGGCGCGCCGCCTTTGTGCAGGTGCTCGTAGACTTCGCGCAGCGCCTTGACCGCGGCGGCCACCGGCTGATGGCCCTGAAGCAGGACGCGCGCGCCCGCGGCGGCGAAATCCTCGCGCTTGATCGAAGCCGGCGCGGAGCCGACGATGATCGGAAGCTTCACCGCATCGCGGACGGCTTTGACCTGGTCGACCGTTTCGACGCCGACGAGGAAAATCGCATCCACGCCGACGGCAGCGTAGGCCCTGGCGCGCGCGAGCGCGCCTTCGAGCCCCTCGACCTTGAGCGCCGAAGTGCGGCCTGCGATGACGAGCGAGCCGTCCTGGCGCGCGGCGAGCGCGGCCTTCATCTTGCCGACGCCTTCCGGGATCGAAATCAGCTCTTCGCCGCCGGTGGCGCCGAATCGCGTGGGAAGGACCGTGTCTTCGATGCTCATCGCCGAAACGCCCGAATGCTCGCACTCCTCCACCGTGCGCATGACGTTGAGCGCGTTGCCGTAGCCGTGGTCGGCGTCGACGACGAGGCTCAGGGTGGAAGCGCGCGTGATGCGGCGGATCTGGTCGGCGAACTCCGTCATCGTCAGCACGATGAGATCGGGCGCGCCGAGCGTGGTGTTCGACGCCACCGACCCCGCGAGCATGCCGATTTCATAGCCGACGCTTTCGGCTACGCGCGCGGAAAGCGCATCGAAAACGCTCGCGGGAGACAGGCACTGATTGCCCGCCAGGATCTTGCGCAGGCGGTTACGGCGTTCGGTCAGGTTCATATTTATTCTCCGGAAAGATCTACGTTGCTTCCTGCTTCGCAGGGCATTTTGAAACGGTGCTTAGGCGGCTATCGCCGCTACGAACATAAGTGTTAATCCTCACGCAGCAATGCGAGCGCCGTCAGGCTGCACACGTACTCGCGCTCGCTCGCGGAGAGATCGGGTATCGCGTCGATCGCGCCCATGAGGTCGGGCGGACCCATGTCGAACGGATGGTCGCTGCCGATCACCACGCGGTCGGCGCCGAACCTGTTGATGAGGTGCCTGACGGCCTGCGGGTCGTGCGTGAGCGTGTCGAAATAGAAATGCCCGAGCAGCGCGGCGGGCGAAGTCGCGGTCTTCATCTTCGGCTCGGGCCGCACGTTGAACCCGTGGATGAAGCGCCCGATCTGATAAGGCACGTAGCCGCCCCCGTGCGGCAGCAGGATTCTCAGCTTCGGGAGCTCGTCGAGCGCCCCGCTGTACATGAGGTGCGCGACCATCATCGTGGTATCGAGCGGAAAGCCGATGAAGTTCGCGAGGTAGTACTCGCCCATGCCGCCCTGCGCAAGGCACTGGTAAGGGTGCGTGAAGACGAAGCAGTCGAGTTGCTCTATCGTCTTCAGCACTTTGCGGAAGCGCGGGTCCGCGAGCGGTTTGCCTTCGATCGAAGTCCCGACCTCGACCGCTTTGAATCCGTACTCCTTCACCGCGCGCTCGAGCTCCGTGATCGCCGCATCGGGGTCCTGCATCGGCAGGTGCGCCATGCCGCGCAGCCGCCGCGGATGCTTCGCGACCATCTGCGCGATGCCGTCGTTCGCGAGCCTCGCCGCTTCGAGGCCGAGCTCCGCGCTCAGGTTGTAGAAGTAGATCGGGGGCCCCACCGAGATCGCCGCGACGTCGAGCCGGTTCTCGTCCATCCACGCGACCTTGGCGTCGGCGTCGTAATAGACGTCCTGAAGCTCGGCGAGCCGGCCATGGCTGTTGAACCAGCGCTTGCCGTCCTTCTCGTCGATGCGCGTCCCGTAACGGTCGGGACTGCGCGCGATCGCGTCGATGACGGTCGAGGGGATGACGTGGTTGTGCAGGTCGATGTTCATCGTCGGAAGTGTTCGAACCGGCCGCGTCATTGTAATCGACGAGGACCGGCGCTCGCGCTACTGCTTCGGGGCCAATGCGTCGTCCCGCCGGGGGACGATCTCGAAAAGCGGGAGGAAACCGCCGATGTCGAAAAGCTGGTGGACCTTGCTCGAAAGTCCGCAAAGAACGAAACGGCTCGCACCTTCCTGCGCGCGCCTGGCGGCGATCACCAGGACGCGGAAGCCCGCACTGCTGATGTAGTCGAGCTGTCTCAGGTCGAGCACCAGATGCGTGCCGTCCGGCACGAACGCCGCCGTGAGACGCTCGCCGAGCGCCTCGGCCGTCGCAAGGTCGATGCGCCCTTTCACTGCCAGGATCGTCACCGCGCCGGCAGTCTCTTCGCTGAGCTCGAGCATCGCCCCGGTCCGTTTGCGTGCGGCCTGCCTTACTTTATCGCGAGCGGATTGACCGGGGAGCCCACGCCGCCCGTAATCGGCAGCGCCGGCGCCACGAACATGAACTCGTAGACCTTGTCCTGCGCGCAGTCGTCGGCGAGGTCCTTGAGATAGAAGATTTCGCCGACCGTGAGCCCCATGATGGGGATCGCGATCCAGTGCCACGGCTGGGTCGTGTCCTCTGTTTCGTTCGGGCGCACTTCGGCGCCCCAGGTGTCGGTCGCGACGCCAGCGATCTCGCGCTTGTGGAACCAGTCGACGGTGTCGAAAGCGAAGCCGGGCGCGTCACCACCGGGATAACCGTCCCAGCTCTTGCTCGCGAAGCAGCGCTCGATGTGCCCGGTGTGCACGAGCACGTAATCGCCGCGGCGCGCTTCGACGCCGAGCTTCCTCTCGGTGTACTCGAGGATCTCGGTCGTGATCGCGAACCCGTCGGCGAGCCACTTCTTGCCCATCGCCTTGGCGACGTCGAGCAGCACGCCGCGCCCGACCATTTTCTCGCGGGTCTTCTCGATTCCCGCTTTCTGGGCGCCGGCGCTCGTCACGTTGCGGCAGTCGTAGCCGTTCCACATGTAATCCTCGTAGAGGATGTGCCCGAGGCCGTCCCACTGCGTACCGCTCTGCAGCCCCATGATGACGATGTCGTCGGTGCCGCGGATCTTGCGGTGGTCGAGGATTCCCGAATACGCGTCGGTGCCCGTGCGCGTCATGACGTGGATCGGGTTGAAGCGGCCGAGCGCCGGATAGTTCGTCTTGCCGCTTTGCGGTCCGTGCTGGTCGTAGTTGAGCGCGAGCGAGATCACCTTCCCTTTCTTCACGAGCTGCGCTGCGGCGACGATATCTTTCGCGCTCGTGAAATTGAGCGTGCCGATCTCGTCGTCCTTGCCCCAGCGCCCCCAGTTCTTGTAGCGCGCCGCTGCTTTCTGCACGTCTTTTCTGGTGAGCTTGCGGTTCTTCGCGTCGCGCGTGTCGTACACCCGCGGCGCTTTCAGCGCGCCTTTGGCCGCCTTCGATTTCGCCGCGGGAGATTTTGTCTGGGCCATGGAGACTCGTCCTTTGGTTTTTATGAGGAGGAGAGAGCGAGTGAGTCTAGCCATGCAGCGCGGGCGAGGTCAACGAGGCGCGTTGACAGTCACGGGGGCTACACTATAGAAGAAGCGAAGCGATTCCCCTGACGAGAGCACCCGATGATCTACGCCGAGCCCGGTTTGTTTCTGCGCTACGAGCCCCTCGCAGCGGCCGTTCCCCTCCTCGTCGACGTCTCGCGGAGCGGCCGCGAATACCCCAAGGAATACCGCTCGCCGCTGCCGTTCACCACCGTGCACGACAACGTCTCGATGTACGTCGAGGACCTGTGGGCGGGGGCGCCGGCGGTGGGTGGGACGCTGCTGTACTGCACCTTTCCGAACACCTGGATAGACGTGAACCGCAACGTGCTCGACATGGATCCCGCCCTCGTCGACGGCGAATGGCCGGTGAAGCTCGAGCCGACCGCACGCACCCTCGAAGGATTGGGGCTCATCAAGACCAAAGCGCGTTACGGCGAGCCTTTCCAGGAGAGGAAGCTCACCGTCGCCGAAATCGAAGAGCGTCTCGAGCGCTATTACCACCCGTATCACGCCGAGCTCTCGCGCATCGCGGACGATCTCCATGCGCGCTTCGGCCGGCTCACGCAGATTTCGTGTCACTGCATGTCTGCGGTCGGCGCGCCCACGCACCCCGATGCCGGGCAGCCTCGCGCGGATTTCTGCGTGAGCGACCTCGAGGGCAAAACCGCGTCGAAGAAAGCGCTTGCGCTCGTGGTCGACACGCTGCGGGGCTACGGCTACAGCGTGTCGGTCAACACCCCGTACATCGGCAACGAGCTGATACGCCGCATCGGCGATCCCGCGCGCGGGATCGATTCGATCCAGGTCGAGATCAACAAGAAGCTTTTCATGGACACCAAAACGTTTCGCGCGACCGCAGGGCTTACGAATGTGCGCGCCGACCTCGACCGCCTGCTGGGCGTCCTCGCGTCGCAGCCCGCCTAGAGGAAATACATCCCGCCGTTCACGAGGTAGCACTGCCCGGTGATGAATCCGGCATCCTCGCTCCCGAGATAGACCATGAGTGAAACCACCTCTTCGGGTTTGCCGAGGCGGCGGAGCGGCTGCGTCGGCCTCAGGTCTTTGTTCATCTGGAAAGCGTCGCGCTCGACCTCTATCGTCCCCGGGCCTATGCAGTTGACGGTGATGTTGTGCTCGGCGAACTCGCGCGCGAGCCCGCGAGTGAGGCCCACGATGCCGAGCTTCGCCATCGCCTTGGCGACGCCCATGCCGAGAAACGGCGCGATGCCCGAGAAGTTGATGATGCGCCCCCACTTGCGCTCGATCATCACCGGCAGGACCGCGCGGCAGATGTTGCGGGGACCGGTGAGGTTCACCTCGATGTTGCGTATCCACGCTTCGTCGCTCTGCTCGAGGAAGCTCCCCTCGCCGCGATAGACCGCGTTATTCAGCACGACGTCGATCGACCCCAGCTCCTCGCGCGTCAGCTTCACGAAGCGCTGCACCGCCGCGGCATCGGCGACGTCGCACCGCTCGGCCACGACTTTGGCGCCGAGCGCGCGCAGCTCGTCCGCGACTTGCTTCAACTCCGCCATTTTGCTGCTGGTGCAGATCGCGAGGTTGGCGCCTTCGCGCGCGTAGGCGAGCGCGGCCAGCCGGCCCATGTTGCGGCTCGCGCCGGTGATGAGAACGGTTCTGCCTTTCAATCCTGTTTCCATATCGCCTCCGGATCTCTAGTTGGCTTTCGCGCCGGAGGCTTTCACGACTTTCGCCCACTTTGCGATGTCGCGCTCGACGATCTTCGTGAACTCCTCGGGTGTCGTCGCGTATGACTCCGCCCCCTGCTTGAGCAGAAGCTCGCGCACCTCGGGCGAGCGCACGATGCGCACGATCTCGGCATTCAACCGCGTCACCACTTCGGCCGGGGTGCCGGCGGGCGCGAAGACGCCGTACCACGCGACGGCCTCGTAACCCGGCAGGCCGGATTCGGCAACGGTCGGCACTTCGGGTGTCGAAGGAAAGCGCTTCGCGCTGGTGACGGCAAGGCTGCGCAGCTTGCCGGCCGCGACCTGCGGCTGCGCCGACACGATGGTCGCGAAAGAGGTCGCCACTTCGCCCGCCATCACTGCCGGCATCGCCTGCGCGCCGCCTTTGAAAGGCACGTGCAGCATGTCGATTTTCGCCATCGTCGTGAAAAGCGCGCCGCTCAGGTAGAGGAAATTGCCCGACGAGGCGTACGAGACGGCGCCGGGATTCGCCCGCGCGAGCGCGACGAGCTCGCGGATGTTGCGGGCCGGCACCGAAGGATGCGCGACGATCATGTTGGGCAGCAGCGCGGCCGGCGTGATCGCGACGAAATCCCTGAGCGGCAGGTACGACGGCTTGGCGTAAAGGCTCGCGTTGATCGCGTGCGTGCCGGTCGTTCCCATGATCAGGGTGTAGCCGTCGGCAGGTGCCCGCGCGACGTACTCGGAGCCCACCACCCCGCCCGCGCCGCCGCGGTTGTCGACGATGACCCCGCGCTTCCAGCTTTCGGCGAGCCTCTGCGCGACGACGCGCGTCACCACGTCGGTCGCGCCGCCCGCCGGGAAAGGCACGACGAAGCGTATGGTCCGGGTGGGATAACCGTCGGCCGCATGAACATGCTGCAGCGTAACGAGAGCGGCCAGGGCGGCGAATACCAGACGTGTCATTGCGGGTCCTCCAATCGTACGGTGGATGATACATTGTCGCGCGATGACGAACGACCACGGGACACGAGAGCGCCTTGCGAATTTCATCTGTGCCGCGAGCGGCGCGCAGCGCGTGCGCATCGCCCGGCTCGAGCGCATGAGCGGCGGCGCGGTCCAGCAGAACTGGGCGCTCGACGCGGAGGCGACCGGCGGGCCGCACGCCGGCGTGCACGCGTGGGTGCTGCGCATGGATGCGCCTGCCACGGTGGCCGAGAGCCTCACGCGCAGCGAAGAATTCCGTGTGCTCCAGGCGATGCACGACGCGCAGGTGCTCGCACCGCGGCCGCTCTGGCTGTGCGGCGACACGGCGGTCGCCGGCAGCGCCTTTTTCATCATGGAGCGCCTGCCCGGCGTCGCCGCCGGCCACAAGGTCGCGCGCGACCCCGCGCTCGTTCCCGATCGCAGCAGGCTCGCGCGCGAGCTCGCCACGAATCTCGCTCGCATACATAGCGTGCAACCGCATGCCGCACTCGCTTTTCTTCGAACCATGCTGGCGCGAGACGACATCGCGCATTACCGTGCGTACCTCGATACCCTGGAGGAGAGCTACCCGGTGCTGGAATGGGGATTGCGCTGGTGCGAGCGCAACGCGCCGGAGCGCGAGGAGACTACTTTCATACACCGCGACTACCGCACCGGCAACTATCTCGTGGACGCCGGCGCACTCGCGGGTGTCCTCGACTGGGAGTTCGCCGCTTTCGGCAATCCCCTCGAAGACGTCGGCTGGCTGTTCGCGAAGTGCTGGCGCTTCGGGCGGGACGAGTATCCTGTCGGCGGCGTCGCCGCGGCAGGCGATTTTATCGACGAGTACGAAGCGCGATCGGGCCGGACCGTGAGCCCTTTTGCATTGCGTTACTGGCAGGTGATGGCGCACCTGCGCTGGGCGGTCATAGCGATGCAGCAGCGCGAGCGCCATCGCTCGGGCGTCGAGCCTTCGCTCGAGCTCGCGTTGACCGGGCACATCCTGAGCGATCTCGAGCACGAGATCCTCGCGCTCACGGAGGCAGGCGCGGCATGAAGAACCTTCCTGCCGGCGCCGATCTTCTTGCGATCGCGCGCCGAACGCTGATTTCGGAGCTGCGGCCTCTCCTCGGAGAGTCTGCGCGATACACGCTCGCGATGGTGGCGAATGCGATGGCGATCGCAGCGCGCGAAATCGAAGCCGGCGAGCGACCCGCGCGCGAAGCGCTGGCGCGGCTCGACGCGCTTTTCGGCGTGGCGGCGCGCGCGCTCACCGGCGCCGCACTCCACGACGCGCTGCGCGAGCACGATCGCCGGCTAGCACGCGACATACGCGCGGGCGCCTTCGACGAGGACGGCGACAGGCGCCGGGCGCTGATCGAGCATCTGCGCGAGAGCGTGGAAGCGCGGCTACGCGTCTCGAACCCGAAAGGCCTCGAAGGCTGAAACCCATGCAGGACGCGATGTCCTACGAGCCGCTCACGCCCACCGCGTTCCTCATGCGCTCGGGGCGGGTGTTCGCCGATCGCATCGCGGTCGTGGACGGCGACCGGCGCTACACCTACGCGCAGTTTCTCGAGCGCGCGCTCAGGCTCGCGGGCGCGCTGCGCGGCCTGGGCGCGGGCCGGGGCGACCGCGTCGCGGTGCTCGCGCCGAATACGCACGTGCTCCTGGAAGCGCATTACGGCGTTCCCCTCGCGGGGGCCGTTCTCGTCGCGCTCAATCCGCGCCTGACGGCATCGGACCTCGCGCGCATCGTCGAGCACGCGGGCGCGTCGGTCCTCGTCTTCGATCACGAGCTCGAAGCGGCGGCGCGGGAAATCGCGCGACAGGCCGGCACGGCGCTCACGCTGGTGCGCGCGGGCGGCGACGACGAATACGAAGCGATGCTCGCGGCCGCCGAGCCGTATTCGTGCACGCCCGCGGACGAGCGCGGGCTCGTCTCGCTCAACTACACGAGCGGCACGACGGGCGTGCCCAAAGGCGTCATGTACCACCATCGCGGCGCTTATCTGCAGGCGCTCGCGATGGCGCTGCACATGCAGCTCGGCTCCGGCAGCGTGTTCCTGTGGACGCTCCCCATGTTCCACTGCAACGGATGGTGCTTCACGTGGGCGGTGACCGCCGCCGGCGCGACCCATGTATGCCTGCGCAAGCTCGAGCCGGAGCTCGTCTGGAATCACCTGCGCGAGTCCCGGATCACCCATTTCAATGCCGCGCCGACGGTGCTCATCATGCTGGCGTGGCACGCGTCGGCGGCCGCGCCGGAGCGCTCGCGACGGATCAAAGTCGCAACCGGCGGTGCACCGCCGACGCCGGCCCTCCTCGCGCGGCTGTCGGGCCTCGGCATGGACGTGACGCATTTGTACGGTCTCACCGAGACTTTCGGACCCGCGGTGATCTGCGAGTGGCATCCGGAGTCGAACGCGCTCGCGCCCGAGAACGAGGCGCGCTTCAAAGCGCGCCAGGGCGTCGCCAACGTGGTGTCGCAGCAATTGCGCGTAGTGGATGCAGCCGGCGGCGATGTTCCAGCCGACGGCGCGGCGATGGGCGAGATCGCGCTTCGCGGCAACAACGTGATGCTCGGCTACTATCTCGATCCGGAAGCCACGCGACTGGCGGCGCCGGACGGATGGTTCCGCACCGGCGACCTCGCCGTGATGCACCCCGACGGCTACGTCGAGATCAGGGACCGCGCCAAGGACATCATCATTTCGGGCGGCGAGAACATCGCCTCGATCGAAGTCGAGCGCGCGCTGTCGACGCACGCGTGCGTGCTCGAAGTCGCGGTCGTCGCCGGGCCCGACGAGAAATGGGGCGAAGTACCCGTCGCGTTCGTCACGCTGAAGCCCGGCATGGACGCCGGCGGCGACGAGCTCATTGCGCACGCGCGTGCGACACTCGCGCATTTCAAGGCGCCCAAGCGCATCGTGTTCGGCGATCTGCCGCGCAACGCGACGGGCAAGATCCAGAAGTTCGTGCTGCGCGAGCGCGCGAGATCGCTCGCCTGAAGGAGAAGACCGTGGAGTTCGTGCTCGACTCGACAACCGAAAGCTACCGCAGGCGCTACAGGGATTTCGTCCTCGGGCGCGTGCTCCCGCTCGAGCGCGACCCGCAGTCGTTCGACGAGCACGAGAACATCCGGCTCGACCTCCTCGACACTCTGCGCGCGGAAGCCAAAGCCGCCGGACTGTGGGCGCCGCAAATGCCGCCCGAGCGCGGCGGGCAGGGACTCACCGTCGTCGGCATGGCGGCGTGCTACGAGGAGATGAACTATTCGCTCTTCGGCCCGGCCGTCTTCAACTGCGCCGCGCCCGACGACGGCAACATGACCGTGCTCAACAAAGTGGGCACCGAGCGGCAGAAGACGCGCTGGCTGCAGCCGATCGTGGACGGGAAAGTGCGCTCTGCGATCGTCATGACCGAGCCGGCACCCGGCGCGGGCTCCGATCCCACGATGATGAAAACGACCGCGACGAAGAAGGGCGACAAGTGGGTCGTGCACGGCCGCAAGTGGTTCATCACCGGCGCCGGAGTCGCGCAGCACTTCATCCTGCTCGCCAAGACTTCCGACGACGCGCGCAAAGGGCTCACGGCGTTCATGTTCGACCGCGACCAGCCCGGCTGGCGCATCGTGCGCCGCATCCCGATCATGGGCCCCGAGGAGCACGGCGGGCACTGTGAGCTCGAGCTCGACGGTCTCGAGATTCCCGACGAGGACCGCCTGATGAACGTCGGCGACGGGCTGAAGCTGACGCAGATCAGGCTCGGCACCGCCCGGCTCACGCACTGCATGCGCTGGCTGGGGCTTTCGCGCCGCTCGCTCGACATCGCCGCGGATTACGTGTCCGACCGCATGAGCCACGGCGTGAAGCTCGCCGAGCGCGAAAGCGTGCAGTGGCTCCTCGGCGACGCCGCGATGAAGATCGAGATCGGGCGGCTCCTCGTCATGCGCGCGGCCGACAAGCTCGACCGCGGCGATTATGCGCGGAAGGAAGTCTCAATGGCGAAAGTCGCGGTCGCCGACGTGCTGCACCAGTGCGTCGACACCGCGATCCAGCTGAACGGCGCGCGAGGCTATTCGAAAGACACGCCGCTCGAATGGATCTACCGCTACGCGCGCCAGGCGCGGCTCGTCGACGGCGCGTCGGAAGTCCACAAAATGGTTCTTGCGCGGTTCTTCTTCGAAGAACGTGGCGACTTCTGGTCGTGGCGTTAGCGTTGCTAACGCGACGACCAGTTCGCTACGCGCAAGCGGTAAACGAACAGAGGGGAACCCAGGTTCCCCTCCGTAACCTCCCCCTCCTTCGGCTCGCTATCGTTCGCTCCGATGCCTCGAGCCGCGCGGGCGTAACGTCAACATGGATTCCGGTTTTCACCGGAATGACGCCAACCCTGACTCTCGACGTCATTCTGGCGCACGCCAGAATCCATTTTCAAACTTACGGCCGGTCGGTGCGTCACCGACGCATCCTACGTTAGCCAGCCAGCGGCAACGCCACGGGCCTGCCGCTGGCCACCGAGTGCTCTATGGCGAGCGTCGCTTCGAGGTTGGCGCGCGCTTCCTGCGGCGTCGCGAGCACGCACGGCCGGTCCATGCAGAGGTAATCGAGCCACGCGCGGGTCTCGTTGGCGATGGGCCCCCAGAATTCGCCGAGCGCCCAGTCGCCGGGCGTGCCGCTCTGCAGGAACACCATGTTCACGTTGTGATCCGGCAGGTAGACGTGCGGCACGCCTTTCTCGGTGTACATGAGCTGGTCGGTGTGGTCGTCGTCGAGGATCATGACGCCTTCGGTTCCCAGCACTTCGACGCGCGCGGCATGCCCGAGCGCGGGGTATTTCTCGGGCAGCGCATAGCTCACGCCGAGATTCACGACCGTGCCGTCGTCATAGGTGAGGATCGCGTAGCTGAGGTCGGTCACTTCGTGCCCCGCGGCTTTAAGGACTCCCATCTGGCCCCGCGCGTACACTTCGGCGAGCCGCGGGCCGCCGATTAGCCAGCTCATGAGGTCGACGTAGTAAGTGAGCGCATCCACGACCGGCGTGGCGTGCGGGTTGCGGGAGAGCATCGCCAGCGCCTGCGAGCGCGAATTGAACACGCGCGCCGCACCCCCTGTCGCCTTGCCGATGCGGCCCTGGAGGATCTGCTCCTTCGCGATGAGATAGCGGTCCTTGTAGCGCCGGCTGTATCCGACCCGCACGTCGCCGCCGCCTTTCGCGATCGCTTTCAGCACGCGGTCGGCGTCCGCGAGCGTCAAGGCGAGCGGCTTCTCGACCAGCACGCGCTTGCCGAGCTCGAGCGCTCTCACGATGGGCTCGACGTGCTCGCCTTCGCTGGTCGAGACGATGACCGCGTTCACTTCGGGACGCGAGATGACTTCGTCGTTGTCGGTGCCGTGGAATTGCGCGCCGACGCTCGCAGCGAGCTTGTCCGCCGCGGCCGCGCTCTGGTCGGAGACCGCGATGAAGCGCACCGCCGGATGGGCCGCCGCGAGCTTCGCGCGCAGCGTTCCGATGCGGCCCGAGCCGACGATCGCCAGGCCTATGGGCCTCATTTCGAAAGCCATATCAGCGCCGCGGCCGTGCGCGCTTGGTCGCTTTCTTCGGCGCCGCCTTGCCCGCGTAGCGCTGCACCGCCTGCCGCGCCACCCGGGTGCTGCGTGCGGATTTGGCTTTCACCCATCGCTCCTTTGCATCGCTAGTCGACTTTCAACCCGGATTCCCCGACCACTTTGGCCCATTTCACGAGCTCGCTTTTCATGAACTTCGCGAGCGCTTCGGGCGTGCTGCCGACGAACTCGATCGCCCCGGTCGTCAGCACCTGCTTCGCGTCGGGGTGGTTTGCCGCCTTGATGATCTCGGCGTTCAACTTCGAGACGATGGGTTTGGGCGTGCCGGCCGGTGCAAGGAAGGCGTACCAGACGCCGGCCTCGTAGCCGGGGACCCCCGCTTCGGCGACGGTCGGTACGTCGACTCCGCTCAGGCGCTTGTCCGTGCTCACCGCGAGCACGCGTATGCGCCCGGATTCGATGTGAGGCTTGCTCGAGCTCCACGTCGAGAACAGCACCTGGACGTTGCCCGCGAGCAGGTCGACGAGCGCCGGGCCGCCGCCTTTGTACGGAACGTGCAGCATCTTCACCTTCGTCATGCTGTTCAGGAGCTCGCTCGCGAGGTGGCCGCCGCTGCCGTTGCCCGACGATGCATAAGTGATCTGCCCGGGACGCGCGCGCGCGAGCGCGATCAGCTCCTTCAGCGTCTTCGCGGGGAGAGAAGGATGGACCACGAGGACGTAGGGGCCGGTCGCGAGCAGCGTGATCGGCTCGAAATCCCTGATCGGATCGTACGGTATTTTCTTGAAGAGCGCCGGATTGACGGCGAGCTGCGCGGTCAGGGCGAACACGATCGTGTGTCCGTCCGGCGGCGCCTTGGCCGCGATCTCCATTCCGATGGAGCCGCCCGCGCCGCCGCGGTTGTCGACGACGACCTGCTGCTTCAGGTTCTCGGCGAGCTGCCGCGTGACCGCCCTCGAGATCCTGTCCGATCCGCCGCCGGGCGGATACGGCACGATCAGCCGGATCGGCTTCGACGGAAAATTCGCCGCGCTTTGGGCCTGCGCCATTGCGGGTGCCAGGGCGAGCGCGGCGCAGATCAGTACGTAAGTCGTCTTCATCTTTTTCTCCTCGGGCTTTTATGAAATCAGGCTTGTAGATCGATTGCGCGTGCCTTGAGGGTCGTGTCCTTCTTCAGGACCGCTTTCGCGATCTTGTGCGTGGGCGTGTGCGGAAGCGAGTCGACGAAAAGCACGAAGCGCGGAACCTTCTGGGGCGCGAGGCGCTCGCGGCACCACTGCGCGATCTCCTGCGCGCTCGCGCGCTCGAAGGGCTTCAGCACCACCGCCACCAGGATCTCGTCCTCACCGAGCTCCGCCGGCACCGGCAGCGCGGCGGCCTCGTGCACGGCGGGGTGCGCGCCGATCACGCGGTCGAGCTCGGCGCCCGCGATGTTCTCGCCGCGGCGCCGGATGATGTCTTTCTTGCGCGAGACGAAAAAGAACCAGCCGTCCTCGTCGCGCTTCACGATGTCGCCGGTCTTGAACCAGCCGTCCTCGAAAGCGTCTTGCGTCTGCTCCGGGTCGCGGAAATAGCCTTTCATGACGATCGGGGTCTTCACCCACAGCTCGCCTTCCTGGTCCACGCCCACGTCGGCGCCCGCCTCGTCCACCACGCGGCATTGCGCCCACGGCCGCGCCGGATCGGGATGCTGGCCCACGGGCCCCATGCTGCCCGGCTTGCGCGGGCCTTCGATCAGGCTGCAGGTGACCCCGGGAATCTCGGTCATGCCGTAACCGCCGATCAGGTGCGGGATCCCGAACTCGTCGCGAAACGTCGCCTCCATGCTCTGGCGCACGCCGTAGACGGCGCGCAGCCTGTGGTCGGCGCGGAATTCGGAGCGCGGCCGGTTCTTCAGTATGGTGCCGATCGCTTCGATGATGTTCACTTCGGTCGCGCCGGTGTCGGCCGCCGTCTGCCAGAACGACGATGCGGAGAAGCGCGGCACGATCACCATGCTGCATCCCGCCGCGAGGGTGCCGGCGACCGAGTAGAACAACGCATTCATGTGGAAAAGCGGCAGCACGATCATCACGCGGTCGTCGTCCTGGAGGCGCACGCGCTGGACGAAGGCTTCGCCGGCCGTTACGAAGCTCCTCTGGCTGTGCATCGCGCCTTTGGGAAAACCCGTGGTGCCGGAGGTGTAGACGATCAGAAAAGGGTCGTCGGCGCGCCCGGCTTCAGGAAGCTCGCGCTGCGCCGCAGCCTTCGCCGCGTCCGCGAGTGCGGGGACGCCGTCGTGCGCCGCATCGAGCGAGAAAAACCACGGCGTCCGGGCGAGGCCCGCGCACGCCGCGCGCGCGACGCTCAAAGCATCGCTCCCCGCCACCACGCCGCTCACTTCGGCATGGTGGAGCACGTAACGCGCTTCCTCCACGCCGAACTCGGGATTCACCGGCACCATGATCGCGCCCACGCGCGCCAGCGCGAAAAGCATCAGCACGTGACCGTCGCTGTTGCGGCCCATGACGCCGACGCGGTCGCCTTTGGCGATGCCCAGACCGATCACGAGCGAGGCGACCCTGCGCACCTCTTCGTCGAACGCCTGCCACGTCCACGTCCGGTCTTCGCAGAGGATGAAAGGCCGCTCACGATCGCGTGCGGCGCGGCCCGCGTATGCGCCGTGCAGCGTGTAATCGTGTTCGGGATAGAGCTTCAGGACTTCCAGGGGCTGCTTCACTAACGTCTCCATGCTGCTTCACTTCAACTCGCGGCACCGCATCGCTTCGTCACCGGTAGCGCCGACATTACAATACGCGCTCGCCCATCACAAGGCGCCCGAAGCGTAGTCGAAGACCATGATAGAGACACTGCGCAAATCCATCGCGACGCTGCGCTCGCCCGCGCCTTTCTTTTCGTTACGCTACGTCGAAGAGGAATGCGAGGTGCTCGCGGTGCGGCAGGACACCATAGAGCCGCCGCGGCTCGTCGTGGACCGCGGGGTGATGGTGACCGCGGTGACCGAAGGCGGATACGGCTATTGCGCGACGAGCGATCTCTCGCCCGCGGGGCTGCAGGCCGCTCTCGATCGTGCGAGCGCGTGGGCGCGGGCGACCGCGGCGACCAGCGTGCACGCCTATTCTCCGTCGGAGATGCCGGCCCCGCGTGGGGAACGTCTGTCGGCGCTTGCCGCCGCGCCCTCGCTTGCGCGCAGCGAGCTCTTCGACCTGCTGGCCGACGAATGCCGCGAGGCGCGTATCGATGATCGCATCGTCGAGCGTTACGCCGCACTCGAGCTGCGGCGCGTCGAGCGCCTGTATCTCACGAACACCGGCGCCGACGTGCACCAGCGCGTGAGCTACGCCGTCCCCTACGCGCGCGTCACCGCCAATCACGGCGCGCAAACGCAGGCGCGCAGCTTCCTCGACGCGCGGCAAGGCGGCCTCGAGCGGGTCGGAGGCAGCGGTTTCATCGGCTGCGGAAAGCGTCTCGCCGACGAAGCGCTGCAGCTCCTCTCGGCGCCCGACTGTCCGTCGGGGCGCATGGATCTCCTGCTCATGCCCGACCAGATGATGCTGCAGATCCACGAGTCGATCGGCCACCCGCTCGAGCTCGACCGCATCCTCGGCGACGAGCGGAATTACGCGGGCACGAGCTTCGTCACGCGCGAGATGTTCGGCGAATACCGCTATGGCTCGCCGCTGCTGAACGTGACCTTCGACCCGACGATACAAGGCGAGCTCGCGAGCTTCGGTTACGACGACGAAGGCGAGCGCGCGGAGAAAGTGTGGCTGATCCGGAACGGCGTGCTCGAGCGTCCGCTCGGCGGCCGCCTGTCGCAGCTCCGCGCGAGCCTGCCCGGCACGGCGAGCTCGCGCGCGGGAAGCTGGAACCGCGCGCCCATCGACCGCATGGCGAACCTGAACGTCGAGCCCGGCGCGAGCACGCTTGCCGCGATGATCGCCTCCATCGAGCGCGGGGTCCTCATGCGCAGCAACGTCTCGTGGTCGATCGACGACTCGCGAAACAAGTTCCAGTTCGGGTGCGAGTGGGGCGAGCTGATCGAAGACGGAGAAATCAAAGGCGTGGTGAAGAACCCCAACTACCGCGGCGTATCCGCGGATTTCTGGCGCAGCCTGCGCATGGTCGGGGATGCCTCGACTTTCGAAGTCCACGGCACGCTCTACTGCGGCAAGGGCGAGCCGAACCAGGTGATCGACGTCGGCCACGCCTCCCCGGCGTGCGTGTTCGCCGGCGTGGAGATTTTCGGCGGCGCTTGAAGACACACTACTTCCAGCTGATCGACGCGCTCTGCCGGGAGCTCAACACCGGTGAAACGCTGCTCAGCCATCTGTCCGGCGAAAGCTCCGACTTCGTGCGCTTCAATCATGCCCGAGTGCGCCAGGCCGGAAGCGTCGCGCAGCGCCGCCTCGCGCTGCGCCTGGTGCGCGAGCGCCGGCAGGCCTCAGCGAACGTCGCGCTCGCCGGCGACGGCAGCGATCTCGCGCTGGGACGCTCGATGCTGGTGAAGCTGCGCGAAGTGCTCTCGCAGCTTCCCGAGGACCCGTGGCTTCTTTACCCGGAAGACGTGCAGTCGAACTCGAGCGAGCGCCGCGGCGCTCTCCCCCGCGCGGAAGACGTCGTGCGGCAGGTCGCGCGCGCGGCCGGCGATGCGGACCTCGTCGGGTTCTACGCGGCCGGCACGATCTCGCGCGGCTTCGCCAACTCGCTGGGACAGCGCAACTGGCATGAAGTCGACACCTTCAACTTCGACTGGAGCCTCCATCTCGAAGGCGACAAGGCGGTGAAGGAAGGCTACGCGGGATTCGACTGGGACCCCGCAGTGCTCGAAGCCAAAGTGCGCGAGTGCGCGGAGCGCCTCGAGCTCATGGCGA